>Ga0207878_100131_pt1 | contig 71790 bp, 66 predicted proteins | sample LinPmetageLP41_FD_184053 | JGI IMG/M metagenome (GOLD analysis project Ga0207878, IMG submission 184053) | Marine viral communities from the Pacific Ocean - LP-41 (SPAdes) | ecosystem: Environmental > Aquatic > Marine > Oceanic | place: Pacific Ocean | collected 2010-08-27 | reverse complement strand
GGCCCTGACCCGGCGCCCGGCGCCGGAGCCGGCGCTGCGCACGCCGTTGTTGCGGCTGCCCGCCCCCGTCGTCCCGGAGGTGCGCCCATGAGCGCGCTGTGGCTGGCCCTGCATTTTCCGCTGCTGGCGCTGGAGGCGGAGCACGGCCCGCGCCCGGAGCCGCGCGTGCTGGTGCGCGCCAACCGGGTGCTGCTGGCCAACCCGGCGGCCCGCGCCGCCGGCGTGGAAGCGGGCCTGCGCCTGGGCACCGCCCGTGCCCTGTGCGAGACACTGGAAGTGCACGAAGCGCGGGCCGACCAGCAGCACCAGGCGTTGCTGCGCGAAGCCCGCCAACTGCTGGCGCTCACGCCCCAGGTGTGCCCGGCGCCGCCGGCCACCGTGCTGCTGGAAGTGGGCGGCTGCCTGAAGCTGTTCGGTGGTTTTAAACCGCTGCTCGCCCGCGTCGACCGCTACCGGCTGCACTGCCCGCTGACCAGCCGCCTGGGCATCGGCCCCACGCCGCTGGCCGCCTGGCACCTCACCGACCCGCCGCCCCTGGACGCGCCCCCGGAAGCGGCGCGTTTCCAGGCCTGGCTGGCGGATCTGCCGCTCGCCGAGCTGGACCTGGACGAGCGCCTGCGCCGGCGCCTGCAGGCCCCCGGTTTCCGCACCCTGGGCGAGCTGTTCCCGCTGCCCCGGGCGGCGCTGGGCAAGCGCTTTGGGGTGGACTTCCTGGACTGGCTGCAGCGTCTGCTCGGCGAGCAGGCGGACCCGCGCAAACCGATTTCCCCGCCGCGCCCGTTCCGCGAACGGCTCGACTTCGACGACCCGCTGGACGATCTGGACCGGCTCAGCGGCCCGATGGGTACCCTGCTGGCCAAGCTGGAAGACACCCTGAACCGCCACCAGGAAAGCCTGGTGACCCTGCGCTGGCATCTGTACCTGAACAACGGCCACCGGGACACACTGATCGTACGGCGCGCCCGGCAGGGCCACGACGCCGCCACCTGGCTGGACCTGAGCCAGCGGCGCCTGAGCCACCATGAATTGAGCGCCCCGCTGCTGGGCCTGGGCCTGGACGGCGGCCGCCCCCGGCCGCGCAACCCCGGCCTCGCCGAGCTGTTCCCGGACCCCGGCGCCCGCCCGCCGCTGGCCGGCCTGCTGGAAAAGCTCGCCGGCGAACCGGCGCTGGGCGTGTACCGCCCGGACCGGGGCGACGGCCATCTGCCGGAGGAAACCGAACGGGGCCGCGCGCCGCTGGCGTCGGCGCCCAAGCCGACCGCCGACGACGGCCGCGATCAGGACCGCCCCCTGTGGCTGCTCGACCCGCCCCGGCCGCTGACCCTGCGCGACCGGGTGCCCCACTGGCGCGGCCGGCCGCTGACCCTGTTCCCCCAGGAGGAACGCTTCAGCCAGCCCTGGCACGACCTGGCCGCGCGCCGCTACCGCGTCGCCCACCACCCGGACGGGCTCTGCTGCTGGGTGTTCGAGGACGACCAGGCGCGCTGGTGGCTGCAGGGCTTTTTCTGACATGGACTTCGCGGAACTGCATTGCACCTCCGCCTTCACCTTTCTCACCGGCGCCAGCCAGCCGGAGGAGCTGGTGTTGCAGGCCTGGCGCCAGGGCTACCGCGCCCTGGCGATCACCGACGACGGCTCCCTGGCCGGCGTGGTGCGCGCCTACCAGGCCCGCGAGAACCTCAAAAAAGCCCTGGAGGACGAAGGCCGCACGCTGGATTTCCGGCTGATCGTGGGCAGCCATTTCCGCCTGCACCAGGACCGGGGCGAGTTGCGCCTGGTGCTGCTGGCCCGCGACCGGCAGGCCTACGGTGAAATTTCCACGCTGATCACCCGCGGCCGGCGGCGCGCGGAGAAGGGCCACTACCGGCTGCACTGGCAGGACCTGACGCGCATCGACCGCAACGCCCTGTGCCTGTGGCTGCCCGCCGGCGACCACCGCGACGAATACCACGCCGCCCTGCTCAAGGCGCATTTCGGCGAGCGCCTGTGGCTGGCCTGCGAGCTGCTCCAGGACCGCAACGACGCCCTGCACTACCGCTACTGCTATCAGCTGGCGGACCGCTTCGGGCTGGCCATGACCGCCGCCAACGACGTCCACTACCACCGGCCGGAGCGCCAGCGCCTGCAGGAGCTGCTCACCGCCCTGCGCCTGAACACCACGGTGCGCGACCTGGGCCGGCGACGGTTCCAGAACGACCAGCGCCATCTGCGCGGCCTGGACCGGCTGGCCGGGATCTACCCGCCGGCGCTGCTGGAAGAAGCCGCCTGGATCGCCGAGCAATGCCACTTCGAAATGGACGAAATCCGCTACCAGTACCCGGAAGAAGTGGTGCCGCCGGGCCAGAACGCCGACGACTATCTCGCCGCCCTCGCCCACCAGGGCGCCGAAGCCCGCTACCCGGATGGCGTACCGGACCGGGTGCGCGCCCTGGTGGACAAGGAGCTGGGGCTGATCCGCCAGCTCGGCTACGCGCACTACTTCCTCACCGTGCACGACATCGTCGCCTTCGCCCGTGGCCAGGGCATCCTCTGCCAGGGGCGCGGCTCGGCGGCCAACTCTGCGGTGTGCTACTGCCTGGGCGTCACCGAGGTGGACCCGGGCCGCAGCCAGCTTCTGTTCGAGCGCTTTATCTCCAAGGAGCGGGACGAGCCGCCGGACGTCGACGTGGACTTCGAGCACGAACGGCGCGAAGAGGTGATGCAGTACCTCTACCGCAAATACGGCCGCGACCGCGCCGCCCTGGCCGCCACCGTGATTCACTACCGCACCCGCTCGGCGGTGCGCGACGTGGGCCGCGCCCTGGGCGTGGACATGGACATCATCGAACGGCTGAGCAGCAACCTGGCCTGGTGGGACAAGCCCGACGCCCTGGTGGAACGGTTCCGGGAAGTGGGCCTGGGCGGCTCCACCCTGGGCCGCCACTACCGGGAACTGGTGCAGGAGCTGGTGGGCTTCCCGCGTCACTTGTCCCAGCACGTGGGCGGTTTCGTGATCACCCGCGACCCGGTGCACACTCTGGTGCCGGTGGAAAACGCGGCGATGCCCCACCGCACCCTGATTCAGTGGGACAAGGACGACCTGGAATCCCTGGGCCTGATGAAGGTGGACGTGCTCGCCCTGGGCATGCTCACCGCGATCCGCAAAACCCTGGACATGGTGCAGGGCTATCGGGGCCGCCCCCTGGCCATGCAGGACATCCCCGCCGATGACGAGGCCACCTACGACATGCTCTGCAAGGGCGACAGCCTGGGTGTGTTCCAGGTGGAATCCCGCGCCCAGATGAACATGCTGCCGCGCCTGCGGCCGCGCAAGTTCTACGACCTGGTGGTGGAAGTGGCGATCGTGCGCCCCGGCCCGATCCAGGGCGATATGGTGCACCCCTACCTGCGCCGCCGTGACGGCCTGGAAGAAACCGACTACCCGGACGCCAAGGTCAGAGCGGTGCTCGAGCGCACCCTGGGCGTGCCCATTTTCCAGGAACAGGTGATCAAGCTGGTGATGGTGGCAGCGGGCTTTTCCGGCGGCGAGGCCGACCGCCTGCGCCGCGCCATGGCGCGCTGGGGTAAAAGCGGCGAGCTGATGGAATTCGAAGCCCGGGTAATCGACGGCATGCGCGCCAACGGCTACAGCGGCGACTACGCACGCCGCCTGTTCGAACAGATGAAAGGCTTCGGCGGCTACGGCTTCCCGGAATCCCACTCCGCCAGCTTCGCGCTGCTGGTGTACGTGTCCGCCTGGCTCAAGCGCCACCACACCAGCGCCTTCTACTGCGGCCTGCTCAACAGCCTGCCGATGGGCTTCTACTCGCCCTCGCAGATCCTCCAGGACGCGCGCCGCCACGGCATCGAAATACGCCCGGTGGACGCCCGCCACAGCCACTGGGACCACAGCCTGGAAGAGTTGCAGCGCGAGAAGCTCGGCGTGCAACCGGCCCTGCGCCTGGGCTTGTGCCAGATCAAAGGCTTCAACCCGGAAGCCGCGCAACGCCTGGTCCAGGCCCGCGCCGAAGCGCCCTTCACCGGCGTCGGCGACCTCTGCCACCGCGCCCGGCTCGGCCAGCGCGAACGCGAAGCCCTGGTGGCCGGCAACGCCCTGCGCGGCCTCAGCGGCCACCGCCACCAGGCCCACTGGGACGTCCAGGGCCTGGAAGGCCAGCGCCCGCTGCTCGAAGACGGCCCCCAGGGCGACCACGACGGCGTCTACCTGGACGCCCCCTCGGAATACACCACCCTGATCGAAGACTACCGCCACCTGGGCGTCAGCCTGGGCAAGCACCCCATGGCCCTGGTCCGACACCTGCCCCGTTTCAAACGCGGTTACCGCGCCAAGGACCTGAAACGCGCCCGCCCCGGCCAGGTGGTGCGCGTCGCCGGCCTGGTCACCAACCGGCAACGCCCCGGCTCCGCCAAAGGCACCCTGTTCATGACCCTGGAAGACGAAACCGGCAACACCAATGTGGTGGTCTGGAGCGCCATCCAGGAACGCTTCCGTACCATCCTGCTGAAAAGCCCGATGGTCACCGTCACCGGCACCGTGGAAATCAGCCCCGAAGGTATCGTCCACCTGATGGCCGGCCGCCTCGACGACACCAGCGACGCCCTCAACGAACTGATCGTCCGCTCAAGAGACTTCAAATAACGAAAAGAGAATGGCTCGCTCGCGAAAGGGTGGCGCCAGCCACCCGGCGGGATACCAGAGGCCCCTAAACTTGCCAAAGCCCGTGGTCGTTGCCACCAAAAATATAAATGGCAAACTTGCCCTTGCCGGGGATTTCCGTCGGCGCCATGGCGATCTTGGCTCCCGCCGCCTCAACGTCGACTACGGCCTGATCAATATCCTCCACCAGCCAATAGGGGCGAACCACCGGCGCCTCCGTGCTTCGCAGCGGCCCTCTCACGCCGACAATCGATCCATCGGCCAAGGTGCAGGTTCTGGCGCCACCGAGTAGTTCGTCCGGCTCACCAAATCTGACGCCGTGAGCAGCCTCATACGCTTTGCATACCGCATCCACATCCTCGGATACGATCTCCAAATAGTGAACTTTCATGATTCTTTCTCCCATCTCGTAATGCCGCTCTGAGTTCGCTGATATCCGCCCCCCAGGCTGAATCACGGACACATTCCTGGCGGCGCTGAAACGCGGCCTTATCGGCAAATATCTCGTACACAATAAAGGTGTTGTTGTGCTCAGCGCTTTGAGTGACTTCAAACTTCAAGCAGCCTTTTTCTTGGCGTGAGAGATCAATATGAGTTGAGAGGGCATCAACAACACCATCAAAATCCCCGTCGGGGACAATGATCCGGCCAGTTAAGATTACTTTCGATTATGAGCAACGGGAGAGAATTCGACATCGTGGTGTACCGCGACAGCAGCTTAACGGGTCAGCTGGTGGCGGATGGTGCTGACAGCGATGGGGCTCTTAACGAGTTGGTCGTGGGATTTCAGAAAGACAGGGGAGCGTTTCCGCTCCCCTGTCTTTTCTTACTGAGCGGAACTGACCGGTTCAGCGGGAAGAACAAAATCGCTGATGAAGAAGCCCAGCAGGCTCTCCGTGGTCCCATCCACATGACGAAAATCAACAAGTACATCCTTACCGTTATTGACCTTTACCATCGTCCATGAGCCCGTGGACTCATCGTCCAGGCTTTCCGTGAAGCGCAGGGTCCCGCTGTCCGTGGTAGTCCAGGGCGCGTCGATGGTGCTTGTCTCTTGATCCTGGGTACCGGGGGAGAACGTCATCGTGCCACTGCCATCACCGTTCAGGGACACATCGGCGCTGTCTCCCTCACCGACCAGTTCAATGGTGAAATCAGCGCTCATTCCCTCTTCGAAACCCTGCTCGGAACGCTCCACCACGGCGACGCTACGGTTGCCGACAAGATCCCGCAGTTCCACGCTGAAACGGCCTATCCGCCCGAAGGTAATGACGTCCTCCGCGTCGAAAGCCATGCCCAGATCGCCATACGGGGTTGCTTCCACCGTGGCGCTGGCGCCGGGAGCACCGGAATTGCTGGCGTCGTACAAGCCGCCCGGGCCATCGGTTTCGGTTTCGACACCGTTTACCTGGAACTGATCATTGGTGATGGAATACGTGCCCCACTCGGACGATGTCGGGGTCAGATCGTCGCCGGTATATACGTCCTGGTTATCGGAATGCGCGACCACGTAATGGCTGCCATCCAGGATCGTGAGAACATTGAATCCCACGTCTTCCGGCAGATACCAAGCGCCAACATAGTCGTTGCCCTCATTTTTAACTGCCTGGAAAGCGGTGGTGGCCTCCTCCTCGCTACCTAGAACCAGCTCATCACCCACCAGATTGATGGTATCCGAACAGAAGGTGTCGTCGCCGCAAATACCTCCCGACGCATCGGAATCACCGACCACCTCGAAGGACACGTCGCCGCTTTGCGGATTCCAGTCATAAAAGCCCCATTCGGCGGTCGCCGCGCCCTGGTCGTCATTGCCGTATTTGTGCGCGACGATATAACGGCCGCCGTGCATGAAGGTGAGAACGTTGATCTCTTCACCGTCGGGCCCTTTTCCGTTGCTGCTTTCTCCGGCGGGTTCAACGAATACCCAGCTGCCACGCAGGTCAGCCTGTTGAGACTCATTGAAATGGGTCTCCGCATCCTCGGCACTGACCAGATCCGAATTGGTTTGCGACCTTACTTCGGAATCATAAGCGGTCTCGAACGAGGCGGCTGGCTGAGCCAAATCCAATTGAGCGTTTGCCAGGTCCGTGTGGGTCTGACCCGGGATGGTAATCCCGTTATCCGGATCACCGTCCTGATCCAGCGACTGTAAAAGGCGCAGGATATTGGTGACCTGATCCGGCTGTTCGTCGCTGGCCATGTCGGCGGGAGTGACCCGGCCGGTCGCCGGTACCGAAGGCAAGGGAATGCCGCCGATCATAAACGTGACGGTGTCGCCGTCGACATAATCGTATTCGCCTAGAGCGTTGGTGCTACCGCTCCTGTTGCCCGGCGAGGTCCGGTAATTGATTCCCGCCACCGCGCTATCGGTGAAGACGCCCGTTCTTGCATTTTCGGCGGGCGCGTCTGAGCCACCGTCCGACGAAGATCCACCACCACAACCAGTCAACGCCACGGCACAAGCCAATGCAGTGAGCTTCAAGGTATTCATGATTCCTCCAGTACTATCAAACAAGTTCGAGAGCACTAGCTAATCATCTGCGACTGAAGCGCACATCCCCAAGATGGGGGATACAACCGGCTGCCACCGATCAAGACAGAAACGGCGTTCTCGAGCGCCCCTGCCGGTCGCGGGTGGCCGGTAACGCTTTCACCAATCGGGTGAGTTGCGCCTGGCTGGACACATCCGTTTTAAAGTAGATGCTCTTGATCTGACTTCGCACGGTATGCAGCGACACCCGACGGAAAGACGCGATCTTCGCGGCGGTCTGCCCACCGGCTACCAAGGCGGCGATCTCCGCCTCCGCCTGCGTGAGGCCGAGCAGGTTCGCCAGTTTTTTAGTGTCGAATTCAGGCTCCGCGTCACCATCCACCAGATAGAGGGCGGCATGGGCCGGTACCGGCATCAGTGGCCTGTCGGCATCGGGATGCAAGGGGACGACCTGCAGCAACAATGGCGACCGTTCCGGGCGCGGCAAGGCAATGACGCCGCCCGTCACCGGCGCGCCCGCCGTGCCACCGGCAAAAGAGGCCTTCAAAAGGAAATCCAGCCTCTGCTGTGCCTCGCCGTTCTGCAATAACACCCTTTTGCCAAGACGAAGAGCGTGTGGATTATCTTGGATATGACGCCACGCGGCCTCGGAAACGTGTACCGCACGCTGATTGGCATCAAGCAGTATGAAAGCGCTGAAGCGGCCCGTATGCTCCAAATACCCCTGTTTCTGCTTTTGCTGATGGATTATGGCTTCCAGTCGAAGAGCACGGCGAATATGCGGTGCCAAAGCATTGAAGGCATCGGTTTCATAACGTCTGAAATGGCCCTGACCGCCTGTCCGCTGAAAAAACATCTGAATAGTCTGGCCCTCGAACTGCCAGACCGTGCCGCTGGCGCCATGGTGAATATCAAGCTCTTTGGCCCAGTCGTTAAAAAATTCGGAACGGTAGAAGGTTTTCTGGTCGCAGATGCCGTCCAAGTAAGAAGAATAGAACTTACCCGGCGGCAGATGGGCCAGCCCCGGGCGCCAGGGACACAAATTGACGAAGTGATCCACAAAGGCTTTATGGGCCTTATCGTCAGTGTTGACCTGAACACCTGAATACACCTGATCCGCTTGTTGATTCATTACCAATAGTCGGGCCGACCGACTACCCGACTGGCGAACCATTTCTTTAAGGAACCCGTGCCAGCCGGACGCCTCGTAAGGCGCGAAGTAAAGTTGATCCAGCAAGCGCTCCGACGCCAAAAGCCCGCGCGTATTGTTCATTATCCCTCCCTGAACCCTCATTGGTTATCATCTCCCCAGAGAACAAATAACCAGAAGCCGTTTATATTGTCACCTTCAAAGCGGCAGATTCAGCACCATGGCGGTAAGTTGCGATTGAGAGTGAGTACCGGTCTTGCGGTAGATGTTTTTAAGATGGTGACGAACGGTATGCAAAGACACACCCAATGCAGCGGCAATGTCCGCCGGACGGCCCCCTTGAGCAATCCGTGTCGCAATGCGTGCTTCTTGTTCCGTTAGTCCCAACCAACGAGCAATGGCGCCCTCGTCGTCTATGTCTTCACTATCGATAGCCAGAATAAAAACAGCAATCAGACCATTCGACTCGAAAATCCCATCAATTCCGGCTTCCTCGAAACTGACCAGCAAACGCACGACACCGGTCTTTTCCGGCAGTGCCATCATGCCGGAGCCTCTTTGACCCATACAGTAACGAACCAGATCCGAGAATTCCGTTTGCTTCTTATAACCGGATAGATACAAATGGTTGTCTCTTAATGTCATGCGGCTCGTTTGCGAGAGCCAGTCCTTGGCCCGGGTAGAAACAAACACGACTTCCTGTTGGACATTGAGCAGTAACAGAGCGCCCTGGTTGGGCCTGCTCACGGCGGCGTGCCGGTCCATCAGTAATCTGGAAGCGCCGTCCTGTCGTAACGCACGGGCGATATGTGGCATCAGTTCATCAAGAACGCTCCGGTCCCGTGGAGTGAAGGGGTCGCCTTCGCCGACACGTTGAACCTTCAGCTCGACCACCAGGCCATCCGCGACGAAACGGCCATGGAGTGCGCCACTATTTGCACCCTGAAAATCCGAATCACCTGCTTGCCCGGCCAGATTCTGGCCCGGAAGCTCGGCGACCACTTGTTCGGTTTGCTTGTCTATTCTCAGAAGCCGTGCAGCATCACCGCGCACAAGCTCACAAATCAGGTTCAGGCAGTCGCACCATCCGCTTCCTCCATGCGGCGCGAAATATATGCTATCGAGCACCTTTGTCAGGTCCGGTTCGCCGGCCACCTTATTCCCCTTATCAGTGATCCGGAATTATCCTAAACACCGGCGGTCCGCGGCGCATCCCCCAACCTGGGGATAAGAGTACACGCCGCGCCATGACTCTCTTGCCCATAAAAAGGCCGTTCCCCACCCTGCCCAGGGGCGCGGCACGGGGTCTATAGTGGGCGCATCATTCGCAACAGAACGGATTGCCGATTATGAGCAACGGGAGAGAGTTCGACATCGTGGTGTACGGCGCCAGCGGCTTCACCGGCCGGCTGGTGGCGGAGTATCTGCATCAGCAGTACGGCGCCGATGGCGACGTGAAGTGGGCCATGGCCGGCCGCAGCGAGGAGAAACTGAAGGCGGTGCGCGAGGAGATCGGCGTGCCGGATTCGGTGCCGCTGATCACCGCCGACGCGGACCAGCCGGAGACCCTGGAGGCGCTGGCGAAGCGCACCCGCGTGGTCCTGACCACGGTGGGGCCGTACCAGTTGTACGGCGAGCCGCTGGTGGCGGCCTGCGCCAAGACCGGCACGGACTATGTGGATCTGTGCGGCGAGCCGGCGTGGATGCGCCAGATGATCGACGCTCACGGCGAGGCCGCCAGGGCGAGCGGCGCGCGGATCGTGTTTTCCTGCGGGTTTGATTCTATCCCGTTCGATATGGGCGTGTACTTCCTGCAGCAGTACGCCAAGGAGAACCTGGGCGCCTACCTGCCCCGCGTGAAGGGCCGGGTGCGCAAGATGAAGGGCACCTTCTCCGGCGGTACCGCCGCCAGCCTGCAGGCGACCCTGGTGGCCGCCAAGAAGGACCCGAAGATCTACCAGCTGCTCACCGACCCGTTTTCCCTGACGCCGGGCTTCAAGGGCCCGGAGCAGCCGGAGCCGAGGGAGCCGGTCTACGACGACGAGCTGCACACCTGGCTGGCGCCGTTCGTGATGGCGACCATCAACACCCGCAACGTGCACCGCTCCAACCAGTTGCTGGGCCACGCCTACGGCGATCAGTTCGTGTACGACGAGATGATCCTCACCGGCCCCGGCGAGAAGGGCAAGGCCACCGCCGAGGCGGTGACCAACGACCGCTCCCTGTCCGGTAAGGACGCGCCCAAGCCCGGCGAAGGCCCGAGCAAGGAAGAGCGCGAAAACGGCTTCTACGACGTGCTGTTTATCGGCGAGACCGCCGACGGCCGGCAGTTGAAGGCCAGCGTGTCCGGCAACCGTGACCCGGGCTACGGCTCCACCTCGCGGATGATCGCCGAGAGCGCCCTGTGCCTGGTGCAAGACGCCGACGATACCGCCGGCGGCATCTGGACCACGGCGCCGGCGTTGGGCGACAAGCTGATCAAGCGGCTGGTGGACAACGCCGGTTTGAAGTTCCAGATCGAGGGTTGATCAGGGTTCTTCGCGGATCGATTCCAGCTCGATTTCGCGGCCGGCGTTTTCCTGGTAGTGGAAGACGCCGGTAACGCGGACCCGCTTGCCCAGATGGGCTTCCACTTTTTCCACCGGCTTCAGGGCCACCCGGTTCAGGTCGTCGTCCTCGATCCAGTAGTGCAGCGGGTCCTGGAAATGGCGCACCGTGCCGGCGGTGGTCACCAACTCCCCCTGGTAGTCGGCGGGTTGTTCCGCGAGCATTCGCAGCGGTGCCGCCTGAGGCGCGTCGGAATAGTCGCAACCGGCCAGACCGATCAGCGCGGCCAGCAGCGCCGCCCTGCCCCACACCGACCGTCTAGCGCTCACCGTCACCTCCATCGGGGTGCACTTCCCATTCCGGCTCTTCGAATTCGCCCAGCGGGGTGATCTCGCAGGTGCGGGCGTGTTTTTCCAGAATCGCTTTGACCTTGGCGCTGCGGCTGTCGTCCTTGGCGTCCCGGTGCGCCTTTGAGTCCCAATGGGCGATGGCCAGCAGGGTGTCCGGCTCGCCGATCTTGCGGTGCAGGTAGGTGCCGCGGGCGCCCGGCGTCTGCTGGATGATCTCGCTGGCCTCGATCCAGCCCTGGGCGTATTCCTCCACGGTGTAGCCGTCCTTCATGCGTACTTCGAAGATGTACTTCATTGCAGTCTCCTGTTGGGGTTGGCATCGGGGCTCAGCCCTGCACCCACCAGCGGTCCGAGGTTTCCACCAGGCCGGCGTCGCGCAGCGCCTGGCGCGCCTGTTCGCGGCCGTCGCCGTTGAGAAAGGCGCCCAGCTCCAGGCGGGTGTCGTCGTCGCACAGATGCAGGCCGATCATGTCCACCTCCTTAACCGGCAGCACCACGTGCAGGTGCGCCGCCGGGCGCGCCAGAATCCACTCCCGGTCCGGGCCGCGCACGCCCTCGTGCAGCACCACCCTGCCCCGCTCCACGGCGATGCGCTGGTGCAGGTAGGACAGGCGGAAACAGACCCGATAGAGCAGATAGCCGATCAGTCCCACCTCGATGAACGCGAACGGCAGCGCCAGCCAGATGCCGGCCAGGGTCCAGGCCGCCGCCACCGTGAACACCACCACCGCGATCAGCGCGATAAAGCGTTTCACCTGGGGCCAGTCGGCGGAGAGGTGAGGCTTCAGCGTCACCACCGTGACGCCGTTCCGGGATTCAGTTGCCACCATAAGAAGGGGTCTCCAATACCGCATGCACTGCGGACCCTGTATCGGTAGCATAGGCCGCCTGAATTTCCTATCAACCTGACCCGGAGGCATACATGGGGTGGTGGAAGTCACGCCGGCTTCGTTTTCTGGCATCCAGCGTGGTGGCGCTGTTCGCACTGTTCGTGGTTATGAGAGCGGTGTTCTTCGCGTTCTTCTCCGAAGTGGGCGACACCGTGCAGGCGGATTCCGGCGACCTTTACCATGCCCTGGGCGTGGGGCTGCGCTTCGATCTGCGGCTGGCGTTGCTGATGGTGCTGCCCCTGGCGGTGCTGGCCTGGCTGCCACGCTTTAACCTGGTGCGCTCGGCCCCGGTGCGGGTGCTGGGGCTGGTGTACATCACCCTGGCGGTGCTGGTCGTGGTGCTCACCTACATCCTCGACTTCGGCCATTACGTCTACCTGGGCGACCGGCTGAACGTGACCGCCTTCCGCTTCCTGGAAGATACCGCGATCTCCACCCGCATGGTCTGGGAAAGCTATCCGGTGGTGTGGATCACCCTGGGCTGGCTGGCCGTGACCGCGGTGATGGCGCTGATTTTCCGGGCGCTGGCGCGCCGTTTCCTGCTGCGCGCGCCCATGCCCATGGGCACCGGCAGCAAGTGGATCGGCGGCGTGGTGGTGTTCCTGGTGCTGGTGTTCGGCCTGCTCGGCCGGGTCTCCGACATCAACCTGGAGAACCCGGTGCCGCTGCGCTGGAGTGACGCCTTTGCCTCCGGCAATAACGCGGTGGCGGCCCTGGGGCTGAATCCGGTGCTGTTCCTCTACGACACCACCCTGCTCAGCAGCGAGCCCTTCGACCGCGAGGCGGTGGAGAAATACTACCCGCTGATGGCGGACTTCCTGGCGCTGCCGGAGCAGGCCCGGGAGCCGCTGAATTTCGAGCGCAACGTGTCGGTCCAGCCACACCGGCTGGACGTGGACCGGCCGCCGAACATCGTGGTGGTGATGCTGGAATCGCTGGGCGCCAGCCGCGTGGGCGCCTACGGCACACCGTTCGACCCCACCCCCAATCTCGACCGCATCGCCCGCGAAGGCTGGTTCTTCGAGCACTTCTACGTGCCGGTCACCGGCACCGCGAAAAGCATCTGGGCGTTTCTCACCGGCATCCCCGACGTGGCGCCGGAGGAGACCGCCAGCCGTAACCCGCTGATCGGCCACCAGCGCAACATCGTCAACCAGCTGGAGGGCTACCGGAAGCTGTACATGGTGGGCGGCAACGCCGGCTGGGCCAACCTGGAGGCGGTGCTCACGCGCAGCATCGACGACCTGGAGCTCTACGAGGAAGGCGACTGGCAGTCGCCCAACGTGGACGTCTGGGGCATCTCCGACCTGAACCTGTTCAAGGAATCCCACCGGATTCTGGAGGCCCTGCCGTCGGACCAGCCGTTCTTCGCCTTTATCCAGACCGCCGGCAACCACCGGCCCTTCACCATTCCGGAGAACAACGACGACTTCGAAACCCGTTCACCGCCGGAACAGGAACTCAACGCCAACGGCTTCCGCAATACCGCCCAGTACAACGCGGTGCGGCTGCTCGACTACAACGTGGGCCGCTACATGGACATGGCCCGGGAAAGCGATTACTTCGATAACACCATCTTCGTGTTCTTCGGCGACCACAACAATCGCATCACCACCCTCTCGCACATGCCGCCCTTCCAGGAGCAGCTGGGCCTGGAAAGCCACCATGTGCCGCACATGCTGTACGCCCCCGGCCTGCTGGAGCCGCGCCATGTGAAAGACGTGGTCAGCCTGGTGGACGTGATGCCGACCCTGGCCGGCATGCTGGGCATGGAATACCGCAACACCACCCTGGGCCGGGACATCCAGATGCCGGCCCCGGAGGGCGAACGCAGCGCCTTCGTGGTACTGCGCGAGGGCCCGGCGCCGCAGATCGGCATGGTCACCCGCGAGCACCTGGCGCGCCTCAACCACGACGGCGAAGCGGCCACCCTGCACGAGCTGTACAGCGACGAGCCTGAGCAGGACCGGGCCGGCGACGACCCGGAAACCTTCCAGAGGCTGTTTGATCTGGCACGGGGCACGTACGAGACCTCCCGCTATCTGTTCTACGACAACGCGGTGAACGACGGCAAAGGCGAGAAAGCGGCCTCCGGAGACGTTGAACCGGAAGGGGCACGGTAAGGCCCGGCCATGCCCTTGCCGCTGGAAGAAACCGGCTGCGTGGTGATCGGCGCCGGCGTCATCGGTCTGGCGGTGGCCCGGCGCCTGGCCCGCGCCGGCCAGGCGGTGGTCGTTCTGGAGGCGGAAGCCCACATCGGCGAGCATCTTTCCTCGCGCAATAGCGAAGTGATCCACGGCGGGTTCTACTACCCGCCCGGCTCGCTCAAGGCGGAAACCTGCCTGCGCGGCAAGGCGCTGCTCTACGAGTACTGCGCCGCCCGGGGCATCGCCCACCGCCGCTGCGGCAAATGGGTGGTGGCCGGCCCCGGCCAGACGGGAGCTCTGGAGGACCTGCACGCCAACGCCCGCGCCGCCGGCGCCGAGGGGCTCAGCCTGGTGAGCCGCGAGCGGCTGCGCCGGGAGGCGCCCTGGCTGCGCGCGGATCAGGCGCTGGAGAGCGCCACCAGCGGCATCGTCGACAGCCACGGCCTGATGGCCAGCCTGGCCGCGGAAGCGGAAAACCACGGCGCGGTGATCGCCCTGCGTCACCGGGTGACGCATATCGACTGCCGGCCGGGGCGTTTCACCCTCACCGTGGAAGGCCCGGACCAGCCTTTCCAGTTGCGCGCGGAGCGCCTGATCAACGCCGCCGGCCTCGGCGCGGTGCCGCTCACCGGCCTGATGGACGGGTTGCCGGAAAAGCACCGGCCGGAACAGCGCTTCGCCAAGGGGCACTACTTCAAGCTGCGCGGCAAACCGCCCGCCGAGCGGCTGATCTATCCCCTGCCCGACGCCGACGGCCTGGGTGTCCACCTGACTCTGGATCTGGCCGGCGGCGCCCGTTTCGGACCCGACGTGGAGTGGGTGGAACGGCCGGACTACCGGGTGGACGAAAGCCGACGGGAAAGCTTCGAGCAGGCGGTGCGGCGCTACTGGCCGGGCCTGCCGGCGGGCGCGCTGCAGCCGGACTACGCCGGCGTGCGCCCCAAGCTGTGGCTGGACGGCAAGCCCTACCGGGACTTTCTGATCCAGGGCCAGGGGGAGCACGGTATCGACGGCCTGGTAAACCTGCTCGGCATTGAATCGCCGGGGCTTACCGCCGCCCTGGCGCTGGCGGAGCGACTCGAAGAACCGGCATAACTATGGAGTTGGAACAGGCCTCTGGGATCCTGCGGGGCCACCGTTGCCGGCAAGCTTTGCTTGCCTTTCGCGGGCGGGGCCCGCTCCCACAGTGCCCTCACCTCCACAAATTTCAGGCACAAAAAAGCCCGGCGCGAAGGCCGGGCTTTTTCGTTGATACCGATGTTACATCGGGATCAGAGCTTGCTGTCGAGCTCCGGAACGGCCTCGAAGAGATCCGCCACCAGGCCGTAGTCCGCCACCTGGAAAATCGGGGCTTCCTCGTCCTTGTTGATGGCAACGATCACTTTGGAGTCCTTCATGCCGGCCAGGTGCTGAATCGCACCGGAGATGCCCACCGCCATGTACAGCTGGGGTGCGACGATCTTACCGGTCTGACCCACCTGCATGTCGTTGGGTACGAAGCCGGCGTCCACGGCGGCGCGGGACGCACCGACGGCGGCGCCCAGCTTGTCGGCCACCTTGTACAGGATCTCGAAGTTGTCGCCGTTGCCCATGCCGCGGCCACCGGAGATCACGATGTCGGCGCTGGTCAGCTCGGGACGGTCGGACTTGGCCAGCTCTTCGCTGACAAAGCTGGACAGACCGCTGTCTTTCACCACGTCCAGGTTTTCCACGGACGCGGAGCCGCCTTCCGCCGCCACGCCGTCGAAGGAAGTGCCACGCACGGTGATCACTTTCTTCTCGTCGGTGCACTTGACGGTGGCGATGGCGTTACCGGCGTAGATCGGACGCTTGAAGGTATCGCCGTCGATCACGTCGGAGATCTCGGAGATCTGGGCGACGTCCAGCAGCGCGGCCACACGCGGCGCGAAGTTCTTGCCGGTGGTGGTGGCGGCGGCCAGGATGTGCTTGTAATCGGCGCCCACTTCGGCGACCAGCTCGGCGATGTTCTCGGCCAGCTGATGCTCGTAGGCGTCGTTGTCGGCGCACAGTACCTTGCTCACGCCTTCCGCCTTGGCGGCTTCCTCGGCCACGGCGCCGCAGCCTTTGCCGGCGACCAGCACGGTGATGTCACCGCCGATTTCCTTGGCGGCGGCGAGAACGCTCAAAGTAACCTTGTTGAGCGTGGCGTTGTCGTGTTCGGCGTAAACTAAAACACTCATCAGATCACCTTCGCTTCGTTCTTCAGTTTCTCGACCAGCTCGTCCACGGAGCCCACCATAACGCCCGCCTTGCGCTCGGCCGGTGTTTCCACCTTCTCGATGGTCACGCGGGGGGTCATATCAACGCCCAGATCAGCCGGGGTTTTAACGTCCAGCGGCTTCTTCTTGGCTTTCATGATGTTGGGCAGGGAAGCGTAGCGCGGCTCGTTGAGACGCAGGTCGGTGGTCACCACCGCCGGCAGTTTCAGTTCCACGGTCTGCAGGCCGCCGTCGATTTCACGGGTCACCTTGACCTTGCCTTCTTCCACGTTCACTTCAGAGGCGAACGTGCCCTGGGGCATGCCGGTCAGAGCAGCCAGCATCTGGCCGGTCTGGTTGTTGTCATCGTCGATGGCCTGTTTGCCGAGGATCACCATTTCCGGCTTTTCCTCTTCAACGATGGCTTTCAGCGCCTTGGCGATGCCCAGCGGCTGAATCTCTTCATCGGTTTCCACCAGGATGGACCGGTCGGCGCCCAGCGCCATGGCGGTGCGCAGCTGTTCCTGAGCGGCTTTCGGGCCGATGCTGACAGCGACGATTTCGGTCACGACGCCTTTTTCTTTCAGGCGTACCGCTTCTTCCACGGCGATTTCGCAGAAGGGGTTCATGGCCATTTTCACATTGGCGAGATCAACGCCAGAGTTGTCCGCCTTCACGCGAACCTTAACGTTGTAGTCAATGACTCGCTTGATGGGTACAAGAACCTTCATAGGATCCTCGGAATCTTCCACTTGGTGACTGAAGTCGCTTCCGTCCGGGGGCTGCCACAAAGCAGGGTTTGGAAGCCCACCGTGCCTTGTGGCAACCCGCCCGAATACTCGCTTTCACCAGTACTTAATAAGGACGGAAACGATGAAAGAGGCGAGACGACGCCGAACGCCGGGGCCCCGCGCGAGAGCCGGTATCTTGAACGCTGCCCCCCGGCAGGTCAATAGGCCGAAGTCGGGTAAGCGGATGATTTTGCTGCCAATTGTGTCGTTGTTTCATGACCCGCCGGTCGCCGATATCCTTGTAAATCAACCACCTGGCAAGGGATAATCCAAACAAGTGTTTGAATCGGCGTGAAAGTCGATTCCGAAAAGTGGTGCGATATGGAGGATGCCTTTATACTCCGCGCCACCCCAAGAGAACCGAAAGCTAGGAGACAGGCTGTGGAACGCGAATCTATGGAAGTCGACGTCGTCATCGTCGGCGCCGGTCCGTCCGGTCTGGCAACCGCATGCCGCCTGGGTCAAATCGCCCAGGAAAGCGGTCAGGAACTCAGCGTCGTGGTGGTGGAGAAAGGCTCTGAAGTAGGCGCCCATATCCTCTCCGGCGCGGTATTCGAGCCGCGCGCGCTTAACGAGCTGTTCCCCAACTGGAAAGAACTCGGCGCCCCGCTGAACACCGAAGTCGGCGGCGACGAAATCTTCTACTTCACCGGCGCCGAGAAAGGCTCCAAGGTGCCCAACCCGTTCGTGCCCAAGACCATGCACAACGAGGGCAACTACGTTATTTCCCTGGGCAACCTGTGCCGCTGGCTCGCCGAACAGGCGGAAGGCCTCGGTATCGAAGTGTTCCCCGGCTTCGCCGCCACCGAAGTGCTCTATAACGAGGACGGCTCGGTGAAAGGCATCGCCACCGGCGATTCCGGCATCGACCACAACGGCGAGAAGAAGCCCAGCTACACCCCCGGCATGGAGCTGCACGCCAAGTACACCGTGTTCTCCGAAGGCTGCCGCGGCCACCTGGGCAAAGGGTTGATGGAAAAATTCAACCTGCGCGAAGGCGTCGATCCCCAGCACTACGGTCTGGGCATCAAGGAACTGTGGGAAATCGATCCGGCCAAGCATCAGCAGGGCCTGGTGGTGCACACCGCCGGCTGGCCGCTGAGCGAATCCGGCTCCCACGGCGGTGGCTTCCTGTACCACATGGAAGACAACCAGGTGACCCTGGGTCTGATCACCGACCTGGGTTATTCCAACCCGCACGTTTCACCCTTCGATGAAATGCAGCGCTGGAAAACCCACCCGGAAATCAAAAAATTCCTGGAAGGCGGCAAGCGCGTCAGCTACGGCGCCCGGGCCATCGCCAAGGGCGGCCTGCAGTCCCTGCCGAAGATGACCTTCCCGGGCGGCCTGCTGGTGGGCTGTGACGCCGGCACCCTGAACTTCGCCAAGATCAAGGGTAACCACACCGCCATGAAGTCCGGCATGATCGCCGCGGAAGTGATTTCCAAGGCCATCAAGGACGGCCGTGGCAGCGACGAGCTGACCGAGTACAAGAGCCAGTTCGAGAGCAGCTGGGTGTTCGAAGAGCTGCACACGCAGCGCAACTTCGGCCCGGCCCAGCACAAGTTCGGCAACCTGCTGGGTTCCGCCTTCGCGTTCGTGGACCTCAACATCCTCAACGGCAAGATGCCGTTCACGATGCGGGACACCACCCCGGACCACGACACCCTGAAGCCGGCGGATCAGTGCAAGAAAATCAGCTATCCCAAGCCGGACGGCAAACTGACCTTCAACAAACTGGATTCGGTGTTCCTGTCCAACACCAACCATGAAGAAGATCAGCCCTGCCACCTGACGCTGAAGGACCCCAGCGTGCCGATCGAGTACAACCTGCCCAAGTACGACGAACCGGCGCAGCGCTACTGCCCGGCGGGCGTGTACGAAGTGGTCGAGGACGAAAGCACCGGTGACAAGCGCTTCCAGATCAACGCGCAGAACTGTGTGCACTGCAAGACCTGCGACATCAAGGACCCCACCCAGAACATCCACTGGGTGGCACCGGAAGGCACCGGCGGCCCGAATTACCCGAACATGTAATCCGGCCGGTTCAACCGCAACAAAAAAGGCGCCTTAACGGCGCCTTTTTTGTGTCCGCAGGTCTTGTGGGAGCGGGCCCCGCCCGCGAAAGGGAGCGAAGCTCCCGGCGGGATCCCAGAGGCCCGTCTAACGGCAGCACCAACAACGTCTCTGGAATCCTGCCGGCCGGCTTTGCCGGCCTTTCGCTTGCAAGCAAGCTCCCACAAGTCGCCTAATGCTGGCCGCTGGGGCGTGAGCGACGAAGTGCCGCCGCCTGCCGGCGCTCCGCGCGCTGCCGCCACCACTTCTGGACTCTGCGCTCAAAGGCGTTGAGCAGGCCCAGTGGCGGCATCGCCGGCATGTACAACTGCGGGTCCGGGTAGTCGCGTTGGGTGCGTGGCTTCTGTTGCATGACTCTCTCCTTCATGACGCTCTCCTTGATCGGTCGCCGACCGGGCACCGTCCCGGCCTATGGAAGAAAGCATGCAGGCTTCACATTGTTAACTCCAACGAAAAGAACTACATTACCCATTCAGAAATATTGAACGATTGGAGAGCCCGCCATGACCGTCGCCAAGGCCCGGCCGGAGAACGCCTCGCTGCCTCTTCTCGACACCGACACCCTGCGGACTTTCGTGGCCATCGCCGAGAACGGCAGCTTCACCCGCGCCGCCCATCAGGTGTTCCGCACCCCGTCCGCGTTGAGCATGCAGATCAAACGCCTGGAGGAGACTCTGGGCCAGAGTCTGTTCATACGCGAGGCGCGCCGGGTGTCCCTGACGCCGGAGGGGGAGGTGCTGCTCGGCTACGGGCGCCGGCTGCTCAAGCTTAACGAGGAAGCGGTGGGCCGGTTTCTGGCGCCGTCGCTGGAAGGCAGCGTGCGTCTGGGTACGCCGGACGATGTGGGCACCCGGGTGCTGCCCCAGGTGCTGACCCGCTTCGCGCGCTCGCACCCGGCGGTGCAGGTGAACGTGAACGCCGGGCGCAGCATCGACCTGCTGAAACGGCTGGACGACGGCGAGTTGGACCTGGCCCTGGTGACCCTGGGCCACAGCGACCTGAGCGCCAAGCGTGGCGAGGTGGTGCACACCGAACCGCTGGTCTGGGCCGGCCGCGACGGCGGCGTGGCGGTGCAGCGCTCGCCGCTGCCGCTGTCACTGGCCAACCACGGCTGTGCCTGGCGGGAGATGGCGCTGGGCGCGCTGGATAAAGCGGAAATCAGCTACCGGGTGGCCTACAACAGCGAGCACTGCGCCGGCCAGGAAGCGGCCATGCTGGCCGACCTGGCGGTGGCGCCCTTCCCCGCCAGCCTGGTGCAGCCACCGCTGCGGGTGCTCGGCCCGGAAAGCGGCCTGCCCGCCCTGGGTGATTACCAGATCGCGCTGGTGCGCCGCGACGGCTCCGGCCCCGCCGCCGAAGCCCTGGCGGAACAGGTGGTGCAAACCTTCCGCGAGCGGCGCTGACACGCGCCGCCCCGGACCTCAGGGGTCGAGCTCTTCCTTGCCCTTCCAGACCAGGCTGTACAGGTCCTTGCGGCGGTCACGGATATTGGTGACCGAGCCTTCGCTGTGCAGCAGCTTGAGCTTTTCCAGGTCGATGTCGGCGAACAGCAGCATCTCGGTGTTGGGCACCGACTCGCTGATGGTCCCGTCGTGGGGGAAGTAGAAGTCGCTGGGTGAAAATACCGCGGACTGGGCGTACTGAATGTCCACGTTATCCACGCGCGGCAGATTGCCGACGCTGCCGGAAATCGCCACGTAGCATTCGTTTTCGATCGCCCGCGCCTGGGCGCAATGACGCACCCGCAGGTAGCCGTTCTTGGTGTCGGTCCAGAACGGCACGAACAGAATCTCCATGCCCTGCTCGGCGAGCAGCCGGCCCAGCTCCGGAAACTCCACGTCGTAGCAGATCAGAATGCCGATGCGGCCGGCGTCGGTGTCGAAAATACGCAGGCCGTCACCGCCCTGGATCGCCCAGTCCTTGCGCTCGTGGGGCGTGATGTGAATCTTCTTCTGCTGCTCCACCGAGCCGTCGCGGCGCATCAGATAGGCGACGTTATAAATGCGCCCGTCCTCTTCCAGCGGCATGGAGCCGCCGATGATGTTGATGTTGTAGCTCACCGCCATGTCCGCCATGGCGTCGCGGATTTCCTCGGTGAAGCTGGCCAGGTAACGCACCGCTTCCACGGAATTGAGGTCGGTCTTGAGGCCCATCAGCGGCGCGCTGAAGAATTCCGGCAGCACGGCGAAATCGGCCCGGTAATCGGACAGCGAATCGATGAAGAACTCCACCTGGCTGAGCAGGTCTTCCACCGAGCGCGCGCTGCGCATGCGGCGCTGCACCACGCCCAGGCGCACCACCGAGCGGCGCGGCCAGTCGCCGTCGTCCTCCGGCTGATAGAGGATGTTGTCCCATTCCAGCAGGGTGGCGTAGCCGCGCGAGCTTTCGTCCTCGGGCAGGTACTTCACCAGCAGGCGCTTGACGTCGAAACCGTTGGACAGCTGGAAGGTCAGAATCGGGTCGTAAATGGTGCGGGCTTCCACTTCGGCGATGTACTCGGTCACCGTCATCTTGTCCGCGTAGTTGGTGTAGCCGGGCAGACGGCCGCCGGCCAGAATCGCCCGCAGGTTTTCTTCCCGGCACAGATCCTTGCGCGCCTCATAGAGCCGCCGGCCCAGGCGGTAACCCCGGTACTCGGGGTCCACGAACACGTCCAGGCCGTACAGCGCATCGCCCTTGCGGCTGTGCGAGCGCACCTTGTCGTCGGTGATCAGGTCTTCGTAGCGGTGCGGGTTGGAGAACCGGTCGTAGCTCACCTTTACCGTCAACGCCGTGGCGATCAGCGTGCCGTTGTCCTCGATCACCAACTGCCCTTCCGGGAACAACCGGATCAGGGTGGCAATGGTTTCCTCGGGCCAGGCACCGCCGATGTCGTGGTACACCTGATCCATCAACCGGGCCAGCGCCGGGTAGTCTTCCAGGGTCAGTTGCCGCAGACGCAGGCGAGTGCTTTCTTCAGCCATGGATCTCTCCAGTGAAGGAACCGGCGGTTCCTAGGAATTAAGGGGTGGAAACGGGATTACCCACTGGCAATCACGGTTGTGCAGCGCATCCAGGCTGCTAGCGTAGAGCGCCACGCCATCCGGGCGTATGAACATGGCGGCGCCGGAACGCAGGCCGATAAAACCGGACACCTGCTCGACCACATAGCCGTCCGGCTCTTCGAACTCGCAGCGCAGCGCCTCGGGAATCGGCTCGTAGCCGACCAGACCATTGGCGAGCGGGTCTTCCACGGCGCGCCGGTCACGGTACAGACCCACCGCGTCGGCGCCGATCAGCAGCACCATGCCCTGGTGGAAATGCAGCAAATTGACAGGTCCCCGGGCCGGCAGGGAAAGTGTTTCCTGCCTTGAGATGATGGTATCCATAACACTCCACGGTAACGAAGAAGACAGGCGGAGGCAGCAGCCATGCAGGAAAGGATTGTAATACTTACCGGCGCCGGAATCTCGGCGGAATCCGGTATCAATACGTTTCGCGACGCCGGCGGCCTGTGGGAAAACCACCGCATCGAGGACGTGGCCACCCCGGAAGCCTTCCAGCGCGATCCGCATGGCGTGCAAAGCTTCTACAACCGCCGCCGTGAACAATTGCGTGACCCGGCGATCCAGCCCAATGCCGCCCACCGGGCCCTGGCCGAGCTGGAGCAGGCGCTGCCCGACCAGGTGCTGGTCGTGACCCAGAATGTGGACGACCTGCACGAGCGCGCCGGCAGCCGGAACGTCATCCACATGCACGGCGAGCTGCTCAAGGCGCGCTGCCAGAGCACCGAGACACTGGTGCCCGCCGACCGCGATCTGGACCCGGCCCTGAGCTGCACCGTGTGCGGCGCCGCCGGCTGCCTGCGCCCCCATGTGGTGTGGTTCGGTGAAATGCCCCTGGAGATGGAGCGCATCTACGCCACCCTGGCCGGCTGCGAGCGCTTTATCAGCATCGGCACCAGCGGCAACGTCTACCCGGCCGCCGGCTTCGTGGCGGAAGCGCGGGCCAGCGGCGCGCACACCACCGAACTCAACCTGGAGCCCTCGGAGCAGCTCACCGCGTTCCACGAACACCGTCACGGGCGCGCCACCGAGCTGGTGCCGGCCTATGTCCGCGAACTGCTCAGCGATACCAGCGCCACTCTATCCCGGCAATAGGCTGATTCCTGCAACGGATTCGGCTAGACTGCCAAAATCCGTCGACACCGAAATAACAGGCATAGCCAGACTCATGAGCCAGAAGCAATTAGACGATCTCAACATCGAATCCCAGGAGGTGCTGATCACCCCTCGGGCCCTGAAGGAAAAGCTGCCGCTCAGCGAAGCGGCGGCGGAAACCGTATTCCAGGGTCGCCAGCAGATCCGCGACATCCTCGACCGCAAGGATCCGCGCCTGTTCGTGGTGATCGGCCCCTGCTCCATCCATGACCCGAAAGCGGCCATGGAATACGCCGAGCGGCTCAAGAAGCTGGCCGCCGAGGTGGACGACGCCTTGTTTCTGGTACTGCGCGTGTATTTCGAAAAGCCGCGCACCACGGTGGGCTGGAAGGGTCTGATCAACGACCCTTACATGAACGACTCCTTCAAAGTGCAGGACGGCCTGCACATTGCCCGCAAGCTGCTGCTGGACGTGGCCGAGCTGGGCCTGCCGGCGGCCACCGAGGCGCTCGACCCGACCACCCCGCAGTACATGCAGGATCTGATCTCCTGGTCGGCGATCGGCGCGCGCACCACCGAATCCCAGACCCACCGGGAGATGTCTTCCGGCCTGTCCGGCCCGGTGGGCTTCAAGAACGGCACCGACGGCAGCCTGGACGTGGCGGTCAACGCCATGCTCAGCGTCAAGCATCCGCACCGTTTCCTGGGCATCGACCCGGACGGCCGCGTGGCGCTGACCACCACCAAGGGCAACCCCTACGCCCATGTGGTGCTGCGCGGCGGCGGCGGCAAACCCAACTACGATTCGGTGTCCGTGGCCCTGGCGGAGAGCGCTCTGGAGAAAGCCGGTGTGTCCACCAACATCATGGTGGACTGCTCCCACGCCAACTCCAACAAGGACCCGAACCTGCAACCGCTGGTGATGGAGAACATCGGCAACCAGATTCTGGAAGGCAACAAGTCGATTGTCGGCCTGATGGTGGAATCCCACCTCAAGGGCGGCAACCAGAAGCTGCCGGCCAATCTGGACGATCTGGAATACGGCGTGTCGGTGACCGACGGCTGCATCGCCTGGGACACCACCGAGCAGAGCATCCGCGATCTCGCCGACAAGGTGCGCGACACCCTGCCCCGCCGGAATCAGTAGCCGGCCTTTCGCTTGCCAGGCAAGCTCCCACAAACCACAAAAAAGCCCCGACCATTGAATTGGTCGGGGCTTTTTTGTTTTCGGGGACCGGCCCCCGCTGCGAACAGCGGGGCACCGATCTAACGGTTAGCGTCGTCGTTACGGCGCCAGACCACCGAGCAGGCCGGTGAGCAGGTCGGGCAGGTTCTGGCCCGCTTCCAGCAGACACTCGATCGGCAGGGTCGGGCTGAGGCCGCCGGCACCGGCTTCCGGGCACAGCTCGCCGGTCACCGGATCACCGGTACCTTCACCGCCTTCACCGCCGCCCAGGCCGCCGCCCAGGCCGCCGAGCAGGTCCTGGAGCTGGCTCAGGCTACCGCCGGCTTCCATCAGGCAGTCCAGCGGCGTGGTCGGACCCACTTCGCCTTCCAGTGCCAGCGGGCAGATTTGCGCCAGGCCGTCGCTCAGACCCGGGATTTCCGGGATGCCGCCGGTGCCGCCGTCGCCACCGGGGGCGCCGGGCAGGTTGCCCAGGGCTTCGGTGAAGCAGGCCGCCGGATCAAGCTGCTCGGCGCCGGAGGCCGCCGGGCACAGCGCGTCGGTGAGCGGGTTGCTGCCGCCCAGGCCACCCAGCAGGTCGGTCAGGCCGCCCAGGTTCTGGCCGGCCTCGGTGAGGCACTCCAGCGGGGTGGTCGGGCCGATTTCGCCGGCACCGGCTTCCGGGCAGAGCTGCGCCAGGCCATCGCTCAGACCGGGAATTTCCGGCACGCCGCCGTCGCCGCCACCGGGCAGGCCGGGCAGACCGCCGCCCAGGGCTTCGCTCAGGCACGCCGCCGGGTCCAGCTGCTCGGCCGCGGAGGCGGTCGGGCATACGGCTTCGGTCAGCGGGTTGCTGCCGCCCAGGCCGCCGAGCATGTCCTGGATGTTGCTCAGGTTCTGGCCGGCTTCGGTCAGACACTCGATCGGGGTGGTCGGGCCGATTTCACCGGCACCGGCTTCCGGGCACAGCTGGCCCAGCAGTTGCTCGCCGCCGGGAAGCGGGTTACCGCCGTCACCGCCGGGCAACGGCACGCCGCCGGGCAGACCTTCCAGGGCTTCCATGAAGCAGGCCGCCGGATCCAGACCTTCCTCGGACGTCACCGGGCACAGGGCGTCGGTCAGCGGGTTGCCGCCTTCCAGACCACCGTCGGCGAGACCGCCGAGCAGACCTTCCAGATCACCGAAGCCGCCGCCCAGCTCGAGCAGGCAGTCGAACGGCGTGGTGGGACCGATTTCCTCACCCGCGGTCACCGGGCAGATGCGTTCCAGAGCCATGCCGGCGCCGGGAATCTGCGGGGCGCCACCGCCGGGTGCGGAGGGCAACTGACCGGCCGCTTCGGTGAAGCAGGCCGCCGGGTCAAAGCTTTCCGCCGTGGCGGCGGCCGGGCACAGGGCCTCGGTGAGCGGGTTGCTGCCGCCCAGGCCGCCGAGCAGGTCTTCGAAACCGCCGAAGCTGCCGCCGGCTTCCGCCAGACAGTCGATCGGGGTGGTCGGGCCGACTTCGGCTTCCAGGGTCTCCGGGCAGATGCCGGACAGCGCGTCGGTCAGCTGATCCAGACCGGGTACGTCCGGCGTGCCGCCGTCGCCACCGTCACCGCCGCCGGGCAGACCGGGCAGATCACCCAGACCGGGCAGGCCGGGCATGCCGCCACCGCTCACGGCTTCCTCGAAACACACCACCGGGTCCACGCGGCCGGTGCCGGCTTCCAGCGGACAAACGGCGTCGGTGAGCGGGTTCGGGTTGGTGATCATGTCGACGATGGTGATGTAGACACGGCTGGCTTCGTTGAGGCAGTTCAGCGGGGTCTCGGGGCCGACACCGGCACCGGCGCTTTCCGGGCAGAACTGGTTCAGGAACTGATCGGCACCGGGCACGCTGCCGCCGCCGTCACCGCCACCGGGCAGACCGGGCAGGCCGCCGTTGGCGCCGCCGGTGACTTCCGCGAAACAGGTGGCCGGGTCAAAGGACGGCTCGGTGGCCGCCACCGGGCACAGCTGCTCGGTGATCGGGTTGCTGCCGCCGATCAGCTCCTGCAGGCCGTCCAGGTTGGTGGCCGATTCCTGCAGACAGGCGATCGGGAACGACAACGGGCCGTCGGTCAGGAAAGCGGCCGGATCATCGAAGCCTTCCGTGAACGCCGCCGGGTCGAACGCACCTTCCAGATCGAACGAGGAAGCCGCGGTGGGACAGAACTGAGCGACCACGTCGGTGGGATCCGGCGCACCGCCTTCGGATTCTTCGCTTTCCTCGACGCAAAGAACCGGATCAAGCGGCGTGCCGGCGGCCCCTTCCGAGGTCTCCGGGCAGAATTCTTCGGTAAAGGCGTTGGACTCGTCCACGACCGCCGCCATTTCTTCCGGCAGGTCACGGGTTGAGGGCGTCGGCGAATTGCCGGAGACGTCACCGCCCCCGCTGCTTCCGCCGCCGCAGGCGGTCAGCAGCAGCGCGAGCACGCCACCACCGATGAGATGTTTGATGTTGGTATCCAAGGTTTACCCCTCCCTGTTTTACTTCTTAGTCGCTAGGCCCCCGAAATGGAGACTGACTTTGCGACTATGGAAGGGGTGTGCAAAGCGATGTAGATGCACGCCGTTGCGGGTATGTAATAAAGCGTAGCGGTGGTAATCGAACGGTTATCCGGCACGACTCCCGGAAACCTTTGTTTACCGGAGAAGCGCCCGAGGGTACGGCCGTGCCAGCACCGCGGCTAGCGCGGCGCCGGCACCATGGTGTCCAGCACGCGAAGGAAGGTGGCGGGTTCCGGGCGCACCCGGTAATTGTCGGCCAGGTCCACGTAGCAGATCTCGCCCCGGGCGTCGGTGATCAACACCGTGGGCAGCACCGTGTCCGAGGGGTAGCCGAACAGCTCCAGGCCCAGGGGCGTGCCCCCGGGGTCGAGGATGCGCAGTTGCCGGGCGGCGTCCAGTTGCGGGTCCACCCACCACTCCATCGGTACGCCCAGGCGGGCGGCGAGCCGACCGGTGCGGGCGCCGGGCTGAGCGCTGACCAGGATAATGCGGGCACCGCGCCGTTCCAGTTGCGGGCGACGCCGGGCCAGCTCGCGCACCTGGGCCATGCACACCGGGCACCAGTTGCCACGGAAAAACAGCATCACCGCCGGCGCCCCGTGCAGCGAGGTGGTGGACACCGGCCGCCCCTCCAGATCCCGGAACGCCAGCGGCGGCAGCAACTGGCCGGGCCGCGGGCCGTCCGCGGCGTCGCGCTGCAGCGGGCTGTACCAGAACAGGTAGGCGCAAAGGCCGAGCAGGCCCAGCCCGGTGTACAACCAGGCCAGCCAGCGGGGATCGCCGAGCGACAAGGTCCCCAGCAGGGTCACCGCCGCGCCGAGCCAGGCGCACAGGGTAGCCAGCGGCAGATGCGGGCTGGTGCGCGCCGGCCCCAGGCTGACCAGCCAGCCCAGCAACACCAGAATCGGAACGTTGACCAGCAACGGGCCGGCCCACAGCCAATGCCGGTCCTGCCAGCCCAGCCACAGGGCATGGGCACAGATAAACAACGAGGCGAATGGGTACAACGAAATGAACAACGCTTTGACGCGCGCCATGATCCCCCCTCAAGCGGTGCGGTACAGCAGACGGCTTTTTATTCGTATATAAAACAGAGACTAAGTGGTCAACGGACGATGGACAAGACAGAATAGCGTTCTCGCAATGTCCCGGCCCGAGGTTCCATGAGTTCGGATTCCGTTTCCCTGCGCGATCGCTGGCGCCACATCATTTTCGGCACCGATACGCCGGCAGGGCAATATTTTGATCAGCTGCTGATCGTCGCCATTCTCGCCAGCGTCGCGGCGGTGATGCTCGACAGCGTGCAGTCCATCCATCAGCAATACGGCACCTGGCTGTACGGCGCGGAATGGTTCTTTACGCTGCTGTTCACCTTTGAGTACATGATCCGCCTGTGGGTCAGCGACCGGCCGCTGCGTTACGCGCGCAGCTTTTTCGGGGTGGTGGATCTTCTGTCGATTGTTCCCACTTACCTGAGCCTGTTTCTCCCGGGCGCCAACTACCTGCTCACCATCCGCGCGCTGCGCGTATTGCGAGTGTTCCGGGTGCTCAAGCTGGCCCACCTGATGACCGAGGCCAACGAGCTCGGCGCCACCCTGGTGCGCACCCGCCGCAAGATCGGCATCTTCATGTTTTCGGTGGTGATCGTGATCATCATCTTCGGCAGCCTGATGTACCTGGTGGAGGGGCCGGCCAACGGTTTCACCAGCATTCCTCGCAGCATCTACTGGGCCATCGTCACCATCACCACGGTGGGCTACGGCGATATTTCACCGCAAACCTCGCTGGGCCAGGCGGTGGCGTCCATGGCGATGATCACCGGTTACGCCATCATCGCCGTGCCCACCGGCATCGTCACCGCGGAAATGTCCAAGGCGAGCATGGCCCGGCGCTACGAGCGCGAGTGCCCCAACTGCCACCGCCATGACCATGATCCGGACGCCCGCTTCTGCAAGCAGTGCGGCACCGGCCTGCCCAAGCCCGGACAGGAAGACGCGGGCTAGAGCGCGCCGAGCTCGAAGGTTTCGCCGTCGGAATCCACCACCAGACGGGCGCCGCCGCCCTGCTCTTCGCGGCGCGCCCAGTCCACCAGCTGATAAAAGATATTGCGCGAAATCAGCGCTTCCAGGTTGTCGCGCACGTGCACGTAGGGCGCCGGCTCGCCGCTGTCGGCGTCGGTCTCCACCCGTAACGGATGGCGCGCGCCCGCCACCACATGGGTCCCCACATTGGTGGTGAACACCAGCTTCTCGCGGTCGCCGTCGGTGACGCGCTCCACGTCGGTGGCGACAAAGGGGGCGTCATCCACCTTGATGCGCAGCTTTTCCACCGGCGTGACCAGAAAATAGTCGTCGCCTTCGCGCAGCAGAATGGTGGAGAACAGCTTGACCATGCGCTCGCGCTGAATCGGCGATTCCTGGTAATACCAGGTGCCGTCGCGGGCGATGCGCATATCGATATCGTCCTGGCGTTCCGGCTGCCATTTGTGCACCGGGGGCAGCCCCTGTTCGTCCTGGTCGGCTTTTTCCAGCAGCGCCAGTAATTCCTCGGCTTTGCTCATCGAAGTTCCTTATTTGCCGCGCTGGCCCTTGTTGCCCATGCGGATGCCGATCTCGATCAGGAAATCGAGAAAGTCGTCCTTGTCCTCGATCAGGCGCTGATAGAACGGCGACTGCATCAGCGCAACGGCGCCGTGCGCCAGGGCCCAGGCGGAGCAGATATGGTAGATGGCGGGCACCGGCTCCAGGGACCCTTCCTGGATACGGGCCTCGACGATGTGGTTGAGCTTCTCGAAATTGGCTTCGCGGATACGGTGCAGCTTATCCACCAGCTCCGGCACCGCATGATCCTTGATGACTTTGTTTTCCAGGCGGTCGAACAGCTGGTAGCGGGCCGGATCGCTGATCCGGAAGCGGAAGTATTCGCGTGCCAGGGTTTCCTTGTCGTCGGATTCGGAGATGTCCTGGAACAGCGACGCCAGATCCTCCTCGTAACGAAGCATCAGCAGCAGGTAGATCTGGTTCTTGGTCTCGAAGTGCTTGTAGATGGTGCCCTTGCCGATGCCCACCCGGTCGGCGATGTTCTCCACCGTGACGCGGTCCTCGCCCTGCTCCAGAAACAGAATCAGTGCGGCGTCCAGAATTTCCTGCTCGCGCTGCCGGAATTCCTGCGCCTTACGCGTGGCTTTTTCCAAGTCACCCATCTATACCTCCTCGTTTATGGGCTAGATTACCATAACCACGCCCTCTGCACGTTACCTCCAGGGCGGTTACAATCAAGTGAGTTTTGTGGAGGAGCACTGGCAATGGTCGACCTGAAAGCGGAATTCCCGTTGCACCACGACGTGCTGTATCTCAACCACGCCGCCGTGGCCCCCTGGCCCCGCCGTACCCGCGACGCGGTGGTCGCCTTCGCCGACCAGAATATCCAGGTGGGCGCCCGGGACTACCCGCAATGGGCGCGCGTGGAGCAACGTCTGCGCGACCGTCTCGGTTGGTTGATCAACGTCGAGCCGGCGGACGTGGCGCTGCTCAAGAACACCTCCGAAGGGCTGTCGGTGATCGCCCAGGGGCTGGACTGGCGGGCCGGCGACCAGGTGGTGATCAGCGATCAGGAGTTCCCGTCCAACCGGATTCCCTGGCAGGCCCTGGCCGACCAGGGCGTCGAGGTGGTGGAAGTGGACGTGAGCGGCCCGGACGCCGAACAGCGGGTGATCGACGCGATCGGCGAACGCACCCGTCTGGTATCGCTGTCCTCGGTGCAGTACGGCAGCGGTATCCGCCTGAACCTGGCGCCGATCGGCCGCGCCTGCCGGGACAGCGGCGTGCTGTTCTGCGTGGACGCGATCCAGAGCCTGGGCGCGGTGCGTTTCGATAGCGGCGAGGTGTACGCGGATTTCGTGGTTGCCGACGGCCATAAATGGATGCTCGGCCCGGAGGGCCTGGCGCTGTTCTACTGCCGGCCGGCGGTGCGCGAGCGCCTGCGGTTGCGGCAATTCGGCTGGCATATGATCGCCAACGCCGGCGACTACAGCCAGACCGGCTGGCGGGTGGCCGAGGACGCGCGCCGCTTTGAATGCGGCAGCCCGAACATGCTCGGCGCCCACGCCCTGGACGCCTCCCTCTCTCTGTTTCAGGAACTGGGCATGGACACCGTGGCCCGGGCCCTGGCGGAGCGAATCGACTATCTGGACAGCGCCCTGCGCGACCGCGGCGCCGAGGTGCTCAGCCCGGCGCAAACGGAGCGGCGCGCCGGTATCGTCACCTTCCGGCTGATGGACGAGGCCCCCGCGGACACCCGGGCGCGGCTGCAGGCCGGCGGCGTGGTGTGCGCGGAACGGGGCGGCGGCGTGCGTTTCTCGCCGCACTTCTATACTGACTATTCGGTCATGGATCGCGCGGTGGCGCTACTGTAGGATCACGCCATGAATTCCCAGCGACTCTACCAATGGCTCTGTGAACGTCTCCAGCGGCAACCGGACCACTCCGACTGGCCGCTCGGCGACCTGGAAAGCCAGCGCGCCCAACTGCGCCCCTGCGATGTGCTGCTGGTGGACGGCGACAGCCCTCTGGACCGCCGTCTGAAGGTGCTCACCGGCAGCCGCTTTTCACGGGTGCTGCTGTACATCGGCCGTCCCCACGAAGTGGCGGACCCGGCTCTGCGCTCGCTGCTGGCGGATTACCTGCCCTGCCGGCCGGACACCCAGCTGGTGCTGGACGCCAGCCTGGAGCGCGGACTCTGCGTTCGCGACCTGAGCAATCTCCACGATCTGCACCTGCGGGTCTGCCGGGCGCAGAATCTGTCCGAGGCGGAATGCCAGGACGCGTTGCGCTTCGCCATCAGCCGCGTGGGCACCGGCACCCAGCACACCTGGAGCACGCTGGCGCTGCTGTGGTTGCTGCCCTGGCGCACCCTGGCGCGCCACGCCCGCCGGCGGCTGCTCAACCGCTGGGCCAACGACCTGTTGCGGGCCATCACCGGCACCGCCGTGGGCGAGGCCTTCGCCTTTATCCAGTTTCCGGTGCATCCGCTGGTCAAGGAACCCGGCGACGCGGGGACCCGGCTGCTGCGCCTGCAGCCCCGGGTGTTCCACGCCGCCGACTTCGATCACTCGCCCTACTTCGATGTGATCAAGGCGCCCTACCTGCTCGACAAAGTGCCCACCGGCTTCGGCGCCCTGCCCTGGAAAGGCAACGCCGGCGCCCTGGCGCCGGAGCAGCGTAAACGTCACTTATCCGTGGTGGACGGCTAGCCCCGGCCGCCGCCCGCCGCGCGCCAGACCCGCCAGCACCAGCAGAGCCAGCCAGCCCCAGCCACCGGCACCGCCGCCGCCACCGCCGCCACCGGACCCGCCGGTGTCGCCGCCACGGCTGCTTTCCTGGCCGGCCGCCGCCGGCGTCACGAAGGCGCGGGTATCGCCGGCCGGGAAGTCACCGTTGGCGGCGCCCGCGTCCAGGAACACCCGGCCGCTGCCCTCGCCGGTCAGCGCCAGGCTCAGGGTGCGGCTTTCGCCGCGCGCCAGATCGCCCAGGTCGCAACGCACCGGCTGGGTGTCGGTGCAGCCCGCGGGCAGGCTGTCGTAATCCCAGCCGGCGGGCACCTGGAAGCTCGCCCAGGCGTTATAGGCGTCGCGGTGCTGCGCCTGGTTGGTGATCTCCGCGCGGACCGAAACGGTGCCGCCGCTACGGGTGGCGGTGGCTTCCAGCGTCATATCCGGCACATCGCTGAACACCGGTGAGAACTGCTCGGTGTCGGCGCTGTAATAGTCGTGGCTGTCGCTGATCGGGGTCACCGTGACCCGGTCGGTGAAGGTACCGCCGTGGGTGGGGGTCAGCCACAGGCGGTGGCTGTTGCTGACCGCGCCGGTGGACAGTTCCGCCGCGCCCAGGCAATCGGTGTAGCCGCCGCGGGCGGTGCACTGCAGATCGTCGGCGCTGACCCGCAGGCCGGCCTTGTGGTGGATCCGGATGCCAACCTGGCGGGCGTCGTTGACCTGGCTCAGGTTGCTGACCCGGGTGTCCATGGACAGCGCCCGCCCGGGGCCGGTGTAGAGGCTTTCGCCCTCGGATTCGCTGTGTAAATCCACCATGGCGCCGGAGGAGGTGCTCTCGATCCAGCCCAGATAGGCGCTCACACGGGTGTAGACCGCCGGCACGCCGGACGCGCACCGCTCGGTGCCGTAGCTGGTGACGCCCACCAGCCAGGTGCGCCCGTCCTGCTGGAAGATCAGCGGCCCGCCGCTGTCGCCCCGGCAGGTGTCCTGATTGGTACCGTTCACCGGGTTTCTTTCGGCGGCGCAGATCTGTCCGGAGGTGAGACTGTTCCAGTAGGTGCCGCACTGCTGCGGCGACACGTAATCCAGACCGGCCTGCTGCAGGGTGTCGGACATGCTGCTGGTTTCGGTCTGCCCCCAACCCAGCGCCACCAGGGCCTCGTCCGAGGAACCGGCGCGCAACGCTTTCATCTCGTCCGCCTTGGCCAGGTCCAGGGGCTCCAACCGGGAGGCCGAGGACAGCTCAAGCAGGGCCAGGTCGTTGTGGTACACGCCGGTGCGGTAGTGCTCGTGCACGCGCACCGAGCGCACCGCCAACCGTTCCGGGGCCTGCTCATGGCGATTCAGGTGCCCGAGGGAGACATACAGGTCGCTGGCGGCGTAGTCGTCCACGCAGTGCGCGGCGGTGAGCACCCAGCGCGGCGCCACCAGGGCGCCGCCGCAGCGGGTGTACCCGTAACTGGCGCCACCGATCTCGATTTCCGCCATCCAGCTGCGCGCCGTGGGGACCGGGTCCCCACCGATGATACGCGGCGTCATGGTGTCGTCCGCGCCGAACGCCACGCCGGAGAGAAGCCCTGAAGCCACAATGAATGAGATTATAAGATTACGCATAGCCCGACCCGCCTAGTGTTAAGTTCGTACTCGGCGGATACTAGGTCACGCTTAGCGGCGATTACTAGAGTAGTTGGATGATATCAGTACGACATCATTCTTATTTGTGACTCAACGCATAGGTAATTCGTGCCCTAACGCACAAAAAAACACCGGGCTGAGCCCGGTGTTTTCGGTTCTGGTAGGAAAAAAGGGTGAAGAGCGTACTAGTCGGCGACCACGCCGCAGGCCATACGCGGTCCGCCGCCGCCCAGAGGTTTGGGCTGATCGCTGTAGTTGTCGCCGCCGGCGTGCACCATCACCGCGCGGCCTTTCAGGTCGTCCATCTCCAGCCGGGGTGCGAGAACCGGCAGCGTGGCGCGGCCCTCATCGTCCACGTACAGCGCCGGCAGGTCGCCCAGGTGGCCGTCGCCCCAGGGGGTGCCGTGGCGGCCGCTGTTGTCCGGGTCGAAATGGCCGCCGGCGGCCAGGGCCGGCACCGTGTCGCCGTCCTTCTCGCCGGGCTGGCAGGTGGGGTTCTGATGAACGTGGAACCCATGGATGCCCTCGTCCAGATCCTTCAGATCCGGCGTGAACACCAGGCCGTATTCGCTCTCGGTGACGGTGACCGTGCCGACACTGTCACCGGGGCCTTCATCGGTGGCTTCGTGCAGGGTGATGGTGGTGGCCGCCTGGGTGGTGCCGGCAACGGCGCCGGCGAACAGAGCGAGTAACAGGTGTCGATTGCGCATAGTCATGCCTTCCTTGTGTCGTCGATGGGTTGATCACACTGTCACATCCTAGGGCCTGTTCACACTACTTGCATCACGCCTGTTGCGGCTAAAAAGCCACCCATCAAGGCGCGAGGAGAGAAGTTTGGTGACTCCAAATGAATGACGAGCAACGCGGAGGGGTGGCTTTTTAGCCGCAACCCGAAGGGCTGGAGCCCTTTTTGCCCCCAGCGTCGTTGTCGGTCGCTTATTTGGAATGACCAAACGGCGCTCCCTCCGCCTAGCTGGAAGCAAAAAGGGCATCCAGCAGGCGCGATGCAAGTAGTGTGAACAGGCCCTCATCCGTGGACACGCATTTAAAGCGAAACCGTCACCCTGGTTCTGAAAGCGCACAGGTTTTACGGTTTTTCCCTGTTTTTTACGTTCCTGGTCCGGGTCATCTTTAAGTGCCAGCTCCAAGGCCTCAATAGCGCCACGAACTTCTTAGTTATTCCCCTCATAAGCGCCTTTCTTATTTCATAAAAGTATCGAACCTTCACTTTCACAAGCTTCCTGGAATGAAGAGACCGGCGGACACCGCTGTTTTACCGGGTGCCGCCGCCGTGAGCGTCTTGTGAAGTTTTCACTCCCGGGCCTAGGCTTGAAGCCAGCAAAGGATTGAACACCACCCAGGAGGCAACATGGCCAAGAAGGCAGCCAAGAGCGACCGGAAAACCGTTAAAGGAAATGGCGGAGAAACCCACCAGACCGCCGGGGGCGAAGTGCCCACCCTGACCACCAAGCAGGGCGTGCCGGTGGCCGACGACCAGAACACCCTCACCGTCGGTGAGCGCGGCCCCGCCGCCCTGGAAGACTTCCACTTTCGCGAGAAACTGTTCCACTTCGATCATGAGCGCATTCCCGAGCGCGTCGTGCACGCACGCGGGTTCGCGGCGCACGGCTACTTCGAGAACTACGCGCCGCTGGACAAACTGACCCGCGCCGGATTGTTCCAAAAAAAGGGCCAGCGCACGCCGGCGTTCGTGCGTTTTTCCACGGTGGCCGGCAATAAGGGCTCCGGGGATCTGGCGCGCGACGTGCGCGGCTTCGCCGTAAAGCTGTACACCGAGGAAGGCAACTGGGACATCGTCGGCAACAACATTCCGGTGTTCTTCATCCAGGACGCGATGAAGTTCCCGGACCTGATCCACGCCGCCAAGCAGGAACCGGACCGGGGCTTTCCCCAGGCGCAGACCGCCCATGACAATTTCTGGGATTTCATCTCCCTGACGCCGGAAAGCATGCACATGGTCATGTGGATTATGTCCGACCGCACCATCCCGCGTTCGCTGCGTTTCATGGAAGGGTTCGGCGTGCACAGCTTCCGCATGGTCAACGCCAAGGGCGAGTCCACCTTCGTGAAATTCCACTGGAAGCCCAAACTGGGCATGCAGTCGGTGGTCTGGAACGAAGCTCTGAAAATCAACGGCGCCGATCCGGATTTCCATCGCCGGGACATGTGGGGCGCGATCGAATCCGGCGACTACCCGGAGTGGGAACTGGGCCTGCAGATTTTCGACGAAAAGTTCGCTGAAAAATTCGATTTCGACGTGCTCGACCCCACCAAGATCATTCCCGAGGAAGAAGTGCCGGTGACCCCGGTGGGCCGCCTGGTACTGAACCGCAACGTGGACAACTTTTTCGCCGAAACCGAGCAGGTGGCCTTCTGTACGCAGAACATCGTGCCGGGCATTGATTTCACCAATGATCCGCTGCTGCAAGGCCGCAACTTTTCCTACCTGGATACCCAGCTCAAGCGTCTCGGTGGCCCCAACTTCACCCATATTCCGATCAACGCGCCCAAGTGCCCCTATCACACCCTGCAGCAGGACGGGCACATGGCGATGGAGAACCCCAAAGGCCGCGCCAACTACGAGCCCAATTCCTGGGGCGGTGCCGAAGGCGGCCCGCGCGAAAACCCGCAGCGCGGTTTCCACAGCTACCCGGCCGAGGAAGCGGGCACCAAGCAGCGCCTGCGCCCGGAAAGCTTTGCCGACCATTACAGCCAGGCCCGTCAGTTCTTTATCAGCCAGACCGAGGTGGAACAGGACCACATCACCGACGCCCTGGTGTTCGAACTGAGCAAGGTGGACACCGTGGCGATTCGCGCACGCATGGTGTCGCACCTGCGCAACATCGACGAAGACCTGGCCAAGGGCGTGGCCAAGGGCCTGCGGCTGAGCCCGCTGCCGCGCGCCGCCGACGCCGCCCGGCCCACCCGCCAGGACCTGAAGGCGTCGCCGGCACTGAGCATTCTGCTTAACCAGCCGGAAACCTTCTCCGGCCGCAAGATCGGCGCACTGGTCAGCGACGGCGCCGACGCCGCCCTGCTCACCGCGCTGGAGAAAGCGGCCAAGAAAGAAGGCGCCAAGGTGGCCTATGTGGCGGCCTCCGTGGGCGGCGTGAAACTCAGCGACGGCAGCTGGCTGGAAGCCGACGAAAAAATCGACGGCGGTCCCTCGGTGGTGTTCGACGCGGTGGCGCTGGTGCTCTCGGAAAAGGGCGCCCGCGAACTGGCGGCGATGCCCCCGGCCCGCGACTTCGTCAGCGATGCCCTGGCGCACAAGAAGTTCATCGGCTTCACCGAGGAAGCGGTGGCACTGCTCGGCCTGTCGGGCCCGGACGACGCCGGCGCGGAAGGGCTGGTGCCGCTGGACAAGGCCGGCGACGCCGCCCGCTTCCTGACCCTGTGCCGGAACCTGCGTTGCTGGACCCGGGCCTGACCCGTGCCGCGTATTTTCAGGCCCAGGGCCAATGCCCTGGCCTGGATGGCGCTGATTCTGGCGTTCGCGCTGGTGGTGGTGATGGTGGCGCTGGGCGCCTATTACTTCCAGTCGCCCTACTACAGCGGCGTTGACCGAACGCCGGCTCAGCCGGTGCCGTTCAGCCACAAGCATCATGTCGGCGAGCTGGGTCTGGATTGCCGTTACTGCCATACCTCCGTGGAGCAATCCTCGTTCGCGGGGGTACCGGAGAGCGAAATCTGCATGACCTGTCATTCGCAGCTCTGGACCAACGCCGACATGCTCGCGCCGGTTCGCGACAGCCTGCGTGACGACAAGCCCCTGCGCTGGCGGCGGGTCCACGACCTGCCCGACTACGTGCGCTTCGATCACAGCGCCCACGTCAATAACGGGGTGCCCTGCGAAGCCTGCCACGGCCGGGTCGACCGAATGCCGCTGACCACGCAGAAAAAAACCCTGTTCATGCAGTTCTGCCTCGACTGCCACCGCAATCCCGCGCCCCGTCTGCGGCCGCCCGACGCGGTCTTCGAGATGGGCTGGGAAGCCCGGCGAGGCGTCGACCGCCAGCAACTGGGTGAGCGTCTGATGGCGCGTTACCACACGCCCTCCACCGAGCGTTTGACGGACTGCAGCCTATGTCATCAATAATCGCCCGCGAACACGGCACCGACATGGCCGCCCTGCGCCGTAAACTGGCCGGCCGCTCCGGCCGCCACTACTGGCGCAGCCTCGAAGAGCTGGCCGACAGCGATGACTTCCAGCGGCTGCTGGAAGAAGAATTTCCCAGGCTGGCGCCGCTCTGGGAGGGCCGGGTGTCGCGGCGCGGGCTGCTGGGCCTGATGGCCGCGTCCCTGGCCCTGGGCGGCCTGACCGGCTGCAAGCCCCAGCCGGAGGAACGGATCGCCCCCTACACACGGCGCCCGGAGGACCTGCTGCCCGGGCGTGCCCGCTGGTACGCCTCCACCCTGCCCCTGGACGGCTATGCCCGCGGCGTGCTGGTGAAGACGTTCCAGGGCCGGCCGGTGAAGGTGGAAGGCAACCCGGAGCACCCCGCCAGCCTGGGCGCCACCGACAGCATCGCCCAGGCGGAAATTCTCGGCCTCTACGACCCGGACCGCTCGCAGACGATACGCTACCAAGGCACCGCCGGCAGCGACGCCGCCTTCCTCGAGCAACTGCAGGCGCAACGCCGCCACTGGGCCGCCGGCGAACGCCGGCTGTGCCTGCTTACCGGCCCGCTCACGTCACCCAGCCAGCACGCGCTGATAGAACGGCTGAAACGCCTCTATCCGTCCACGCGCTGGTACCGCCACGAGCCGCTCGCCAACGGCGCCGCCCACCAGGGCACCCGGCAGCTGTTCGGCGAGCCCCGGGAGGCCCGCTACCGGCTTGACCGGGCCCGGGTGATCCTGGACCTGGACGCGGATATGCTCGGCAGCGGCCCCGCCAAGCTGGTGCACGCACGCCACGCCATGGGCCGGCGCCGGCCGGACCGCGAAGACGCGCTGCTGAACCGTCTCTATAGCGTGGAAAGCACGCCCTCGATCACCGGCGCCAGCAGCGACCACCGGCTGCCGCTGGCCGCCGCCGAGGTGCCCGCGCTGGCCGCCGCCCTGGCGGCGCGCCTGGGGGTGCCCGGCATGGCGGATCAGGCTGAAAACAGCCCGGTCGACCCCGCCTGGCTGGACGCCCTGGCCGACGATCTGCGCCGCGCCGGCGCGGAAGCGGTGGTGATCCCCGGCGATACCCAACCGGCGGCGTTGCACGCGCTGGCGCACGCCATCAACCACCATCTCGGTGCCGCCGGCACCAGCGTGGAATACAGCGCCCCGGTGGCGCCCGCCGCCGACGGCGACCTGGCCGACCTGAGCCGCGCCATGGGTGAGGGCCGGGTCGACGCGCTGCTGATGCTGAACGTCAATCCGGTCTACAACGCCCCCGCCGGGCTGGCGTTCGAAGAACGCCTGGCGCGGGTGCCGTTCAGCGTCCACTGCGGCCAGTACCGCGACGAAACCGGGCGCGCCGCGCTCTGGCATCTGCCCGCCGCCCATCCGCTGGAAAGCTGGGACGATGCGCGCGCCTTCGACGGCACCGTCAGCCTGATGCAGCCCACCATCGTGCCGTTGTTCGGCGGCTACACCGCCCAGCAAGTGCTCGCCGCCTTCGCCGGCCGCTACCGCGCCGACCCGCGCGAGCTGGTGCGTGAGCACTGGCGACAGGCGCTGCCGGGGGCGGACTTCGAACGCCACTGGCACAGCGCCCTGCAGCAGGGCTGGATCGACGGCACCGCCCTGCCGGCCGCCCTGCCGACGGTGCGCAATACGCCGCCGCCACCGCCGCCCACCGACCGGGACGGCCTGCTGCTGCAGTGGCGCGCCGACCCGGCCCTGCACGACGGCCACTACGCCAACAACGGCTGGCTGCAGGAGTTGCCGCGCCCGCTGACCCAGCTCACCTGGGACGGCGCCGCGCTGATCTCACCGGCGCTGGCGGAACGCGAAGGCCTGAGCGAGGGCCAGCGTGTGCGGCTCACCCTGGCCGGCCGCAGCCTGGACACGCCGGTGTGGATCCAACCCGGCCAGCCGGCCCGGGCGATCACCCTGTTCCTCGGCCAGGGCCGCCGCGACGCCGGCCGCGTCGGCAACGGCGTGGGGGTCAACGCCTACCGGCTGATGCCCGACCACGGCGCCTTCGCCGCCGGCGGAGTGACTCTGGAGGTGCTCGGCGACCGCGCCGCCCTGGCCAGCACCCAGCAACACCACAACATGGTCGGCCGCGATCTGCTGCGCGAAACCGACCTGGCGCATTTCCAGGAAGAGCCCGGTTTCGCTCAACCGGACCGGGTGGAAGAACCGATCTCGCTGTACCCGGAGTGGGACTACCCGGACCACGCCTGGGGCATGAGCATCGACCTGAACAGCTGCATCGGCTGCAACGCCTGCATCACCGCCTGCCAGGCGGAGAACAACATTCCCATTGTCGGGCCGGAGGAGGTGCGGCGCGGCCGTGAAATGCACTGGATCCGCGTGGACCGTTACTACGCCGGGCCGCTGGACGATCCCAGCATGCACTTCCAGCCGGTGCCCTGCATGCACTGTGAAAAAGCCCCCTGCGAATACGTCTGCCCGGTGGAGGCCACCCAGCACAGCAGCGAGGGCCTCAACGAAATGATCTACAACCGCTGCGTGGGCACCCGCTATTGTTCGCAGAACTGCCCGTACAAGGTGCGCCGCTTCAACTGGTACCACTACACCGAAGCCACCGCCGAGCTGGCCACGCCGGCCGCCGCCCACAACCCGGATGTCACCGTGCGCAGTCGCGGCGTGATGGAAAAATGCACCTACTGCGTGCAGCGCATCAATCAGGCCGAAACCGACGCCCGCAACGAAGACCGCCCCCTGGAAGACGGCGAGTTGCGCACCGCCTGTCAGCAGGTGTGTCCGTCCGAGGCGATTGAATTCGGCGATCTCAACGACCGCCACAGCGCCGTCAGCCGGGCCAAGGCAAGCCCGCTCAACTACGCCATGCTCGAAGAGCTGAACACCCGGCCGCGCACCACCTATCTGGCCGGCGTGCGCAACCCCAATCCGGCGATCCAGGCGCTCGAGACGCGGGAGGCGCCGGCATGAACCGGCGCCGCGACGAGCTGGCCCCGCCCGGCCTCGGCGCCGGCGCGCTCACCGACCGGGTGAGCGCCACGGTGCTCGGCACCCGGCCGCCCAGGGCCTGGTGGCTGGCGCTGGGCCTGGCGACGCTGTTGTCCCTGCTGTTCCTGGTCGGCGTGGTCTACGTGCTCAGCGCGGGGGTCGGCGCCTTCGGCCTGAACATTCCGGTGGCCTGGGGTTTTCCCATCATCAATACCATCTGGTGGATCGGCATCGCCCACGCCGGCACGCTGATCTCGGCGGTATTGTGGCTGACCCGCCAGGACTGGCGCGCCTCCATCAGCCGCTCGGCGGAGGCCATGGCGATGTTCGCCATCGTGCTGGCCGGCAGTTACCCGCTGCTGCACCTGGGGCGTCCCCAGTTCGCCTATTTTCTGCTGCCCTACCCCAACCTGATGGATCTCTGGCCGCAGTGGCGCAGCCCGCTGGTGTGGGACTTCTTCGCCATCGCCAGCTATCTGCTGTTCACCGCCAGCTTTCTGTTCCTGAGCCTGCTGCCGGACCTGGCCAGCCTGCGCGACCGCGCCCGTCACCGCGCCGTGCAGCGGTTCTACGGCGTGCTGGCGCTGGGCTGGCGCAACTCGGCGCGGCACTGGCACCGCTACCAGCAGGCCCACCGGGTGCTGGCGGTGATCGCGGTGCCCATCGTGGTGTCGGTCACCGGCACCATTTCACTGGACCTGGCCGTCAGCATCGTGCCCGGGTTTCATTTCACCATCTTTCCGCCCTACTTCGTCGCCGGCGCGCTCTATTCCGGCTTCGCCACGGTGGCGATCATCGCCATCGTGCTGCGCGCCCTGTTCGGCTTCCGCGATCTGATCACCCGGGCGCATCTGAACCGGCTCGGCATCATGATGCTGTGCTTCGTGCTGGTGGTGGACTACGCCTACCTGCAGGAAGTGTTCACCGCCTTCTACACCGGCGAGGACTTTTACCGCAGCGTCTATTACGACCGCTGGACCGGGCCCTACGCGCCTTTCTACTGGGGCATGATCCTGTGCAACGTGGTGCTGGCCCAGGGCCTGTGGTTCCGGCGCCTGCGCGAGAGCGTGCCGGGGCTGCTGTGCCTGGCGGTGATCGCCGAGATCGGCATGTGGCTGGAACGCTTTCAGATCGTCATCACCAGCACCCACAAGGACTACATGCCCAGCGCCTGGGATACGGTAACGCCCAGCGCCTGGGACTGGCTCACCTACGCCGGCTCGATCGGCGTGTTCGTGGTGCTGCTGTTGCTGTTCATCAAGCTGATGCCGGCGATCTCCATGCACGACATGCGGGAGATGCTGCACCGCCGCAAACAGCGGGAGGCCGACCATGGATGAGCGCCTGCACGGGCTGCTGGCCCGCTTCCCCGACGCCGACCACCTGCTCGCCGCCAGCCGTAATTTGCGCCGGCGCGGACTGACCCGCCTGGACGCCTACAGCCCGCACCCGGTGGAAGGCCTCGACCAGGCGCTGGGCCTGAGCGAGCGGCGCGTGCCGGTCACCGCCCTGGTGTGCGCGGTGGTGGCCGGCGCCGGCGCCCTGGCGCTGCAGGTGTACGCCTCGCTGGATTATCCCTTCAACGTGGGCGGCAGGCCGGTACTCAGTTGGCCCGCCTATACCATCGTTACCTTCGCCATGACCATGGTCGGCGCCACCCTGGGCGCCATGCTGTCGATGCTGTGGCTGAACGGCTTCCCCCGCCCCTACCACCCGCTGTTCAACGTGGCGGAGTTCGACGCGGCATCGCGGGACGGCTATTTCCTGTGCCTGGAAGCGTCGGACCCGCTGTTCGACGCGGAGCGGCTGCGCGAGCACCTGCTGCAAAACGGTGCGGTGTCGATCCGGGAGGTGCCGGCATGAAGTACTGGTCCTGGTGGTTGCTGGTGCCGGCGCTGCTGTGCGGCTGCGAGCAGCCCGACATGGCCGACCAGCCGCGCCTGGAAACCTATGAAACCGGCGCCGCCTTCAACGACGGCCTGGCCGCCCGGCCGGTGCCCGAAGGCACGGTGGCGCGGGATCAGCGGCCGGCGGCCACGGAAAACCCGCTGCCGATCAACGCTGAAACACTGGCCCACGGGCGGGAACAGTTCGATGTATTCTGCGCGCCCTGCCACGGCCGCAACGGGCGCGGCCAGGGGGTGATCGTGCAGCGCGGCTTCCCGGCGCCGCCCAGCCTGCACCGGCCACGCCTGCGCCAGGCCGGGGACCGGCATTTCTACCAGGTGATCCGCGACGGCCACGGCGCCATGTACGCCTACGCCAGCCGCGTGCCCGAGGACCAGCGCTGGGCGATCATCGCCTACATTCGCAGCCTGCAGTTGAGCCGCAACGCGAGCCTGGAGGACGTGCCCCGGGACCACCGGCCGCTGCCCGACACCGGGGAGGCCCCGCCATGACCCGGGCGCTGGTGTTCGTCGCCGTCGCCGGGCTGTTGCTCACCGGCCTGGGGGCGCTGCTGGACAGCGCCGCCTTCCTGCGCGCCTGGCTGGTGGCCGCCCTCACCGGCATCGCCTTGCCGCTGGGCGCCATGGCGGTATTGATGACCCACAATCTCACCGGCGGCCAGTGGGGCGAGCCGGTGCGCGCGCCGCTGAAGGCGGTGGTGGCGACCCTGCCGCTGATGCTGGTGGCGTTCGTGCCCCTGCTGCTGGGCGTGCGGGTACTGCTCCCCTGGACCGGCGACCTGAGCGGCCTGCCCGAGGTGGTGCGGCACAAGACGTTCTATCTGAACCTGCCGTTTTTCCATGCCCGCTTCGCCCTGTACGCGGTGATCTGGCTGATCCTGGCCGCGCGGCTCTCGGTGTGGCGCGGCGACCGCCGCTCCACGCCGGCCAGCGCCGGCGGGCTGGTGCTGTGGGCGCTCACCACCACCTTTTTCGCGTTCGACTGGATCATGGGCCTGGAGCCGGCCTGGTACTCGGACATTCTGGGCCTGATTTTCATGGGCTCGGCGCTGTCCATGGCGCTGGCGCTGCCGTTCCTGCTGCCCGGCGTCTACCCGGACGCGGACCGGCGGCCGGCGCTGGAAGGCGCGCGGCGGGATCTGGCGCATCTGTGGCTGGCGGCGATCCTGTTCTGGGTGTTCGTGGCCTTCAGCCAGTACCTGATCATCTGGAGCGGCGATCTGCCCCACGAAATCCGCTGGTACGCCCACCGTGGCCAGGGCGGCTGGCAGTGGCTGGCGCTGGCGATGATGACACTGTGCGGGGCGCTGCCGTTCGCCGCCCTGCTGCCCGCCGGCTGGAAGCGGCGCGCCCGGCCGCTGGCGGTCCTGGCGGCGCTGGTGCTGTTGGGGCATGCGCTGGAATTCGCCTGGCTGGTGCTGCCCGCGTACTACCCGCACCACTGGCCGCTCGGCTGGCGCTCACCGGTGGCGTTGCTCACCCTCGCCGCCCTGGGCCTGCTGCTGATCCAGCGTTATCGTTCGGGGCGCGCGGAGGGCACCCCATGACCGCACCACGGCGCGACCCCGGTTACGAACAGCGCGACGTCTCCCCGCGCCTGCCGCTGGTGGCGGCGGTTCTGGTGTCGTGCCTGCTGGCGGTGGTGCTGGGCCTGATCGGCTGGGCGTTCGCGCTGCGCGGCGACGCCGGGCCGCGCGCCACCGGCTTCTTCGAACTGCCGCTGGACCAACCCGGCACCCCGCACCTGCAGGCCGAGCCCGGCCCCGACCTGCAACGCATGCGCGAAATCAGCGAACGGGGGCTGCACCAATACGGCTGGGTGGACCAGGAGGCCGGGGTGGTACACATCCCGATTGAGCGGGCCATGGCTCTCTACGCGCGCCGCCACGGCGACGGGGAGGCGCGCCCATGAGCCGCCTGATACTGGCCGCCGGCGTGCTCGGCCTGCCGCTGCTGGTCGCCGCCCAGCCGCCGACGCCGTCGCAAACCCTGGACCGGGTCGGCGTGGAGCAGCGCATCGGCGAGCGGGTGCCCCTGGATCTGCGCTTCACGGATCGCCACGGCGACAGCGTGACGCTGGGCAACCTGATCGACGGCAAACCCGCCCTGCTGCAGCTGGCCTGGTACGACTGCCCGAACCTCTGCGATCTGTCCCTGCGGCGCCTGGGCAGCCGGCTCTCGGAGGTGAAGTTCCAGCCCGGCGAGGACTTCCGGGTGATCACCGTGAGCATCGACCCGAGGGAAGGCGCCGACGCCGCCGACCGCGCGCTGGCCACTTTGCGCGACAACCATCAGGGCGACAGCAACGCCGACGACTGGCGGGTGCTGACCGGCGACGCCCGGGCCATCGACACCCTGGCGCGGCGGATCGGCTACCGCTACCAGTACGACGCGGACAGCGAGCAGTTCGCCCACCCGGCCGCCCTGGCGGTACTCGACGGCGACGGGCGCCTCTCTTCGTATTTGCTGGGCCTGACGTTTTCCGGGCGGGACCTGGAGCTGGCTTTGACCCGCGCCGGCGAAGGCCGGCTGGGCTCGATCACCGACCGGATCGCGCTGCGCTGTTTTCACTTCGATCCGGAGAAAGGCACCTACACCCTGGACATCCTGCGGCTGCTGAATCTGGCCTGCCTGATCACCGCCCTGGTGCTGGCGCTGGTGGTGGGCCGGCTGCTCCGGCGCCGCCGCGGGAATGACCGGCAAGGGAGGCATTGAGCCATGGCCGACGCCGACGATAGATGGCAGCTGCTGCTGTTTCCGGAATCCGCGTCCAGCGTGTCCGGCCAGGTGGACACCCTGTTCTGGGCCATGGTGGTGGCCTGCGGGCTGGTGGTGGCGCTGGTGTTTACGGTGCTGCTGGTGTTCGGCATCCGTTATCGGCGCGGCTCGCCGGCCAGCCGCCGCGGGTCGCCGCTGCTGTACCACAACCGCTGGCTGGAAATCGGCTGGTCGATTCCGGTGCTGGCCGCGTTCCTGTTTTTCTTTGCCTGGGGCGCGCTGCTCTACGTGGAGATTCTCGATCCGCCCACGCCGGAGGACGGCGACGCGCGGCGGGTGAACGTGATCGGCAAACAGTGGATGTGGAAGTTCCAGCACCCGGAGGGCATCCGCGAGATCAACACTCTGCACGTGGCCGTGGGCCAGACCGTGCGGCTGCGCATGACCTCCCAGGACGTGATCCACAGCTTTTTCGTGCCGGCCTTCCGCATCAAGCAGGACGTGCTGCCGCAAACCTATACCCGCTTGCAGTTCACCCCCACCAAGGTCGGGCGCTTCGACCTCTATTGCGCGGAATATTGCGGCCTGTCCCATTCCGGCATGGTCGGCGAAGTGGTGGTGATGCCACCCTCGGAATTCCAGGACTGGCTGGCGCGGCGCGACCGGCCGGGCACGCCGCAACAGGACGGCGAGCGGCTGTTCCGCCAGTACGGCTGCAGCGGCTGCCACGGCGAGGCGTCCTCGGTGCGGGCGCCGGATCTGGCCGGCCTGTACGGCAAGCCGGTGCCGCTGGAAAGCGGCGGCACGGTCACCGCCGACGCCCAGTACCTGCGCGATTCGATCGTCTTTCCCAGCAAGCATGTGGTGGCCGGATACGCGCCGATCATGCCGTCCTTCAAGGATCAGATCAGCGAGGAAGATCTGCTCAAGCTGACCGCTTATATCCAATCCCTGACGCCCGAGGAGCCCGACGCGCCATGAACTATCTGAACGCCGGTTACGGACTGAAAAGCTGGCTGCTGACGCTGGATCACAAGCGCGTCGCCTGGCTCTATTTCATCAGCATCACCGGGTTTTTCTTTCTCGGCGGGGCCGCCGCCACCCTGGTGCGCCTGGAGCTGATCACCCCGGCCGGGGACCTGCTCTCCAGCGACGCCTACAACCAGATGTTTTCCCTGCACGGCATCGTCATGGTGTGGTTTTTTCTGATTCCCTCGATTCCCGCCACCATGGGCAACTTCCTGCTGCCGTTGATGCTGGGCGCCCGCGACATGGCGTTCCCGCGGCTCAACCTGATGAGCTGGTATGTGTTTATTCTCGGCGGCGCCTTCACGCTCACCGCGGTGATCGCCGGCGGCATCGACACCGGCTGGACCTTCTACACCCCCTACAGCACCATGTTTTCCAACGGCGCGGTGCTGGCCGCCGCCACCGGCGTGTTCATCGTCGGCTTCTCGTCGATCCTCACCGGCATCAACTTCATCGTCACCACCCATAAGATGCGCGCGCCGGGGCTCACCTGGTTCCGCCTGCCGCTGTTCGTGTGGGCGCAGTACGCCACCAGCCTGATCATGGTGCTGGCCACGCCGGTGCTGTCGATCACCCTGGTGTTGTTGGGCGTGGAACGGGCCTTCGGCATCGGCATCTTTGATCCGGCGCTTGGGGGTGACCCGATCCTGTTCGAGCATTTATTCTGGTTCTACTCCCATCCGGCGGTCTACATCATGCTGCTACCGGCCATGGGCGTGGTCAGCGAGGTCATCGCCTGCTTCGCCCATAAACGGATTTTCGGTTACAAGGTGATGGCGTTTTCCATCCTCGCCATCGCGTTGTTCGGGTTTCTGGTATGGGGGCATCATATGTTCGTCTCCGGCCAGTCGATCTACGCCGGGGTGGCGTTCTCCCTGCTCAGCTTTCTGGTGTCGGTGCCCTCGGCGCTGAAGATCTTCAACTGGCTGGCCACGCTCTATAAGGGCCATATCCGTTTCGACGCGCCGATGCTGTTCGCGCTCAGTTTTATCGGCCTGTTTCTGATCGGCGGGCTCACCGGGGTGTTCGTGGCCACGCTGGCCCTGGACATCCAGATGCACGACACCTACTTCGTGGTGGCGCATTTCCACTACATCATGGTGGGCGGCATGGTCTCCGCCTACATGGCGGGGCTGCATTTCTGGTGGCCGAAGATCACCGGGCGCCTGTACCCGGAGATGTGGGCGCGGGTGTCGGCGATTATTGTGTTCGTCGGCTTCAACCTGACGTTCTTCCCGCAGTTCATTCTCGGCTGGGCCGGCATGCCGCGCCGCTACCACGCCTACGCCGAAGAATTTCAGTTGTTGAATGTGTTTTCGTCCGCCGGCGCCGGCATGCTGGCGGTGGGTTATCTGTTGCCGCTGCTGTATCTGCTCTGGTCGTTACGCTACGGCGCCCGCGCCGGCGGCAACCCCTGGGACGCCCGGGGTCTGGAATGGACGGTGGCTTCACCGCCGCCGAAAGAGAATTTCGCCACCGTTCCCCGGGTCGACAGCGAGGCGTACGCCTATGACACGCCCCAATAACCAAACCACTGTGATCGTTGCCCACCAGTTCGAAACGCTGGAGCAGCAATTCGACGCCGACCTGCTGGGCATGTGGCTGTTCCTGGTCACCGAGGCGCTGCTGTTCTCCGGTGCCTTCCTGGCACTGGCCGTGTACTACCATCAGTATTACGACACCTTCTCGGCGGCGGCCCGCGAGCTGCACTGGCTGCTGGCCGGTTTCAACAGCGTGATCCTGCTGACCAGCGGCCTGGCGGTGGCGCTTGCCGAGCAGGCCGCGGACCAACACCGGCGCCGGCTCACCCTGTGGTGGCTGAGCGCCACCATCGCCCTGGGCGTGGCCTTCCTGGGCCTGAAGGGCTACGAGTACTACATGGAATACCGTGCCGGCCTGGTCCCCTTTCTGGATCAGCCGTTCGCGTTTTCCGGGCCGGACCCGCACAACGCCATGTTGTTCTATAACTTCTATTTCGCGATCACCGGCCTGCACGCGCTGCATATGATCATCGGCCTGATGGTACTGCTGGTCATGCTGGTGCTGACGTACCGTTGGCGCGAGGGCGCGCGGGTCGCGCGCCAGGTGCGCATCGCCGGCCTGTACTGGGCGTTCGTGGATATCGTCTGGGTGCTGGTGTACTGCAGCCTTTATTTGCTTGGCCGTTAGGGGGCGCCATGTCCGACGATAACGAAACCCGGGTTCGTCACCGCTTTGTCAGCCTCTATGTTCTGTTGCTCGGTTTGCTGGGCGCGAACATGGCCGGCACCCTGATCGACGCTGGCGGGCTGGCGATACCGATTCGGCTTTCGGTGGCCGCCGTGATGGTGGTGGTGATCGCCACCTCCTTCATGCGGCTCCGACAAAGCAGCGCGCTGGTGCAGGTGGTGGCGGTGATGAGCCTGCTCTGGATCATGTTCCTGTTCGTGCTCACCTTCGCCGATTTTCTCACCCGCTAGCGCCGCCCGGCGATCAACCGGGTGTAACGCGGACGCTACGATGGTGGCCCGGGCCGACCAGACCGCGCGGTTTGAAGCTGTCCGGGTCGGCGGCGTTCCACCATTCCTGGTACGGGGTGGCGGCCGGGTCCTCAAGCAACTCACCGGAACGCAGAAACGGATACATCTTATCCAGGCCGATTAATTCCGTGGCGCTGCGCCGGTGCAGCAGATGGTGCGGCAGCAGCTCAGCGGGATGGTCCAGCCCGGCGGCGGCCACCAGGTCCGCCAGATGGTCCAGGGTGTGGCGCTGAAAATTGGCCACGCGGGGCGCTTTGTCGGCGATCACCAGACCGCGCTGCCGGTTGGGGTTCTGCGTCGCCACACCGGTGGGGCACAGATCGTTATGGCAGCTTTTGGTCTGCACACAGCCCAGCGACAACATGAACGCCCGGGCCGCGTTGCACCAGTCGGCGCCCAGCGCCAGGTTGGCGGCCATGGTGTAGGCGCTGTACACCTTGCCGCTGGCCGCCAGCCGGATGTCCGGACGCAGGCCGGTGCCCACCAGAGCGTTGCGCACCAGCAACAGCCCTTCGCGCAACGGCATGCCCACATGGTCGGAGAATTCCTCCGGCGCCGCGCCGGTGCCGCCCTCGGCGCCGTCGACCACGATGAAATCAAGGCGGATGCCGGAATCCAGCATCGCCTTGCACAGCGCGAACACTTCCCACGGATGACCCACGCACAGTTTGATGCCCACCGGCTTGCCGCCGGAATCCGCGCGCAGGGAGGCCGCGAATTCGAGCAACTCCCGGGGCGTGGAAAACGCGGTGTGATAGGCCGGCGACAGGCAATCCTGCGCCACCGGAATCTTGCGGGTGCGGGCGATTTCCTCGGTGATCTTGGCCGCCGGCAGTAAACCGCCGTGGCCCGGTTTGGCGCCCTGGCTGAGTTTGATTTCGATCATGCGCACCGAGTCCCGGTTGGCCTGCTCGCGAAACAGCCCGCGATCAAAATAGCCGTCCCGGTCCCGGCAGCCGAAGTAGCCGCTGCCGATCTCCCAGACCAGATCGCCGCCGTGACGCACATGGTAGGGGCTGATGCCGCCTTCTCCGGTGTCCTGGTAGAAGCCGCCGCGCCGGGCACCGAGATTCAGGGCCTCCACCGCCGGCCCGCTCAGCGAGCCGAAACTCATCGCGGAAACGTTGAGCAGTGACACGTCGAAGGGGCGCGCGCAGGTGTCGGCGCCCACCCGTACCCGGAAGTCACTGTCCGGCTTGGGACGCGGCGCCATGGAATGGGTCACCACCTGGAATTCGTTGTCGTAGGCGTCCAGATCGCTGCCGAACGGCTTGGCGTCCACCTGGTCCTTGGCGCGCTCGTAAATCAACGAGCGCATGTCCCGGTTATAGGGCCGGCCCTCGCGGTCATTCTCGACAATGTACTGGCGTAGAAACGGTCGCAGAAATTCAAAAAACCAGCGGAAATGGGCGAGCAACGGATAGTTGCGCAGCAGCGTGTGGCGGTGCTGCAGCAGATCGCGCAGCCCCTGCGCCAGCAACGCCAGGGCCACCAGCGTTAGTAACCACAGCCACGGCGAGGCGGGATAAAAAAACAACGCGACACCGCCGCCAAGGAAGATCACCGCGGCGATCACGGGACCAATGAACCGGCCCGGTCCGGTGGTGCTGTCAGCCATCGTACTCTCCTTTTTACGATGAACCTCAACGCTACCTGATGTGGCCGCCACGGGACGGCGAAAAAACGTAAAAGCATAACAAATTCCGCCGCGCGCCCCTGTTTCCAGGCACCGAAAGTCGCAGGATGAATCCAAACCGTTAAGGACGATGCAAGCCAAAAGGAGGTTCATCATGGCAACGCAGAAGCAGATTCAGGCCGCCCGGGAAAACATCAAGAAGGCGCAGAAAACCTGGCGCAATATGAGCAAATCCGAACGCGCCCGCTCTCAGCCGGAAGGCGCCCAGCGCAAGGCGCCGGGCCGTGGCAGCGACGGCGACTACTACCACGTGGCGGTGCGCAACAAATCCCAGTTCAAGACGTTCCGCACCCACGACGTGGGCGACCCGGGTGGCATCCAGCGGGTGGCCGGACAACGCAAAAGCGGCACCTGGGGCACGGTGAAATGGCTGATCCCCAAGGAATGGGCGCACATGAAAGGCGGCAAGCTGATCGCCGACAGCGACGACGCCCGCAAGGTGCTGGAGCAATTGGGCAGCGCGCCGGTGCACAGCAGCGCCGACATGTTCGAGGCCAAACCGCGCCCCAAGGTGCCGGAGAAGGACAAACCCACCAAGGCGCAACAACAGGCGCGCCGGGAGAACATCAAGAAGGCGCAACGGGCCGCGCACCAGCGCGGCCACTGACCCCGCTCAGGGCGTGTCGTCGCTCTCCGGCGTGCCGTTCTGGTCCGCGCCCTCGTCCGCATCGTCGTCGGAGGCGGCGGGCAGAGCGCGGCGTGCCTTGGCGCCCAGGTCGCGCAGCTTGTGGGCCTGACCGAGAAGATTGCCGCGGCCTTCGGTGAGCCGTTTGTAGGAGGTTTCCCAGGACTGCTGCGCCTTGTCGATCTTGTCGCCCACATCCGACAGGGACTCCGCCACCAGTGACACCTGGTCGCAGATGCGGCCGGCGCGGCTGGCGATGTCCAGCGCGTTACGGTTCTGGTACTCGTAGCGCCAGATGTTCTGAATGGTGCGCAGGGTGACCAGCAGCGTGGTGGGACTGACCAGCACGATATTGCGCTCGTAGGCCTCGGTATAAAGGCCCGGATCCGCTTCCATGGCGGTCATGAAGGCCCCTTCCACGGGGATGAACAGCAGCACGAAATCGAGGCTGCGCACCCCTTCCAGGCCGCTGTAATTCTTGGCGTCCAGACCCTTGATGTGGGCGCGCAGGGAGCTGAGGTGCTGTTCGCGGGCCAGGCCGCGCTGTTCGTCGTCCTCGGCGGACACGTAGCGTTCGTAGGCCACCAGCGACACCTTGGCGTCGATCACCACGTCCTTATCTTCCGGAAGATGCACGATGGCGTCCGGCAGACGTCGTTCGCCGCTCTCCCCTTTCAGCGCCACCTGGGTATCGTATTCGCGGCCCTTGGTGAGCCCGGAGCTTTCCAGCACCCGCTCCAGAATCATCTCGCCCCAGTTGCCCTGGGTTTTCACCTGGCCCTTGAGCGCCTCGGTGAGGTTGCGCGCGTCCTGGTGCATCTGCTGGTTGAGGCTTTTCAGGTGTTGCAGCTGTTCGGTGAGCGCCGCCTGGGCGCGCGCGTCGTCGCCGTGGATCTGATCCACCCGGCGGCGGAACTCCGAGAGCTGCTCGCGGAACGGCTTCAACAGCCCGTCCAGCCCCTCGCGGTTCTTTTCCTCGAACTGCTTGCTGCGCTGTTCGAAGATTTTCGCCGACAGGTTTTCGAATTCATGGCGCAGCTGTTCGCGGCTGTTTTCCAGAAAGGCGAGCTTGTCCTGCTGGCCGGCCAGCCGCTCATCCAGACGGGCTTTGTCGGCGCGCGCCTGGGCCAGGCTCTGCTCGCTTTCCCGCAGCCGTTGCTCAAGATTTCGTTGGCGCTCGTCCTGCTGCTGGTGCTGACGGTCGCGTTCCTCGGCCAGAGTGGCGAGACGGTCACGGGCCTGGTCCCGCTCGCCGCGCAGACGGTTCAGGGCGCCGCGCGTGATCAGTAGCGCGATCAGGGCGGTCACCGCCGCCGACAGGGCGCCGGTGAGAATCCATACGGTCAGATCGTTCATCGCGCCGCCTTGTTGAACAGGGTGTAGAAATTGTCCCGGGTCAGCGCCGCCAGCTCGGCCACCGGAACCCCCTTGAGCTCCGCCACGCACTCGGCCACCCGGGCCACGTAACGGGGCTCGTTGGGTTTGCCGCGGTACGGCACCGGCGCCAGCCAGGGGGAGTCGGTTTCAATCAACAGGCGCTCCAGCGGCACCTGACGCACGGTGTCGCGCAACGCCTCCGCGTTGCGGAAGGTGACGATGCCGGAAATGGAAATATAGAAGCCCAGCGCCATGGCCTGCTCGGCCATATCCAGGTCTTCGGTGAAACAATGCAGCACCCCGCGCACCTCGCCTTCGCCGTGCTCGCGCAACAGCGCCAGGGTGTCCTCCTTGGCGCCGCGGGTGTGGATGATCAGCGGCAGGCCGGTGCGGCGGGCGGCGCGGATGTGCTCGATAAAGCGGTCCCGCTGCCAGTCGCGCTGTTCCTTGGCGTAAAAATAATCCAGGCCGGTCTCGCCGATGGCCACCACCCGGGGGTGGTCGGCCAGGCGCACCAGCTCATCGGCGTCCGGCTCGCGGGAGTCCTTGTAGAGCGGGTGCACGCCCACGGTGGCGTGCACGTCGGCGTGGCGCTCGGCCAGCTCACGGACACGGGGAAAGGTTTCCAGATCGACACCGATGCACAGCATATGGCTGATGCCATCGGCGCGGGTGGCGGCCATCATGGCGTCGAAATCACCGTCGTAGGCATCCAGATTAAGACGGTCCAGGTGGCAGTGGGAATCCACCAGATCGGGACGATCAACAGCGGTGTCGGACATCAACGGTTCGGCTCCTGTCGCGGATAGCGGGAAAACCGCAAGGGTAGCGGGGAGCGACCGCGAACGCTACATGGTGTGGGTGGGACGATCCGATTGCAGCGAGCCGGCCAAGTGGTTTTCGATGGTGCGCCGGGCGGTGTCGTCCTGGTCGGAAAACTGCACGCCGATACCGGCGCTGCGGTTGCCCTGGGCGCCCTGGGGCGTGATCCACACCACCTTGCCGGCCACCGGAATTTTCTCCGGCTCGTCCATGATATTGAGCAGCAGGAAGATTTCCTCGCCCAGCTTGTAGTTCTTGTCGGTGGCGACGAACAGACCGCCGTTGGTGACGAAAGGCATGTAAGCCGAATACAGGGCCGCCTTGTCCTTGATGCTCAATGACAGAATGCCGCTGCGGCCTCCGGGCATTTTCATGCGATCGCTCCCCCTGACAAACCCTTTAGCGTTATTGGAATGGTCTCAGCAGATTAGAAGCCGCCGGCGGCAGCGTCAACGCCCACCAGGACCAGCAACCATTGTTCCATGAGCAGCTCTTTATTCGGGTTGGCGCCGCCCATCAGCTGCCGGCGCCCTTCCATGACCCGCTGGGCGGCGCGCAGCAGCCGCGCCGGCGGAAGCTGCGCCGCCAGTTGTCTGAGTATCGGCTCCACCTTGGGATCCTGAACCCCGGCCGGGTCGGCCTGCTCCACCTTATCGCCGAGGGCGGCCAGCACCGAAGCCCGGGCCAGCCAGCCGTACAGCACTCCGGCCATCACGCGCGGGTCGTGGGCGGCCAGCGCCTGACCGCCCTGGGCCGGCGACAGGCGCCCCTGAGCCACCGACAGCAATTGCCCGGCGAGCTGCTCGCGGGCCGCGAACCAGTCCGCCTGCTGCAGTTCCAGAGCCCGCAACGGCGCGCCCTGGGCGGCGGCCAGCAAGGCCGGCGCCTCTTTTTCGCCGGCCTGAGGCACCAGCCACTCCAGCGCCGCCGCCGGTTCCGGCAGCGGCAGATGCCGCTGCTGGCAGCGGCTGCGTATGGTCGGCAACAGCAGGCTGGGCTGGTGGCTGACCAGGATCAGCACCAGACCCCGGCCGGGCTCCTCCAGGGTCTTGAGCAGGGCGTTCTGGGCGCTGCGGTTCAGCCCCTCGGCGGGGGCGATCAACGCCACCCGGGCGCCGTTGTACTGGGCGGTGCGGGTACCGAACTCCACCAAACGGCGCACCTGATCGATCTTGATGCCCAGGCTGGTGCCTTCCGGCACCAGGGTGTGCGCGTCCGGGTGGGTGCCGGCGGCGCTCAGATGGCAGCCGTGGCACTGACCGCAGGCGAGCCCGGCGCTGGGGTTTTCGCACAGCAGCGCCTGGGCCAGGGATTGGGCCAGGCGGAACTTGCCGCTGCCGGCGGCGCCGGCGAGCAGCAACGCATGGGGCAGACGGCCCTGAGCGTGCTGCTCCAGCAGCCGCTGCATCTCTTCCCGGTGCCAGGGACAGGGCACCTGGATGGGGGCGTTCAGCGCCACTGCAGCATCTCCTGAAGGTGGTTCTCGAGTTGCGCGCGCACCTGATCCAGGCCGACGCCGGCGTCCACCACCCGGAACCGGTCCGGCTCGCCGGTGGCGCGCTCAAGGTAGCACTGGCGCACCCGTTCGAAAAAGGCCGCCTGCTCCCGTTCGATACGGTCCGGGCGGGAGCGCTTGCCGGCCCGCGCCAGGCCCTCCGCCACCGGCACGTCGAACAGCAGGGTGCGGTCCGGGGTCAGACCCTGAAGCACCAGGCGCTCCAGCACGGCGATGCGCTCCCGGTCGAGGCCCCGGCCGGCGCCCTGGTAGGCCCAGGTGGCGTCCATGAAGCGGTCGCAGAGCACCCACTCGCCGCGCGCCAGCGCCGGCCGGATCAGCGCCGCCAGATGCTGCGCCCGGGCGGCGAACACCAGCAGCAGCTCGGTGGTGTCGTCCATGGCCTCCGGGCCGGGGTCGAGCAGCACCTGGCGGATCCGTTCGGCCAGATCGGTGCCGCCGGGCTCGCGGGTCACGGTGACGGGGACGCCCGCGTCACGCAGGCGCTCGGCGAGCCACGCCAGGTTGGAACTTTTGCCGGCGCCCTCGCCGCCTTCCAGCGTGATAAAACGCCCGCTCACGGCCGCGGCTCCGGGCTGGAGCGGTAATTCTCGCGCCGCTTGAGCTGATACTCGCGCACCGCGCGCTGGTGTTCCGCCAGGGTGCGGGAAAATTTATGGCTGCCGTCGCCCCGGGCCACGAAGAAGAGGTCCTCGGTGGGCTCCGGGCTCACCGCCGCGAGGATCGACTCGCGGCTGGGCATGGCGATCGGCGTGGGCGGCAGGCCGCTGATCGCGTAGGTGTTGTAGGGGGTTTTGCGGCGCAGGTCGGAGCGGCGGATATTGCCGTCGTAGTCGGTGCCCATGCCGTAAATCACGGTGGGATCGGTCTGCAGCCGCATGCCCTTGCGCAGGCGGTTGATGAACACGCCGGCGATGCGGCCGCGCTCCGCCGGTACCGCGGTCTCTTTCTCCACGATGGAGGCCATGATCAGCGCCTCGTAAGGGGTGTCGTAGGGCAGGTCCTCATCGCGGGCCGCCCAGGCCTGATCGAGAATCCGCTGCTGGCGCTCCAGGGCGCGGCGCAGCAGATCCACATCGCGGGTGCCGCGCGTGTAGAAATAGGTTTCCGGCGCGAACCAGCCCTCCGGGTGGGCACCGGGCCGGCCCAGGCGGGCCATCACCGCGGCGCCGTCCAGGTCCACCAGGGTGTGCTCTATGCCCTCCAGGCCGGCCAGGCGGGCGCGCCATTCGCGGAAATTCCAGCCCTCCACCAGGGTGACGCTGCGTTGCAGCACGTCGCCACGGTCGATTTTTTCCAGCAGCGTGAGCAGGGAGTCGCCGGGGCTGAGCTGGTACTCGCCCACATGCAGGCGCGCATCGACCCCGGTGAAGGCGCTGTAGAGCCGCGCCGACCAGCGCCGCAGACGGGCTTCCGGCGGCTCACCGAGCAGGCCGTCGGCGCGCATTCCCGCCAGCAGGCCGTTGAACGAAGAGCCCGGCGCCACTTCCACCAGCACCGGCTCTTCCAGGGGCAGCGGCCGGTGCAAATAGCCGCTCACCCAGAAGCCGGCCAGAGGGATGCCGACCAGGAGCAACAATAGCAGCAACCCGAACATTCGTATTTTTCGGCGCATCTATGAAAAAAGAACCTCGAAGTCTTCTTGGAATTGTCGCACCGGCGCGGTGACCGGCCAGACCCATTGCGCCAGTTTACGCACCGGCAGCACCCCGACAACACTGTTGATCAGAAAAACGCTGTCGGCGGTGCGCAGATGTGACAGCGGACGCAGCCGCACCTGCACCGGGCGGCCCTGCTCGCCGGCCCGCGCCAGCAACCAGGCACGGCCGACGCCGGCCACCCCGGCGGCGTCCAGGGCCGGCGTCCACAGGGTATCGCCGAACAGCGCGAACAGGTTCATGGCGGTGGCTTCCAGCGGGCAGCCGCGCCGGTCCAGCAGCAGGCCCTCGTGCCAGCCCCGGCGGGCCACTTCCATGCGGGCCAGCACCTGGGGCAGCCGGTTAAGATGCTTGAGACCCGCCAGCGGGTCGCGCTCCAGGGGCTCGCTGCACAGGCCGGTTTCAATGCCGTCGCGGCGCAACAGCGGCGACCACTCCGGCACGGTGCCGTGCTGGGCGAACAGGGAAGGCGTCGGGTGCGACGGCGGCAGGTACCCGCGACCGCCCGGGCCCCGGGTGAGAATCAGCTTGATCAGACCGGTGCCGGGCGGCGCGGCGGTCAGAGCGTCGGCGAGACAGCGGTCCAGGGCGTCCGGCGCCACCGGGATCCGCAACCGGGCGGCGCCGTCGAGCAGCCGCGCCCGGTGGCGCGGCCACAGTGGCGCCGCGCCGGACGCCGTGACCCGCACGGTCTCGAATAGGCCGTCGCCATAGGCGAGACCCCGATCGTTGACGGCGGGCCCGCCGCTCACACCTTGCGGAACAGCAGCGACCCGTTGGTGCCGCCGAACCCGAACGAGTTGGACAACGCCACGTCAATGGTGCGCTGCTGGGCCTGGTTGGCCACCAGGTCCAGATCACAGCCCTCGTCCGGGTTGTCCAGGTTGATGGTCGGCGGCGCCACGGAGTCGCGCATGGCCAGCAGCGTGAAGATGGCCTCCACCGCGCCGGCCGCGCCCAGCAGGTGGCCGATCATCGATTTGGTGGAGCTCATCGCCAGCTTCGGCGCGTGGTCGCCGAACACCTTCTTGACCGCGTGGATCTCGATCAGATCGCCGACCTTGGTGGAGGTGGCGTGGGCGTTCACATAAGCCACTTCCGACGGATCGATGCCGGCATCACGGATCGCGTTGCCCATGGCCAGGGCCGCCCCGGCCCCGTCCTCGGACGGCGCAGTCATATGGTAGGCGTCGTCGCTCATGCCGTAGCCGATCAGCTCACCGTAGATGGTGGCGCCACGGGCCTTGGCGCGCTCGTATTCCTCCAGCACCACGGCGCCGGCGCCGTCGGCGAGCACGAAGCCGTCCCGGTCCCGGTCCCAGGGCCGGCTGGCGGCGGTGGGATCGTCGTTACGGGTGGACAGTGCCCGGGCGGCGGCGAAACCGCCCATGCCCAGCGGCGTGGAGCCCTTCTCGGCGCCGCCGGCGACCATCACGTCGGCGGTGCCCAGCTGGATCTGCTGGGCGGCGAAGCCGATGTTGTGGGTGCCGGTGGTGCAGGCCGTCACGGTGGCGAAGTTCGGGCCCTTGAAGCCGTACATGATGGCCAGGTTGCCGGCGATCATGTTGATAATGGTGCTGGGCACGAAAAACGGCGACAGCTTACGCGGCCCGGAATCCATCAGCTTCTGGTGGTTTTCCTCGATGTTGGTCAACCCGCCGATGCCGGAGCCGATGGCGACGCCGATGCGTTCACCGTTTTCCTTATCCATTTCCAGGCCGGCGTCACGCAGGGCCTGAATCGCCGCCACCATGCCGTACTGCACGAAGACATCCATCTTGCGCGCTTCCTTGCCGGACAAATACTCGTCCATGGCAAAGTCCGGCACCAGCCCGGCGAACTTGGTGGAGAAGTTCTCCGTGTCGAAATGGTCGATCCGGCGAATACCGCTACGACCGGCCAGAATGCCCTCCCAGGTACTGGCCACGTCGGTGCCCAGAGGGCTCAACATTCCCAGACCGGTTATCACTACTCGACGTCGTGTCACCCGTTCTCCTCCCAAAAAAAACCGCAAGCCCGGAGAGCCTGCGGTTTTTTTACTGACGTTGCGTTGGCTGTGACCGAATCAGCTGTGCGACTTGATGTAATCCACGGCAGCTTGAACGGTGCTGATCTTTTCAGCCTCTTCGTCCGGAATTTCGGTTTCGAATTCTTCCTCGAGAGCCATTACCAGCTCGACGGTGTCCAGTGAATCGGCACCCAGGTCTTCGACGAAGGAGGCGGCGGGCTTAACGTCTTCCGGTTTAACGCCCAGTTGCTCAACGATGATCTTCTGGACCCGTTCTTCGATGCTGCTCATGATGTTATTACTCTCCTGTTGATGGTGTGCAAGCACCTATGAGCGGCTATTCTAGGTGAACGCTGTTCGCGCTTGCAAGCCGCTCTCGGTACTGGTTTTCGCGGATTAGTTTCCAAATGTTTGAGCGCCTGCGAGAAGCGCCCGTACGCCGTGGCTAAGCGCAGCTTAGCGGTTTTCCGCAGCGATGTCTCAACCCGTGAACATCCCGCCGTTCACATGCACCGTGGTGCCGGTCACATAACCGCCGCCCTCGCTGGCCAGCCAGCCCACGGCGCTGGCCACTTCGGCCGGCGATCCCAGGCGCCCCAGCGGTATTTCGCTGAGCAGCGCTTCACGCTGCGCCTCGGGCAGGCCATCGGTCATATCGGTCTGAATAAAGCCCGGCGCCACCGAATTCACGGTGATGTTGCGCGACCCCAGCTCCCGCGCCAGAGCCCGCGTGAAGCCTTCCACGCCCCCTTTGGCGGCGGCGTAGTTGGCCTGGCCGGCGTTGCCCATGGTACCGACCACGGAGCTGATGTTGATCACCCGGCCCCAGCGGGCCTTGGTCATGCCCTTCAGGCACGCCTTGGTGACCCGGTACAGCGAATTCAGGTTGGTGTTGATCACATCCTGCCACTCATCCGCCTTCATGCGCAGCATGAGGTTGTCGCGGGTGATGCCGGCGTTGTTGACCAGCACCAGCGGCGGGCCGTATTCGGCGCTCAGCGCCTTGAGGCCCTCGGCCACGGAGTCGTCGTCGGCGACGTTGAGCACCACGCCGGCGCCCTGCTCGCCGAGCGCTTCGGAGATGACGGCGGCGCCTTTCTCGCTGGTGGCGGTGCCGACCACGAACCAGCCGGCGCCGGCCAGTTCGGCGGCGATCGCCCGGCCGATGCCACGGGTGGCCCCGGTGACCAGCGCTACTTTTCTGTCCTCGCTCATAAGGTTCTCCTCAGGCGCCGGTGAGCGCGTTCTGAAAGGCGGCATCGTTTTCCAGCGGCTTGGCGTCCAGGCCCCGGTCGATGCGCTTGGTGAGGCCGCACAGCACTTTGCCGGGCCCGCACTCGTAAAGCGTGGAGACGCCGTCGGCGGCCAGCGCGCGCACCGTTTCCGACCAGCGTACCGGCGAATGCAGCTGGCGCACCAGCGCGCCGCGGATGCTGTCCGGGTCGGACTCCGCGCTCACGTCCACGTTATTGATCACCGGCAGCTCCGGCGCGAAGAATTTGGTGCTTTGCAGCTGCTCGGCCAGTTTGTCCGCCGCCGGGCGCATCAGCGCGCAGTGGGACGGCACGCTCACCGGCAGCGCCATGACGCGCTTGGCGCCGGCGGCCTTGCACGCCTCGATGGCGCGCTCCACGGCGCTCACCTGGCCGGCGATCACCACCTGGCCCGGCGCATTGAAGTTGACGGCTTCCACCACCTCGCCCTGGGCGGCGTCGGCGCAGGCCTGGCGGACCTGGTCGTCGTCCAGGCCCAGAATCGCGGCCATGCGGCCCTCGCCGTCGGCCACGGCGGCCTGCATCAGTTCGCCGCGCCGGCGCACCAGGCGCACGGCGTCGCCCAGGGTGATCACCCCGGCGCAGGTGAGCGCGGTGCATTCGCCCAGGCTGTGGCCGGCGAGCCGGTCGGGACGGGCGCCGCCGGCCTGCTCCCAGAGCTTCCACAGCGCCACACCGGCGGTGAGCAGCAGCGGCTGGGTGTTTTCGGTGCTGTTGAGGGCCTCTTCCGGGCCTTCCTGCGCCAGCTGCCAGAGATCCAGATCCAGGGCGCCGGAGGCCTCCTGGAACGCCTGGCGCACTGGAACGCGCTCGGCGAAATCGGCCAGCATACCCAGGCTCTGGGAACCCTGACCGGGAAAGACGAAAGCGGTTTTCGACATGCGTTTGCCTCTTTGATGTCGCTCGAGCCGGGAGTATGCCGCCTGCGGGCGCGGCTGTCCGCCCGACCCTGAAACAAATTGTGAATGCGCGGTTGCCGCGCCCCGGGAAAACCTAGGAGGCGTCCGCCGGGGCGAGAGCGTCGCGGATCAGCGCCGGCACGTTGCGCTCGGCTTCGAGAACCGCCACTTCCAGGGCGCTGACAAAGCCTTCCACGCCGGTGCCGCCGTGGCTTTTCACCACGATACCGTTCAGCCCCACCAGGCTGGCGCCGTTGTAACGCTCCGGGTCCAGACGGTGCTTGAGCCCGCGCAGCAGCGGCAGCGCGAACAGGCCGCTGAGCTTGCGCAGCAGGGAACGGCCCGCCTCTTCGCGGATCATGCCGCCAATCATGGAGGCGGCGCCTTCCATGGTCTTCAGCGACACATTGCCGACAAAGCCGTCGCAGACCACCACGTCCACGTCGCCGACGAAGATGCCGTTGCCCTCGACGAAACCGGCGTAGTTCAGGTCGGCGGCCTGCTGCATCAGGGTGGCGGCTTCCTTGATCTGCTCGTTGCCCTTGATGTCCTCCTCGCCGATGTTCAGCAGCGCCACCCGCGGCGCGCTCAAACCGTCCACGGCGCGCACCACCGCCTGCCCCATCAGGGCGAACTGCAGCAGGTGCTTGGGTTCGGAATCCACATTGGCGCCCAGATCGAGCATGTGGCAGTGCCCTTTGGCGGTGGGGATGGCGGTGCAGATGGCCGGCCGGTCGACGCCCGGCAGGGTTTTGAGAACGAAGCGGCTGACCGCCATCAGGGCACCGGTGTTGCCGGCGCTGACCGCCGCCAGGGCGCGGCCTTCCTTAACCTGGTTGATGGCCACCCGCATGGAGGAGTCTTTCTTCTGGCGCAGTGCCACGGCGACCGGGTCGTCCATGGCCACCACTTCCGACGCCGGGATCAGGGCGAGGCGCGGGTGATCGTCGAGTTTTTCTTTCTTCAGGGCCGCGGCGAGGGCGGACGGCTCGCCCACCATGATCACATGCAGATCGGGGTGGCGGGCCAGTATCCGGGCCACGGCGGGCACGGTCACGGGCAGACCGTGATCGCCGCCCATGGCGTCCACGGCCAGGGTCACAACCGCTGACATGGCAAATTTCCTGCTTGGCGAAGCGACGGCCATGATACGAGTTCGATCCGGCCGTGGATAGAGAAACGGGAGCCCTGAAGGCTCCCGTTACACAGTCGTCCTGTTGTCACCGTCGGGCGGCGTACCGTCGGGCGGCGCACCGCCCGCGGCAAACGGACTTACTCTTCTTCGTCGTCCAGTTCCGCGGTGCGCAGCACCTGGCGGCCGCGGTACATGCCGTCCGGAGAGATGTGGTGACGGCGGTGCACTTCACCGGTGCTCGCGTCTTCGGTGATAGCGGGCGCGGTCAGCGCATCGTGGGAACGACGCATGCCACGCTTGGAACGGGTTTTGCGACTCTTCTGAACAGCCATTTGTTGCTCCTCGGCGTATTACTTGCGGCGGCCCTTGAGACGGGCCAGCACGGCAAACGGATTATCCGGATCGGACTGATTGTCATCCTGGTCGCCCGGATCCCCAGCGCTCTGGGGCGGCGGATCGGGGCACTGATCGTGAAGCGCCACCAGCGGCATCGCCAGCAGCAGCTCTTCTTCCACCAGTTCCGCCAGCGTCATGCGCTCCTCGGTAACCAGCAATGGATCCAGGTCGGCGGGCAATGCCTTGGCCTGCTCTTCGCTCCACACCAACATCAGATCGACGTCGGCGGCGACTTCCTGTTGCACCGGCTCCAGACAACGCTGGCACACCAGAACCAGAGAAGTCTCCACCCGGCCCTGAACGCGCCGGCGGCCGTCCTCGTCCCGGCCAAAGGCCAGGCTCACCCGGACCGGCTGGTCCAGACTCTCGCGATATTCCCGCAGTCTGGGGAGGTCCCCGACCCGGGCTTCGCCTTCGACGACGCGTTCCTGGTCCGCGAACTTCCTCGGTTCCAGATACGGTGGCAGTTGCCCTGAAAACATAAGCGCGCAATTCTAGGCGCGGGCCCGCGTCCTGTCAAAGCGAAAATACACCCGCGACGCCCGGCTTAACTGTCTGAGAAAGCTGGTTTTTTCGTGCACCGGATCGGGGCCGTGGGTACACTCCCGACCCGCAACCACCCGCCACCGACCAGGAGACCGCCATGACCGACCAGCCACAGCCTTTGATTCTGGCCTCCTCGTCGCCGTTCCGCCGCGAGCTGCTGGGCAAGCTGCGTCTGTCATTCCAGCATCACAGCCCGGACATCGACGAGCGCGCCCGGCCCGGCGAGACGCCCACGGAACTGGTGCTGCGCCTGGCGCGGGACAAGGCCGCCGCCCTCGCCGACGCACACCCGGACGCCCTGATCATCGGCTCCGACCAGGTGGCGGTGATCGACGGCGACGTGCTCGGCAAGCCCGGCGATCACGACACCGCCGTGGCCCAGCTGCGCCGCGCCAGCGGCCGCACCGTGCAGTTCCTCACCGGGCTGTGCCTGCTGAACAGCGCCACCGGCCGCCACCAGAGCGGCTGCGAGCGCTTCACCGTGCACTTTCGTCGGCTCCGTGACCGTCAGATTGAGCGCTATATCGAGGTCGAACAACCCCTCAACTGCGCCGGCAGCTTCAAGTCCGAAGGCCTGGGCATCGTGCTGTTCAAAGCGCTCGAAGGGCGGGACCCCAATGCCCTGGTGGGGCTACCGCTGATCATGCTGACCGACTTCTTAGCCGCCGAGGGCGTCATCCTTCCGGGATAGAGCCGCAAGCCAGCGATGGTGGCTAACTGTGCGAGCGGGCCCAGCCCGCGAAAGGCAAGCGCAGCTTGCCGGCAGGATCCCAGAGACCTCTCTAACAAAGCACCAACAACGCCTCTGGTATCCCGCCGGGTGGCCAAGGCCACCCTTTCGCGGGCAAGGCCCGCTCCCACAAAACTCGGTTAGCGGAGCGTGGGCGCGCCGCCTTCCAGGCCCAGGGTCTGACCGATGCCGTTGCCGATCGAGGTGCCGAAGCGCTTCAGGAAGCGGTCCACCGGCGAGCGGGTGACGGTGTAGTCCACCATTTCCTCCAGGCCGGCCACGTCCCGGGCCACCTGTCCCGGGCTTTTCAGGCCGTCGATCAGCCCCAGCTCCAGAGCGCGCTCACCGGTCCAGAACAGGCCGGAAAACAGCTCCGGGTTCTCGTCCACTTTCAGGTGGTCGCCACGGCCGTCCTTCACCGCGCCGATAAACTGCTGGTGGATCTCGTTGAGCATGGTCTGCACGTGCTCGCGGTCGGACTCGCGCACCGGCGAGAACGGGTCGAGCAGCGCCTTATTCTCGCCGGCGGTGTACACGCGGCGCTCCACGCCCAGCTTCTCGGCGGCTTCCTGCACCCCGAAGCTGGCCATGATCACGCCGATGGAGCCGACGATGCTGGCCGGGTCGGCGTAGATCTGGTCGGCGGCGGCGGCGATGTAATAGGCGCCGGAGGCGCCCATATCGGTGATCGCCGCGTACAGCTTCTTATCCGGGTATTCGGCGCGCAGCCGCTGGATTTCGTTGAACACGAAGTTCGACTGCACCGGCGAACCGCCCGGGCTGTTGATGCGCAGCAGCACCGCTTCGGCGTTCTCCGCCTCGAAGGCGTCGCGCAGCCCGCGGCTGAGCAGGTCGGCGCTGGCTTCGGAATCCGCCATGATCACGCCGTTCAGGTCGACCACCGCCACGTGGGGCTCGGCCACCGCCATGGCGTCCCCGGAGCGGCTGCCGGTCATCATGAACAGCAACGCGAACAGATAGATAAAGGTCAGGCTCTTGAAGAAGATGCCCCAGCGGCGGGTCTTGCGCTGTTCCGCCTGGGCCTGGCCGAGCAGCTTCTCGAGCAGCTTCCACTCTTTACTGGTGGGGCCGCTGTTCGCCGGGTTGTTATTGTCGGACTCCATCTACACTGTCTCCTCGAAGTGTGTTTCGCAGTCCACGCCGAGTAACGGCAGCAGCTGCGGTAAAGCATCGATCACCGCCAGCGGGTGAAAGTTCATCAAACGGTCCACCGGATGGGCGCCGTAACTCACCGCCACCCGGTCGACACCGGCGTCGCGCGCCATCTGCAGATCAAAGGACGTATCCCCGACCACCAGCGCCCGCTCCGGCGCCACGCCCAGTTCGGTCAATAACTCCGTGACCATGGCCGGGTGCGGCTTGGAGTGGGTCTCGTCCGCGCAGCGGGAGGCATCGAAACTGTCGCCCAGCCCGCTGCTCGCCCACACCCGGTCCAGCCCCTTGCGGCTTTTGCCGGTGGCCACCGCCAGGCGCAACCCGGCGGCGCGCAGCGCCGCCAGCGTCTCGCGGGCGCCCGGGTAGAGCCGGCTGGGGCTCGCCTCGGCGGCCACGAAATGCACCGCGTAACGCTCGCGCATGCGCTCCAGATCCCGGTCGCCGATGCCCGGGTAAAGGGTGCGCAGGGCTTCCGGCAGACCCAGCCCGATGATCTCGCGCACGGCGTCGTCCTCCAACACCGGCAGACAAAGATCGGCGCCGGCCTGGTGCATGCAGGCGATGATACGCCCGGTGGAGTCCATCACCGTGCCGTCCCAGTCGAAAATCACCAATTGGTAGGCCATCAGCGTTTATCCGACCGCAGGGCCGCCAGGATGGTCTCGAAATCCTCGTCCAGCGGCGCGTTGACCTTGATGGTTTCGCCGCTCTGCGGGTGGCGGAACACCAGCGACCGGGCGTGCAGACACAGGCGGCGGTGCCCGAGCGCTTCCAGCCGCGCGTCGCCCTTGCGGCTGCCGTATTTATCGTCGCCGAGAATCGGGAAGCCGCCGAACTGGCTGTGCACCCGAATCTGGTGGGTGCGGCCGGTACCCAGGCGCGCCTCCACCAGGGCGGCGTCGCCGAACCGCTCCACCAGCGTGAAATCGGTCACCGAGGCCTTGCCCTCGCGGGACACCCGCACCATCCGCTCGTTGCCCTGGGTGATCTTCAGCAGGGGCGCTTCCATGCGCCGCTCGCTGCCTTTAAACCCCTGGCACAGCAGCCAGTAGCGCTTCTCCACCCCGCCCTGCTGCATCAATTTCTGCAGGCGCCGCAAAAAGCCCCGGTGGCGGGCGACCATGATGCAACCGCTGGTGTCCCGGTCGAGCCGGTGCACCAGTTCCAGGTTGCGCTCTTCCGGATAGAGCACCCGCAGCGCCTCGATCAGCCCCAGGCTGACCCCGCTGCCGCCGTGCACCGCCAGCCCGGCGGGCTTATTAAAGATGAAGATCTGATCGTCCTCGTAGAGCAGCGCCCGCGCCAGCCGCTCGGCCAGCCCGCCGCTGACCACCGGCGGCGCCTGGGACTCGCTGGTGCGCACCGGCGGCACGCGCACCACGTCGTCCACGGCCAGGCGCGTGGTCTGCTTGGCGCGCTTCTTGTTCACCCGCACCTCGCCGGATCGGATAATCCGATAGATACGCGAACGGGGCACACCCTTGAGGTGGGTGATCAGGAAATTATCAAGGCGTTGGCCGTCACGGCCTTCATCGATGGTAACGAAAGTGACGCGATCGGCGGCGGGGGTATCTGACATGCGGCGATTCTAGCCAAGCGGGCGCGGCTCCGCCAGCGGTGTCGGTGTTCACGGCGCGCTCATGCCTCGCCCATCTATCTGATTGATCAGACTGTGATTTTACTGGTATAGTCAGCCGTCGGCCCGGGCTGGCCAACGGCGACGCGCAGCGACCATTCGCCGTCGGTACACCAAAACCCGCCAGCCCGCCCGACAAGAATCGAACGGGCCCGAAAGGCCCCGACGCTGCAGCCAATCCCCCGGCGGCAACACAACTCCCCGGCGGATTACCGACAACCAACACCAGGTGGTCTGCGGCACAGGTCGAAGACATAGCCGGGCTGCCGGCGAGCAGCGCCAATAGCGCCCCTTGCCGACACCCCAACCGGTACACAGACGGTAAAGTTTACCCGGCACGGCGCGTTTGACGCGCCGGGCACAGCGTAACGCGGATAGAGGGGCCAAGGCCCCGCCAGCAACGCCAACGGCACAACTTCACAAGCCCGGAGAGGAACAGGAAAGGTAGAAGACAGGCAGATTACCAACGTCGTCCGAGCGCCCAGCGCCGCCACGCGTGAGCATTGCCTGCTCGCCACTCCGCCTCCCCACCAGGGTAAGAGGTCTGATACCGGTATTGATACCGGCCCGCTGCATGCCGCCACGAACCTTGTGGTAGCACAACAATGAAACGAATGTTAATCAACGCCAGCCATCCGGAAGAAGTCCGGGTGGCGCTGGTGGATGGCCAGAGACTTTATGATCTGGACATCGAGCATCGCACCCGCGAACAGAAAAAAGCCAACATCTATAAAGGCAAGATCACCCGCATCGAGCCGTCCCTGGAAGCCGCCTTCGTGGATTTCGGCGCCGAGCGTCACGGTTTCCTGCCCCTCAAGGAAATTTCCCGCCAGTACTTCCAGAAAGACCCCAAGGACATCCAGGGCCGCATCAATATCAAGGATGTGATCAAGGAAGGTCAGGAAATCATCATTCAGGTGGACAAAGAGGAGCGCGGTAACAAAGGCGCCGCGCTCACCACCTTTATCAGCCTGGCCGGCCGCTACCTGGTGCTGATGCCCAACAACCCGCGCGCCGGCGGCATTTCCCGCCGCATCGAGGGCGAGGAGCGCCAGCAGCTCAAGGAAGCCCTGGGCAGCCTGGACATCCCCGACGAAATGGGCGTGATCGTGCGCACCGCCGGTCTGGGCCGCGGCGCCGAGGAACTGCAGTGGGACCTCAACTACCTGCTCAAACTTTGGGGCTCGATCGCCGAGGCGTCGGAAACCCGTAAAGCGCCCTTCCTGGTGTACCAGGAATCCAACGTCATCATCCGCGCGATCCGCGATTACCTGCGCAAGGACATCGGCGAAGTCCTGATCGATTCCGAAAAGGTCTACAACGAGGCCCAGGCGTTCGTGCAGCAGGTGATGACCGATTTTCAGCACAAGCTGAAGCTGTATAACGACGACACGCCGCTGTTCTCCCGTTACCAGATCGAATCGCAGATCGAGACCGCCTTCGAACGTGAAGTGAAGCTGCCCTCCGGCGGCTCCATCGTCATCGATCCCACCGAAGCGCTGGTGTCCATCGACATCAACTCGTCGCGCGCCACCAAGGGCGCCGACATCGAGGAAACCGCGCTGCAGACCAACCTGGAAGCGGCGGAAGAGATCGCCCGCCAGCTGCGCCTGCGCGACATCGGCGGCCTGATCGTGGTCGATTTCATCGACATGGGCCCGGCGCGCAATCAACGCGAAGTGGAAAACCGCATGCGCGACGCGCTGGAAGCGGACCGTGCCCGTATTCAACTGGGCCGTATCTCCCGCTTCGGCCTGCTGGAACTGTCCCGCCAGCGGCTGCGCCCCAGCCTCGGCGAGACCTCCAGCATCGTGTGCCCGCGCTGTGACGGCCTGGGCCACATCCGCGACGTGAAATCCCTGGCCTTGAGCATCCTCCGCCTGATCGAGGAAGAGGTAATGAAGGAGCGCACCGGGGAGATCCAGGCCCAGGTGCCGGTGGCCGTGGCCACCTACCTGCTCAACGAGAAGCGCCCGGTACTGCGGGAAATCGAAAGCATCCACAAAGTGCGCGTGCTGATTATCCCCAACCCCAACCTGGAAACCCCGCACTTCCAGGTCGAGCGCATCCGTGACGACCAGACCAAGGCCCAGGTGAGCCACGAGCTGGAGCTGCTGGAAGGCCAGCAGGATCCGGCCACCCTGTCCGCCCAGGACACCGAAATCAAAACCCAGGAGCCGGCGGTGAAGCTGGTGGCGCCGGACACCGCGCCGCCGCCGCCCAAACCGCAGCCGGAGCCGAAACCGGAAGCCGCCGCCGCCAAGGCGCCCTCCAAGAAGCCCGCCACCGCGCCGAAGCCGCCGCTGGAGCCGGGTCTGCTGGCCCGTTTCTTCACCTGGCTGGCGGCGCTGTTCAGCGCCTCCGAGGACGAGAAACAGCAGCTTGACGGCAAGCGCGACGGCCAGCGCGGCAACCGCCAGAACCGGGACGGCAAAGCCGACGCCCGGGGCAACAACAACCGTGGCGGTGATAACCGCCGTGGCGGCCGCCGCAACGGCGGCAACCGCAACCGGAACGCCGACGGCGATAACCGGGGCGGCGACGGTCGTGGTGGCGATAACCGTGGCGAGAACCGCAAGGACGACAACCAGGACGGCAAGAGCGAAGGCGGCAACCGCCGTGGCGGCCGCAACCGTCGTGGCGGCCGTGGCGGCAACCGGGGCGGTGACAACCGCAACGGCGACAACCGTGGTGCCGACAACCGAAGCGACGACCAGAAAAGCGCCGACAGCGGTAAGCCGGAGTCCAAGCAGGACAATAAGCAGGACGCCAAGCCGGATAACAAAGGCGAGTCCAAAGGTGGCGCCGGCAAAGGCCCGCGCAAGGACGACGGCTCCAAGGCCCAGCGCCGCACCGACAGCAAGGACGACCGTCCCCTGCGCGAGCGCCAGCGTCCCGGCGCCCAGGACAAAGCGGCCCAGGATAAAGGGGCCCAGAGCGACGACCAGACCACCGCCGGCGGCCCGCCGCCGCGCATGACGTCCGAGGACAACACCCCCGGTCGTGATCAGGAGCGTGGTGACAGCCGTCCGCCCAAGGCCAAACTGGTGCCCGCCGAAGAGCACGGCGAACCGAAAACCGCCGCCGCCAAGCCGAGCGCGGAACAGGCCACCGAGGCTCAGGCGCCCCAGGCCGCCGCCGCCCGTCAGGAAGAGCAGCCCAAGGCCGCCGCGCCGGCGCCCTCTGCCGAGGCCCCTTCAGCCAAAGCGCAGAAGCCCGCCAGTCAGGAAGCGCCGTCAGCCAAAGCTGAAGAGCCTTCAGCGAAGGTGGAAGAGCCCTCAGCCAAGGTAGAGGAGCCCTCAGCGAAGGTAGAGGAGCCCTCAGCTAAAGTGGAAGAGCCCTCAGCGAAAGTGGAGCAGCCTTCAGCCAAGGAGGAACAACCGTCAGCGAAAGCAGACGAGCCCTCGGCTAAAGCAGAGGAGTCCCCGGCTAAGGTAGAGGAGCCTTCAGCCAAGGTAGAGGAGCCCTCAGCGAAGGTAGATGAGCCTTCAGCCAAGGTAGAGGAGCCCTCAGCCAAGGTAGAAAAGCCCTCAGCCAAGCCGGAAGAACCTTCAGCAAAAGCAGAAGAGCCCTCAGCCAAGGCTGAACAGCCGGCGAAAGTTGAAGAACCCTCAGCCAAGGTTGAGAAGCCCGCGGCGAAAGCGGAAGAGCCTTCACCCAAGGCGGAGGCACCTTCTTCCGAGCAGGCGCCTTCAACGGCAGCGGATCAGGTCCGCCGTGCCGGCAACGACCCGCGTGACCGCAAACCGGGCCAGCCGGTACCGCAGCCGGAACGCCAACCCGCCGCCAAACCCGCACCGGCCGCCGAACAAGCGCCGGCCAAGGCGGAGACCGGCGAAGCGGAACAGCCGGCCACCCCGGCGTTCAGCAAGCCGGTGGCGCCGGAGCGTCCGGCCGGGCGCGCCAGCAATGACCCGCGCCTGCGCCGCCGTCAGCAACAGGCGGAACAAGCCGCCCGGGAAAATTCCGGCGACGGCAACCCCGGTGCCTGATCGGTCCACCCGACGGTCACACCAATAAAAAAACCGCCCTTCGGGGCGGTTTTTTTATGCGCCGTCGGAATACTTGAAGGCCCGGCGGCGCGTGTCGATGACGCTCATGAGATCGTCCAGGGCCAGGTAGAGGCACGGCACCACGAACAGAATCAACGCGGTGGCGAACACGATGCCGAAGCCCAGGGACACCGCCATGGGGATCAGGTAAGCGGCCTGCAGGGAGGTTTCGAAGATGATCGGCATCAGCCCGGCGAAGGTGGTCATGGTGGTGAGAAGAATCGGCCGGAAGCGGCGCAGGCCCGCTTCATAGACCGCCCGGGCGGCGCCCAGCCGGTGCCGCTGGCGGTTGGCGTAGTCGACCATGATCAGCGAATCGTTCACCACCACCCCGGCCAGGGCGATGATGCCCATGAAGCTGACCAGGGACAGGTCCATGCCCAGTAGAATGTGGCCGAGCACCGCACCCACGGCGCCGAACGGAATCGCCAGCATCACCACCAGCGGCTGCAGGTAGCTGCCGAACGCCACCGCCAGCAGCGCGAAGATCACCCCCAGCGCCAGGGCGAAGCCGCCCCACAGCGCCGAGGTGGATTCTCGCATGTCCGCCTGGCCGCCCTGGAAGGTCCTGAAGTGGTCAAGTGATCTTGGACAGTTTCTTAGGTTCTGATCACGCGACCGCTTTTTCCCTTGCCCCGGGCGTTTGGTATTGGTTGGTGCTGTGAGGGCGGACGTGGTTGTAGTACTGGTTGACGTAGACCAGTACATCCGCGATGGCCTGCCCGGAGGAGGGGTATCCTTGTGACGGTATCCACTCCGATTTCAGACTCCTAAAGAACCGCTCCATTGGCGCGTTATCCCAGCAGTTGCCGCGCCGGCTCATGCTTTGCTTAATCCGGTAACGCCACAGCTGTTGCTGGAAGGCGACACTGGTGTACTGGCACCCCTGATCGG
>Ga0207878_100130_pt1 | contig 72948 bp, 60 predicted proteins | sample LinPmetageLP41_FD_184053 | JGI IMG/M metagenome (GOLD analysis project Ga0207878, IMG submission 184053) | Marine viral communities from the Pacific Ocean - LP-41 (SPAdes) | ecosystem: Environmental > Aquatic > Marine > Oceanic | place: Pacific Ocean | collected 2010-08-27 | reverse complement strand
GCGAGGAATGCGGCGTTGAGAGTGAGTTTGTCAGGTTCGGCAAGCGCGATGTGGCCTATCGCGACCTACCCATCCACGGAAAGCGGGTCACCCTCTGGGTGGTCCGTCGCCGCTACACCTGCCGGGCGTGTGGAAGGACGTTCCGGCCAGCTCTTCCGGAAATGGTAGACGATCACCGCATGACGCGGAGGCTTTACAACCACGTCGAGAAGGAAGCCTTCAATCACCCCTACGCCTACGTGGCTGATACCACGGGCCTCGACGAGAAGACTGTCCGCGAGATATTCAAGAAGAAGGCTGAGTTCCTGGCAGCCTGGCATCGTTTCGAGACACCCCGCTGCCTGGGGATCGACGAGCTGTACCTGAACCGCCGCTACCGCTGCATCCTGACCAACCTGGAGGAGCGTACCCTACTGGACCTGCTGCCCGGTCGCCAGCAGGACGCGGTGACGAGGCGCCTCATGAGCATGACCGAGCGCCACCAGGTCGAGATCGTCAGCATGGATATGTGGAAACCCTACCGCCGTGCTGTCCAGGCGGTACTGCCGCAGGCTCGCATTGTGGTCGATAAGTTCCATGTGGTGCGGATGGCCAACGAAGCCCTGGAGAAGGTGCGTAAGGGACTCAGGAAGGATCTGAAGCCAAACCAGCGGCGGACCCTCAAGGGCGATAGGAAGATCCTGCTGAAGCGTGCCCACGACGTTTCAGATCGCGAGCGGCTTATCATGGAGACATGGACAGGGGCCTTCCCTCAGCTCCTGGCGGCCTACGAGCACAAGGAGCGGTTCTACCACATCTGGGACAGCACCACCCGGCGTGATGCCGAAAAGGCGCTGGCCCGCTGGATTGACGACATTCCACAGGGGCAGAAAGAGGTGTGGAAGGATCTCGTCAGCGCCGTCAGCGGATGGCGCGAGGAGGTGCTGGCCTACTTCGAAACCGACACCCCAATCACCAACGCCTTCACGGAGTCGATCAATCGGCTGGCCAAGGACAAGAACCGCGATGGCCGGGGCTACTCATTCGAGGTGATGCGGGCCCGGATGCTCTACACCACCAAGCACAAGAAGAAGGTGCCGCAGATCAAGGAATCCCCCTTCCTGGGCAAGGCCACCATGACCTACAGCATGGGTCTTCCCGAGCCTGAGAAAAACTACGGCGTCGATCTATCAACCTTCTGGGAGAGTTAAGGGTTCGAAGGAGCAAGGGGGCTCCATCTACCACTTAATCCGGATACCCTTTCTTCGCTTCGCCCACCTTGCTTTCGGAGCGGGTAAACAGGGTCACTTCGGCGCCCAGCGCCTTGGCGAATTTGACGCCCATATGGCCAAGGCCGCCCATGCCCACCACGCCCACTTTATCGCCGGCTTTAACGCCATAGTGGCGCAGCGGTGAGTAGGTGGTGATGCCGGCGCACAGAATCGGCGCGGCGGCGGCCGGGTCCAGTTTTTCCGGCACCCGCACCACGAAACGTTCGCTGACCACCACGGATTCGGAATAGCCGCCGAAGGTGACGCTCTTGTCGTGGCGGTCGCGGCCGTTGTAGGTGCCGGTCATGCCTTCCACGCAATACTGTTCCAGGCCGTCCTCGCAGGCGGCGCAGTGGCGGCAGGAATCCACCATGCAGCCGACACCCACCACATCACCGACTTTGAAACCGCTGACATCGTCGCCCACGGCGGTGACGCGGCCGATGATTTCATGGCCGGGCACCACCGGGTACAGGGTGCGGCCCCAGTCGTTTTCGGCGAAATGAATATCGGTGTGGCAGACGCCGCAGCAATCGATCTTGATCGCCACGTCATCCGGGCGCGGTGCGCGCCGCTGGATGGCCATGGGGTGGACGCCGGAATCGGCGCTTTGCGCGCCGTAGGCTTTAATCCCGCTCATGGCGATGCTCTCCTCGTTGGGTATCAGGTCGGACCGATCGCTAAGCGTTTCTACGAAGCCGGCTTGTGGGAGCGGGCCTCGCCCGCGAAAGGGAGCGACGCTTCCGGCAGGATACCAGAAACCTTTCTAATACCAGCCCTGAAAAGCTCTCTGGAATCCTGCCGGCCGGCTTTGCCGGCCTTTCGCTTGCAGGGCAAGCTCCCACAAACCGGGCTTCGTAGAAAGGCCCGGTAAGGAGACCCGGGCGTTTCAGGCGAGCACCTGCTTCAGGAAAGCGGCGATGTCCTGAATTTCCTCCAGGCACACCGCGTGCTCCATGGGGTAGGTCTTGTAGGCCGGCTGATAGCCCTTGCCTTCCAGGGCCTGGGCCGCCTGGCTGCCGCCGGCTTCGGGCACCATCGGGTCGAACTGGCCGTGGGCGATGAACACCGGCAGCCCCTGGTTGGCCTCGCTCAGGGCGACGCTGTCCTGGGTGGCGAAATAGGTGGACAGCGCCATCAGGCCGGCCAGTTTTTTCGGGTGGCGCAGGGCCACTTCGTAGGCCACCGCGCCGCCCTGGGAAAAGCCGGCGATGACGATGCGCTCGCTGGGTACACCGCGCTCAATTTCCCGTTCGATCAGGGCGTCGATCTGGTCGGCGGAGCGGCGGATGCCGTCCACGTCGGTGGGGCCTTCACCGCCCAGGCCGACGATGTCGTACCAGGCCGGCATCACCATGCCGCCGTTGATGGTCACCGGAATCTGCGGCGCGTGCGGAAACACGAAGCGCGTCGGCAGGTCCGCCGGCAGGCCCAGCTCCGGCACCACCGGCTCGAAGTCGTGGCCGCTGGCGCCCAGGCCGTGCAGCCAGATTACGCTGGCGACAGCGGGCTGTTGCGGTTCGATTTCCACACAGGGCAAATAACTCATTCTAGTCTCCGGCTACGATCACCCGCACCGCCTCCAGGCGGTAGCGGGCGTCCTGCAAGTGGGTTTCCAGGGCGGCGGTCTGCCGCTCCAGGAAGTCGATCTCTTCGTCGCGCACCAGCGGGTTCTTTTCCCGCAGCGCTTTCAGGCGGCGCAGTTCCAGGTCCTGCTGTTCGCGCATGGCGGCCAGGGCGGTCTGGATGATCTCGTCCGCTTCGCCGCGCGCCTTGTTCTCGTCGTCCTTGAGCAGCTGTTCCAGCAGGACTTTCTGGCTGGCGACGATCTTGCGCGCCAGCGGCTTTTCCAGCTTGTGGCACTGCTTGCACAGCGCCTCGTGGCTGATCGCCGCGGACAGATCCCGGCCGCGGCCGTCCACCAGCCGGCGGATGGTGGTCACCGGCAGAAAGCGGTCCGCCTGCAGGTGCTTGGGCGCCACCGTTTCCACCGTGTAGGCCAGCTCCAGCAGCAGGGTGCCGGCTTTCACCTTGGGGTTCTTGAGCAGGCTCACCGACGCCTTGCCCCGGTGGGAGCCGAGAATCATATCCAGGGCGCCGGTCACCAGCGGGTGTTCCCAGGTGAGGAACTGCATGTCGTCGCGGGCCAGGGCGGTGGCGCGGTCGTCGGTGACGGTGACGCCGTCATCGGGCAGTTCCGGGAACGGCTCGCGCATGTGATTGCCCGGCTTGAGAATCCACGCCTGCTCGGAGTGCTCTTCCTGATCCACGCCGTAGTGGTCGAACAGGCGACCCAGGAACGGCCAGGGGCTGTGGGCGTCCGCCTCGCGCAGTTTGTCCTTGAGGGTTTCCGCCCGTTCGGCCTCGAACGACGCCAGCTCCAGCAGGCGGTCGCGGCCGCTCTCCAGCAGCTCGCGCAGGCGCGCCGCCTCGGTACGGGTGGCCTCGATCAGGCGCTGCCGGGTGTCGGCGTCGCCGGGCAGGGCCAGCGCCGCCTCCAGGGTGTCCTGGGTGCGCAGGCGGATTTCGTGGCCCGCCGGGTTGGTCTGCTCGAAGGCGTTCATGCCCTGGTGGTACCAGTGGAACAGCACCTCCTGGCCATGGTTCTCGAAGTAGGGCACGTGGATGCGGATTTCTTCGCTCTGGCCGATGCGATCCAGGCGGCCGATGCGCTGCTCGAGCAGATCCGGGTTCAGCGGCAGGTCCAGCAGCACCAGGTGGTGGGCGAACTGGAAGTTACGGCCCTCGGAGCCGATCTCGGAGCAGATCAGCGCCTGGGCGCCGTCCTCGCTGTCGGCGAAGTAGGCCGCCGCCCGGTCCCGCTCGATCAGATCCATGCCTTCGTGGAACACCGCCACGCTCATGCCCAGCTTGTAGCCGCAGTAGGCGTGCAGGTCGATGGCGGTGTCGCGGCGCGCGCAGATCACCAGCACTTTCTCGCCGCGCTGCGCCTTGAGGAATTTTTCCAGCCAGTTGACGCGCGGGTCCTCGGCGCACCAGCGATCGTCCGGGAAACCCGCCTCCGGGTACAGGCGCAGCTCCGCTTCGTCGTCGTCCACTTCGTAGTTGCCGGGCAAGGGCAGGGGGTAGCCCTCGACCTTGCGCGCCGGAAAGCCGGCGATGTTGTGGCGGGTATTGCGGAACAGCACCCGGCCCGGGCCGAAACGGTCCAGCAGCTCCGCCAGCACCGTGTCGCGGTGGTCTTCGTCCACGGTCTCGCCGGGCAGCAGGGCGGCGGCCCGGTCTTTCAGCGCCGCCGGCCAGGTGTCCCGGTCGTGCAGCTCGCCGGCCAGTTCCGCCACTTCCCGGTACTGGCCCTGTTCCTCGACGAAGGCGTCCAGGCTCGGGTAGCGGTCCGGGTCCAGCAGCCGCAGGCGCGCGAAGTGGCTCTCCACGCCCAGCTGTTCCGGCGTGGCGGTGAGCAGCAACAGGCCGGGGCTGGTGCGCGCCAGCCGCTCGACCCGTTGATAGGCCTCCGACGGCGCGTCCTCGGACCACTCCAGATGGTGGGCTTCATCCACCACCACCAGGTCCCACTCGGCGGCGGCCAGGGTGTCGATGTCGCAGCCTTCCAGGAAGGCGGTGCTGCACAGGATCAACTGCTCGGACAGGAAGGGGTTGTCCACCACTTCCGGCGCGTCCGCCTCGCCCAGCTCTTCGGCGATCAGATCGGCGAGCATGTCCTTGACGCTTTCCGCGCTGGGTTTGCCCAGGGCTTCCAGGCGCTCTTCGTCGAAGATCGAGAAACGCAGGTTGAAGCGCCGTGCCATCTCCACGAACCACTGGTGTACCAGGGCGTCCGGCACCACGATCAGCACCCGGCCGGCGCGGCCGGTCTGCAGCTGTTGATGGAGAATCAGGCCCGCTTCGATGGTCTTGCCCAGGCCCACTTCGTCGGCCAGCAACACCCGGGGCGCGTAGCGCCGCGCCACCTGGTCGGCGATGTACAGCTGGTGGCCGATCAGGTCGATGCGCGGGCCGCGCAGGCCCTCGATCTCGGAGCCTTCGCGCTGGGCGCGGGCGCGCAGCGCCGACAGCCGCAGCTCGAACCAGCGGTTCGACGACAATTGATTGGTGAGCAAACGGTCCATGGCGCCGCTGAGGCGCAACTGATGGCCCAGCAGGGATTCCGGCACCGGCTGCACATTGTCCGGCTCGCCGGCGGGGTGGGCGTGGTACACCATCAGCCCGTTGTGATCCTCGGCGCTTTGCACCACCAGCTCCAGGCCGTCGCCGGTGGTCAGGGTATCGCCCTCGTCGAAGGTGATGCGTGACAGGGGCGCGTTGTTCTTGGCGTAGGTCCGCTCTTCTTCCACGGCCGGATAGAGCACCGTGACCAGACGGTAATCCACCTCCTTGATCAGGCCGAGGCCCAGTTCGGTCTCGGATTCACTGAGCCAGCGCTGGCCGGGGGTAAAGTCGGTCATAGATATCCTGTGGCCGGTGGATTCGGGAGCGGAATTATACGGATTCGGGGCCTTCAGTGCGATCAAAGCCGCCCGCTTCCTCGAAGAACGCCCGGGTGGCGTCGTCGGCGGGGAAGTAATGTTCGATGCGCAGCTCCTCCACCACCACGTCCACCGCGGTGCCGAAACAGGCCAGGGTGGAAAAGGTGCGCAGGCGCCGCCCGGCGATATCCAGCTCCAGGGTGAGCATCGGCTCCACGCTGGCCGGCGTGTGTTCCAGCAGGGCGTCCACGTCCGCCAGTTCGCTCAGCCGTTGATAGAGCGCGCGCAACACCGTGTCCGGGCGGGTATCCAGATCCCGCCGCAGACGCCGCAACAGGAAGCCGGCCACCGTCTCCCAGTTGGCGATGAACGGGCGGAACCCCTCCGGATGGAACACCAGCTCGACCATGTTGCCGGTCTGCGGCAGCGGGCCGCCCTCGGCCACCACCGCCTGGATCAGCGCCTGCTGCGCCGGGTTGGCGAGCAGCAGATTCCAGTGCGCATCCAGCACCGCCGCCGGATAGGGCGAATGGTTTTCCAGCATCACCTCCAGGGCCCGGCGCACCGGCGCCATGGCCGGATCGTCCAGCCGCGTTTCCGAGAAGCGCGGCGGATGGCCGGCGGCCACCAGCAGGTGATTGGTATCGCGGCAGCTGAGATCGAGCGCCTCCGCCAGCCGCTGCAACAAGCCGGCGCTGGGCTGCGCCCGGCCGGTTTCCACGAAGCTCAGATGGCGGCTCGACACCTCCGCCCGCATCGCCAGATCCAGCTGGCTCAAACGCCGGTTGCGGCGCCACTCCGATAACAAATGTCCCGCCTGCACTGTCGCCTCCCATTACCTCACGGGTAATTGTTTCGCTTCCCCGCAACGGGGATTCTGACTCTATCAGAAACCTGAAGGAGAAAGACCATGCCCTGGAAATCACTCAAACACGCCCTGCTCTTCAACGCCGTCGGCACCGCCCTGCTGGGCGCGCTGCTGATCGTCGACGCGGGTATCATCGCCGGCCTGCTCGGCGCCCACGCCGGCGCCATCCCGCCGCTGGTCTGCACCGTGGCCGGCGTCGTCTGCCTGCTGTTCGCCGCCGACCTGGCCTTCGTCGGCACCCGCAAGCCGATCCCCCAGGGACTGGCCAAGCTGCTCACCCTGGCCGACGCCGCCTTCGTGGTCGCCCTCCCCGTGGTGATGATCGCGGCGGCGCCGCTGCTCTCCAGCCTGGGCCAGTTCCTGCTCGCCGACCTGGCGCTGCTCACCGCCTTCCTGGTCTGGTGCCAGTGGCGCGGCCTGCGCCAGCCCCAACCCGCCCCGGCCAGCTTCTGACCTTGGCGCCGGTTTGTGGGAGCGGGCCCACCCGATCCCGGCGCTCCTTGGGAGATTCGCCGCCAGGGTTTCGTAGAAAGGTCCGGGCGGCGTTTCTGACCCGTGGCGGTTCCGTTTCCAAGTGAGCGGGGGAATGGTGGTGCCTGGAGGGAGCTGTTTGGCCAGGGATGGCCAAACTAACAGCGGCCAGGGATGGCTTGAGCGGTCCCGGAAGGCACCACCATTGCACCGCGTCTCCGATACGGAGCACCACAGCCCGCACAACCGAATTGACACCACCCGGAAAAAATTCGAGTAACCTGTACCGGTCCACAGACACACAAGGGTATTACCATGGGCGACGTGGTCCCCTTCCAGAAACCGGCCAAAAAGAAACCCAAAAAGGGCCTGTGCCAGCACGGCTTCCACAAATGGAAAGTGGTCAAGAACACCCGGTTCGACAGCCAGCAGGGCAAACTGGTCACCCGTTACCAGTGCGAGCGCTGTGGCAAACAGAAAGTCGAAGCGCGCTAGGAGATACACCGACATGTTGGAAATGAAAACCGAGTGCGAACACTGCCACGACGCGCTGATCGAGCAGGGCGAAGTCTATATCTGTTCCTACGAATGCACCTTCTGCGTGGACTGCTGCACCGCCCTGGGCGGGCTGTGTCCGAACTGCGGCGGTGAGCTGGTGCGCCGGCCGCGCCGTCCGCAAGGGGCGGAAACCGCGTGAGCGCGGCCGCCGCCGGCGCCGGCCATCAGGTCGATACCGCCAGCGGTTACCGGGTGCCGGTGACCTGGTACGCGGGCGCGCCGGACACACCGACGGTGGTGCTGCTGCCGGCGCTGGGCGTGGCGGCGCGCTTTTACGACAAGCTCGCCGCCACCCTGGCCGGGAGCGGGCTCAATGTGGCGGTGATGGAGCAGCGCGGCCAGGGCGACAGTGCGTTGCGGCCCGGCCGGCGCCACAACTGGGGCTTCGCCGAGGTGCTCGACAACGACCTGCCGGCGCTGCTGGATTGGGCCGAAGCGCGGCGGCCCGGCGCGCCGCTCTACCTGATGGGCCACAGCCTGGGCGGCCATTTCGCCGCCATCACCGCCGGGCGCTTCGCCGAACGCATCCACGGTTTAATTCTGGTGGCCACCGGCAGCCCCTGGTGGAAAGCGTTCGAAGGCGCCCGCGCCCGACCCGACGCCAAAAGCGTGCGCCGGCTGATCCGGCTGATTCCCGCCGCCGGCCTGCTGTTCGGTTACTTCCCCGGCGAGCGCATCGGCTTCGGCGGCAACGAGGCGCGCGGCGTCATGAACGACTGGCGCACCCTGGCGCAGCACAACCGCTACCAGGCCCGGGGTCTGGACGAAGACCTGGACGCCGCCGTCGCCGCCTATACCGGGCCGGTGCTGGCGGTGCGGCTGGCGGACGACGCCCTGGCCCCGGAAGCGTCAGTGAACGCGGTGACGGACAAATTCCGCAACGCCCCGCTCCGCCAGCAGGTGATTACCGCCGACCAGCTCGGTGACCGCGCCGATCACTTCCGCTGGGCCCGCCAGGCCCGGGTAGTCGCCGATCTGGTCACGCCCTTTGTTGCCGGCCCGCGATAGCGGTAATCTTGCCCCTTCGCCCGGCAACCACCCGACCGTAACCGTATGGCCCGCCATTCCGCCGTCACCACAACCGTCCCGCCCGGAGCCCGCCCGTGAGCGGCCCCATTCTGATCTTCGATTCCGGGGTCGGCGGCCTGTCCGTGGTCAAGGCGCTGCGCGAGCAAATGCCCGGCGCGCCACTCGCCTACGTGTGCGACAACGCGGCGCTGCCCTACGGCACCAAGGCGGACGCCTGGCTGGTGCGGCGCATCGTCCAGGTGTGCCGGGCGGCGGTGGCCGCCAGCGGCGCCCGGGTGCTGGTGGTGGCCTGCAACACCGCCAGCACCCTGGCGTTGGACGCGCTGCGCGACGCCCTGGCCATCCCGGTGGTGGGCACGGTGCCCGCCATCAAGCCCGCCGCCGCGCTCAGCCGCAGCGGCGTGATCGGCCTGCTGGCCACCTCCGCCACCGTCACCCGCCCCTACACCGACAAGCTGATCCACGACTTCGCCGGCCACTGCACCGTGGTGCGGGTGGCCGCCGACGGCTTGGTGGAGCAGGCCGAGCGGCTGCTCGCCGGCGAGCCGGTGGACGACGCCGTGCTGGAAGCCGGCCTGGCGCCGCTGTGGCGCGCGCCGACCCTGGACACCGTGGTGCTCGGCTGCACCCACTTCCCGCTGCTGCGCGACCTGCTCAACGCCCGCGCCCCGCGTCCGCTGCAATGGGTGGACTCCGGCAGCGCCATCGCCCGCCGCGTGGCGCAGGTAGCCGGCGCGCCGCTGGAAAGCCAGCCTGAACATCTCGCTCCGGCCTGGGCCACCGACCCGCGCCCCGAGGGGCTGACCTACGGTTTCCGCGCCTTCGGTTTTGCCCCGCCGGTCGCTCTGTCGGTACCGCTGCCCCAGCCGGTCTGATCGCTTCCCGGTTGCTCCATCTTGTGCGCAAGGGTGCTTTTGAATACTGTCCAAAAGAACAGTTTTCAGAGTGGAGAGGTATCGTGAAACCAAGAATGAGTTTATTGACGCTCGGTGTGCGGGATCTGGCGCGTTCGGTGCGGTTCTATGAGCAGGGTTTGGGGTTGCCGCGCATGCCGTCGCCGCCGGAAGTGGCGTTCTTTACGCTGAACGGCACCTGGTTGGGACTCTACGGTCGTCAGGCGATGGCCGAGGAAGCCGGCGTGGCCGATGACGGCGGCGGCTTCGCCGGCTTTACCATCGCCCACAATGTGCATTCGGAGCAGGAGGTGGATCAGGTGCTGGCGCAGGCCGAGGCGGCCGGCGCCACCCTGGTGAAACCCGGGCACAGAGCCCATTGGGGCGGCTACCTCGGTTACTTTTCCGATCCGGACGGCTTCCTGTGGGAGGTGGCCCATAACCCGGAGTTCTGGGTCGGTCCGGAAGACAACTAATCCGCTACCTCAATATCAGTCACGCCGCACGGGGCCGGTCAGCCATTGCTGGATCGCGCCGCGCGTGTCGGCGCTTTTGATGAGGCCCAGGTGGCCGACCCCTTCCAGCACCTTTACTTCGGCGTGGTCGGTGTGCTCGCGGAACAGGGGCGCGTAGGCGTCGCTGTTGAAGCTGCTGTCGGCGCTGCCGGCCAGCACCAGGGTGGGCGCGTTCAGCGCGGCGATGTCGGTGCCGTAGTCGTCGCGCGGGTGCATCGACGTCTGCATACGGTAGCTGTAGGCCAGGGTCTCGGTGCCGTCGCGCACGGCTTCCGGCATGTTGAATTCGATCACGGTGAGGTCGTTCAGGCCGGTGATGCCGACGCCGTTGAGCAGGCCCAGCAGGATCAGCCGGAGTACTTTCGGGTCGGCCCAGTCCGAATTGCTTTCCGCGCTGGTGGGGGCACTGTGATGGATGTAGGGCGCCAGCAGGATGTAGCCGTCCACCGGCACCTGCGGGTCGCCGCCGGCGTGGCGTATCGCCAGGCCGCCGCCGCTGGAATGGCCGGCCAGCAACAACGCCGCCTCTGGGTGCGCCCGGCGCACCAAGCCCAGGAAGTCGTCCAGGTCGTCCTCAAGCTGGCCGATGTAGTCCACGTCGCCGCGCCGCACCGGGTCCGGGCCGTGGCCGCGCAGGTCCGGTGTGTAAACGCGCACGTCGTCGCTTTCCGCCAGGCCGGAGGCCAGCGGTTGCAGGTAGCCGCTGTGGTAGCCGGAGCCGTGCAGCAGCACGATCACCCGCGCCGCGTCGCCGGTGCCGGCATATTCCCGGTAGTGCAAGGGCGTGCCGTCGCGGGCCTGGTACTTGTGCAGCGCCGGCGGCGGTGCGCCGCCGGTGACCTGATCGAAATCCATGCCGCCGTCCTGCTGACTCCAGAGCGGCGTGGCGAGCAAGAGGAGCAGGGCGCCGACCAGTGCCGGCGCCCATGGAGGGGTGCGGCCGGTGCGCCACATAAGAGCCTCGTCGTCGTGCGCCTGATGCCCGCACTGTGCGTTGTCATCGCGGTGGTCGCAAGGCCCGGGCCGTTCAACCCAGGATCATCACCGCCTGGCCGGCATTGATCTGCTGGCCCTCCTGGCGGGCGATGTGCACCACCTTGCCGGCTTCCGGCGCGGCCACTTCGATTTCCATCTTCATGGACTCCAGCACCGCCACCACCTGGCCTTCTTCCACGCGGTCGCCTTCGGCCACGGTGAGCTTCCAGATGTTGCCGGCAGTGGGGGATTCCACCGGAGTGCCTTCCGGCAGGCTGTCCGCTTCCTCGGCGTTCAGGTCCTGCTGGGATTCGAAGTTGATCTGGCCGCTTTCCACCCAGCGTTGCAGTTCTTCGTCGAAGGCTTGGTTGCGGGCGTCGGTGAAGGCGCGGATGTCGGCGTCGTTGTCTTCCAGGAAGCGCTGGTACTCGCCCAGGTTGAAGGTGGTCTCCTCGACCTGGAACGGATAACGGCCCTTGGGGAAGTCGCGGCGGATCCGTTGCAGCTCCTCGGCACTCACTTCATAGAAGCGGATCTGGTCGAAGAAGCGCAGCAGCCAGGGCTGGGTGAACGCCTCGGTGCGGTGGAAGCGGTTCCACATCTGCATGGTGCGGCCCACGAACTGGTAGCCGCCGGGGCCTTCCATGCCGTAGACGCACAGATAGGAGCCGCCGATGCCCACCGAGTTTTCCGCGGTCCAGGTGCGGGCCGGGTTGTACTTGGTGGTCACCAGCCGGTGGCGCGGGTCGTAGGGGGTGGCCACCGGCGCGCCCAGGTAGACGTCGCCCAGGCCCATCACCACATAGCTGGCCTCGAACAGGATCTTCTTCACCTCGTCGATGCTGTCCAGGCCGTTGATGCGACGGATGAACTCGATGTTGCTGGGGCACCAGGGGGCGTCCTTGCGCACCGACTGCATGTATTTCTCGATCGCCAGGCGGCAGGCTTCGTCGTCCCAGCTCAGCGGCAGGTGGACGATGCGCGAGGGCACTTCCAGGTCGTCCTGCTTGTCCAGGGTCAGCTCGGCCCGTTTGAGCATTTCGAGCAGATCCCGGCGCGGCAGCACGGACGGCTCGAAGTGCACCTGCAGGGAGCGGATGCCCGGAGTCAGCTCGAGAATGCCGTCGGGTTTTTCCTCTTCCAGCCACAGCATCAGCGCGTGGGCGCGGAACCGCAGCCGCAGGTCCAGCTCCAGCGGGCCGTATTCCACCAGCAGGTAGCGGTCGCCGGCGGCGCGGTAGACCACCTCCGGGCCGTCTTCCTTTTCTTCCAGCCGGTCCAGGATCGGCGTGGTGACCGGCGCCGCCGCCGGGGAAAGCGTCGGCGCGCTCAGGCCGGCCAGGCAGGCGTCCTGTTCCGCCGCCAGGCGGTCGGCGTCCTCCAGGCTCAGCGGCACGAAGCGCAGGCGGTCGCCGGCCTTGAGCTGGCCCAGTTTCCAGCGGTCCGCCGAGATCACCGTGGCGGGGCACACGAAGCCGCCCAGCGACGGCCCGTCCGGCCCCAGGATCACCGGCATGTCGCCGGTGAAGTCCACCGTGCCCACGGCGTAGGCGTTGTCGTGAATGTTGGACGGGTGCATGCCCGCTTCGCCGCCGTCGCTGCGCGCCCACTCCGGCTTCGGGCCCACCAGGCGGATGCCGGTGCGGCTGGAGTTGTAGTGCACCTGCCAGTCGGCGCTGAAGAAGGTGGCCATGTCGTCGTCGGTGAAAAAGTCCGGCGCGCCGTGGGGGCCGTAAATCACGCGCAGCTCCCAGGTGTCGCCCAGCGCCGGTTTCAGGCTGTCCGGCACCGCCACCGGGGCCGTGTCTGCCGCCGGGGGGCCGAAATGCAGCACGTCGCCGGTGCGGATGGCGCGCCCGCCATGGCCGCCGAACTGCCCCAGGGTGAAGGTGCTGCGCGAGCCCAGGTAGGGCTGGCACTGCAGGCCGCCGGCGAGGGTCAGGTAGGCGCGGGCGCCGTCGCCGCGCACCTTGCCCAGCTTGAGGGTCTGGCCGGCGGCGACGGAAACCGCCTGGTAGTTGGGCACCGGCTCGCCGTCCAGGGTGGCGCCCATGTCGGCGCCGGTAAGGGCGATGCGGGTGCCGTGGTTAAAGCGCAGGGTGGGCCCGTTGAGGGTGAACTCCAGGCCGGCGGCGTCCTCGTCGTTGCCCAGCAGACGGTTGCCGAGGCGGAAGCTGAGCGCGTCGAAGGGGCCGGACGGCGGCACGCCGATCGGCCAGTAGCCGCGCCGGCCCGGGTAGTCCTGCACGGTGGTCAGGGTGCCGCCGGCGAGCACGTCCAGGGTGGTGGGGTGGTAGTCGAAATCGTTCAGGTAGCGGGTGGTCATTTCGCCGTTCTGGAACGCCCGGTCGGCGAGGATCGCCAGCACATAGTCGCGGTTGGTTTCGATGCCCTCCACGCAGGTGTGTTCCAGGGTGCGTTGCAGGGCGGCCAGCGCCGCGTCGCGATCCGCTTCGAAGACGATCAGCTTGGCCAGCATTGGGTCGTACAGCGGCGAGACCGTCAGGCCCGGTTCGATCCAGTGGTCGATGCGCAGCTTCTCGCCGTCGGCCTCGGGGAACTCGGCGGTGGTGAGCAGGCCGGCGCTGGGCTGGAAGTCCTTGTTGGGGTCTTCCGCGTACAGGCGCGCCTGCAGTGCGTGGCCGCGCGGCGTGAGACCTTCGCCCAGGCCCGCCAGCGGCGGCAGCTCGCTGGCGGCCAGCTGCACCATCCAGCGCACCAGGTCGATGCCGAACACCTGCTCGGTGACGCCGTGCTCCACCTGCAGGCGGGTGTTCACCTCCAGAAAGTAGAAACGGTTGCTGTCCTGGTCGAGGATGAATTCCACCGTGCCGGCGTTGCGGTAATCCACCGCCGCCACCAGGCGGCGGGCGGTGTCGTGCAGGGTGGCGCGCACCTCGTCGGGCAGGTTGGGCGCCGGGGTTTCTTCCAGCACTTTCTGGTGGCGGCGCTGGGCGGAGCAGTCCCGCTCGCCCAGGGCCAGTGCGCCGCCGGCGCCGTCGCCGAACACCTGCACTTCGATGTGGCGGGCCCGTTCAATGTATTTTTCCAGGAACACGCCGTCGTTGGAGAAGTTGTTGGCGCTCAGCCGGCGCACGCTGTCCCAGGCTTTTTCCAGGCCGGCGTCGTCGTGGCAGATCTGCATGCCGATGCCGCCGCCGCCGGCGGTGCTTTTGAGCATCACCGGGTAGCCGATCTCCGCGGCGGCTTTGAGCGCCGCCGCCGGGTCATCCAGCAGGCCGGTGCCGGGCAGCAGCGGCACGTCGTTGTCCTCGGCCAGGGCGCGGGCGGTGTGTTTCAGGCCGAAGTCGCGCATCTGTTGCGCGGTGGGCCCGATGAAAGCGATGCCGTTGTTTTCGCACCGCTCGACGAATTCGGGGTTTTCACTGAGAAAGCCGTAGCCGGGGTGCACCGCGTCGATGTCGTGCTCGGCCATCAGCGCGAACAGCTTGTCCTGGTTCAGGTAGGTCTGCGCGGCGTTGCCGTCGCCCAGGTAAAGCGCCTGGTCCGCCAGGGCCACGTGTCGGGATTCGGTGTCCGCGTCGGCGTAGATCGCCACGCTGGTGACGTCCAGATCCTTGAGGGTACGGATGATGCGGGTGGCGATGGCGCCGCGGTTGGCGATCAAAACCTTGTTGAACATGACGTCGGCTCTCTTGCGAGGGCGGGCCGTCCCGCCGTTGTGTTTCCTTGCGCCGGGGTCGTCCCCGGGGGCGTTTTCGGTGAACGCCGTTACCAGATCAGCACTTCAATGGGCGTCGGGTTGTAGCCGTTGCACGGGTTGTTGAGCTGCGGGCAGTTGGAAATCAGCACGGTGGTGTTCATCAGTGCTTTCAGTTCCACGTACTTGCCCGGCGCGGAGATGCCGTCCTCGAAGGTGAGCCCGCCGTCGGCGGTCACCGGCACATTCATAAAGAAATTGATGTTGTGGGTGATGTCCCGTTTGCCGAGGCCGAACTCTTCGTGCTCGTTGACCGCCAACATCCAGCTGTCGCGGCAGGCGTGCATGCAGCGCTTTTCCAGGTCGTAGCGCACGGTGTTGCTCTCGGTGGCGCAGGCGCCGCCCAGGGTGTCGTGCCGGCCGCAGGTGTCGGCGGTGATTTCCAGCATCGGGTTGTTGCGGTTGGAGCGCAGCACCGTGCCGGCGGTGAGGTAGACGTTGCCCTGTTCGCGGATAGTGTCCACGGCGCTGTAACGTTCGGCGCTGTCGTCGGCATTGAAGAACAGGGTGTCGGCGGCCTGGTTGCCTTCCAGATCCAGGATTCGGACCGTCTCGCCTTTTTTCACCACTTTCAGAAAGTAGTCGCCGGCGGGGACGGTCTCCCGGAAGGTGGCGTCTTCGGGTTTCAGAATGCTTTCTTTGATCATCTTGTCCTCCTTACGGCTCAGGCTTCGTCCAGGTAGTACAGCCGGTTGTTTTCGAAGGCGCGGCCGTTCTCCGGGCGGAAGTTCAGGCAGTAGTCGTCCGCCGTCACCGGGTCGGCCTTGAGCATTTCCACGTGCACCGGCTTCTTCGGGTATTCCGTGGCCGGGTTGAGCGGGTGCGGGCAGGTGTGCATCACCACCAGGGTTTCCATCTCGAAACGCAGCGTGACCTGGGCGCCGGGTTTCGCCGCGGACGGGTCGAAGCACATCTTGCCGTCGTCGTCGGTGGCCACCTTGCTGAACAGATTGAGGTTGGCGGCCAGGTCCCGTTCGGTGAGGCCGTACTTGGCCAGCTCGGTGAGGAAGCTGGTGTGGCCGCTCAGGTACCAGTCGTTGTGGTGGTCCTGGTAGCGGTGCTCGCCGTACTTCTCCTTCACCTGTTGCGGGTGCAGGTTGCCGCACACGGTGTCGTGCCAGCCGAAGCTGTCCTCGACGATGGAGGCGAACACCCGGCCCATGTCCGAGTACAGGCAGTTGCCGCGGGTGAGCTTGAAGGTGTGCTGGCCCTTGAGGCTGTCCGGGGCGTTGTAGCGCTCCAGCTTTTCCTCCGGGTTGTAGAACAGCATGCCCACGTTGGCGCCGCCTTCCACGTCGGTGAGACGCAGGGCGGTGCCGCGCCGCATCCGGAAGGACCAGTGCGCGCCGCCGGGCAGGGTGTATTGGTAGAGCGGGGTTTGCATGGGGTTGCTCCTCGTTCTCTGGTTACGGGGTCGGTATCAGGCGCCCAGCACCCGGGCGGTGGAATCCACGCTCTGGGTGATCGACTGCAGGGTGCCCTTGTCGCTGTTGCCCACCGGCAGGTCGTAGGTAATGCGCGCGCCGTAGCTGCCGGGGGTCTGCGGGTCCAGCCGTTCCTTGTCGAACACCCACATGCGGGTGCCGAGGAAAAAGCCCTCCGCCAGGTCGTGGGTGATCATGAACACGGTCAGGTCCTGTTTGCGCCACAGGTCCAGCACCAGCTCGTGCATGTCCCGACGGATGCCCGGATCCAGGGCGCCGAAGGGTTCGTCCAGCAGCAGAATGCGCGGCTTCTTGATCAGCGCCTGGGCCAGCGCCAGGCGCTGCTGCATGCCGCCGGATAGCTCGTGGGGGTATTTGCCCAGGGCGTGGTCCAGCCCCACGGAGGCGAGCATTTCCTCGGCCTGCTCGCGCAGGGCGCGGCGTTTGCCGCCGAACACGCGGCCCAGCCAGCGGCTGCTTTCCAGTTCGCCGGCCAGCATCACGTTTTCCACCGCTGTCAGGTGGGGCAGCACGGAGTAGCGCTGGAACACGATGCCCCGGGTTTCATCCGGCTCGTCGGGGATCGGTTTGCCGTCCAGCAGCAGTTGGCCCCGGGTCGGGCTTTCGGTGCCCAGCATCATTTTCAGGAAGGTGGTCTTGCCGCAGCCGGAGGCGCCCACCACGGTGACGAACTCGCCTTCCTCCACCTTGGCGTTCAGGCGCTCCAGGACCACGTCCTGGCCGTACTCCTTCCAAAGATTCTTGATCTCGATGGCAGCCATGTCGGTCTCCTTATTGCGCGCCGTGGAACCAGGGGTAGCGCCACTGGGAGTAACGCTTGAGGGCGAAGTCGAGGGCGAACGCCAGGAAGGTGATCCAGGCCACGTAGGGCAGAATCACGTCCATGGCCAGGTAGCGGCGCACCAGAAAGATGCGGTAGCCCAGGCCTTCGGTGGCGGCGATGGCTTCCGCGGCGATCAGGAACAGCCAGGCGGAGCCCAGTGACAGACGCACGGAACTGAGCAGGCGCGGCATGATCTGCGGCCACACCAGCCGGGTGATGATCTGCCAGGTGTTGGCGCCCAGGGTCTGCATCTTGATGATCTGTTCGGTGGGGATCTCTTCCGCCCGTTGCTGCAGGTCGCGGATTAGAAAGGGGGTGATACCGATGATGATCAACATCACCTTGGCCAGCTCGCCGAGCCCGAAAATGATGAACAGGATCGGCAGAATCGCCAGCGGCGGCACCAGCGACATGCCGGTGACCAGCGGTGAGATGCCGGCCCGGAACAGCGGCAGCGAGCCGGTGGCGATGCCCACCACCAGGCCGATCAGAGCACTGATCGCCACGCCGATGCCGAGCCGCTGCAGGCTGGCCAGGGTGTCCACCAGCAGGGTGTATTCGCCGCTGCGTTTGCTGGGCTCGAAGGCCATGCGTTCGATGGCGTCGGAGAAGCTGCTCAGGGAGGGCAGCAGTTTGTCGTTGGGGTTCGCGTCCAGCCGTGCGTCGGAGGCGACCAGGTACAACACCGCCAGGATGACGAAGGGCAGCAGCCCGAGGGCCCAGCGGCCCACCGGTCCGGCCTGGCGGTTGATCAGTTTCTTCATGGCGACCTCCTTGGTTACAGGCGATGAGGAATCCAATGACAGGGCGTCATCATGTCCTCCCGGGCTTTTGTCCCGCCGTGTAACCTCCCCGGCGCGCCGGGCGAAGGTCGACCGCTCTCGGACCAGGCGTCGGCGTTGCCGACCGGAACCCTAGCGATCCATTGATAGCAAATTGTCGAGTCGTGATGGCAAAACCGGCCATTCGATTCCTGTCATCGATACAGCAAAACCGATGCCAGGGTGGCCAAGGTGTTGTTTTGTAAGGGCTGGCGCCCGGAGGCGGGGCGTGGCGGGATCGTTTTGGGGCAGGCGAGTGCGCTTTATTGGTGCCCGGCGCCCCAGGGTGGGGCGCCGGGGTGGGGATCAGGGTTGCTCGATAAAGTCCATCAGGGCTTCCCAGCTCACCAGATCGGCCTCTTTGTCGTAGGCCAGCGGCAGCTCGAACCGTTTGCCGGTTTCGTCCGCCTTGGGGTTGGTGAAACCGTGCTGCACGCCCGGGAAGCTGAGCAGCTGGAACTGGGCGCCGGCCTGGGTGAGCTCTTCCACCAGGGCGCTCACCTGGTCCGCCGGCACCATCGGGTCGGCCTGACCGGTGGCCACCAGCACGCGGGCGTCGATGTCGCCTTCGCCGGCGCGCTGGTTGGTGCCCAGGGTGCCGTGGAAGCTGGCCACGCCGGCCAGGTCGTTGCCCTTGCGCGCCTGCTCCAGCACCACGCCGCCGCCGAAGCAGTAACCCACCGCGAAGATGCGCTCGTCGTCCACGTACTGCTGATCACGCAGTATGGTTTTGGCGGCGTTGAAGCGCGCGGTCAGTTTTTCCGGTTCCGACAACGCCTGCTCCATGAACGCCTTGGCGTCCTTGGGGTGGCTGGCCACTTGGCCGTCGCCGTACATGTCCACCGCCAGGGCCACATAGCCCTCCTCGGCGAGCAGGCGGGCGCGGTTGCGGGCGTAGTCGTTAAGGCCCCACCATTCGTGCACCACGATCACGCCGGCGGTGGTGCGGTCCAGGTCCTCGTCCATGAACAGCACGCCCTTGCCCAGACCACCGGGCAGTTTCACGGTCTTTTCCGCCACGTCCGCGATGGCGATACCGCTCAGCATCAGCAGGCCCAGCACAATACTCAGTCGTTTCATGGTCGCATCCTTCTTGGTTGGTGGTGATCTCACTCGTCCCACACCCAGCGCAACGGTTCGCCGAAATCGTCATAGATCAGTTTGCGCCGTGGCCGGCGCTTGTGCGTGGGGCGGGTGGTTTTGCGTTTGCGCGCGTCAATCGCCGCCGCCACCGCTGAAATGTCCGTGCGGGTGGCGCGTGGCGCCTGGGAAAACGGAAAAGCACGCTTTCCCTGGGGCTGCGCCGGGTCATTGCCGGAAACGCCGTGCGGCACTTCCTTAATGCGTCCGCCGTGGGAGAGGAAACGCTCCATATCCCGTTGCAGGCGCCGGCGCTGCTGTTCCTTACTATTGCGGACTTTCATCGGGTCGGGGGGATCGGGCAAGTAGCCTTCCACCATAGCAGTGCAAGGCAGGGGCGAGAAGACGCCGGGCCCCGATGGGCCTAAAAGGTATAGACAGTGGCGCCGGCGACATCGGGAAGGGGCAGGCCCTGGTTGGCGCGGATGCCGGTGGGAACATTCCGGCCGGAGGGCCAACTGTCCTGGGACTCGGTTTCTTCATCGGCGGCGTCCAGGGAGGGCAGCCGCGGCGGCTCGCCGGCGCTTGCCATGCCCGCCACCAGCATAAGCAGCCCCAGCACTGAATATCGGATCATAACCACCTCCCCCTTGATGTGTGCGGGAATAGTGGTCGGCGCCGGGTCAAGGCGGCGCGAAGGCGGCCGCCGCCGGCGTTTTCAGCGGGGTCGCCTCGCGCCCGGGGAGGCTTACAGGCCCTTGCCGAGGGTCTCCGAAGGTGCGGGCGTGTCGCCGGCGCGCAGCGGGTTGCAGTTCTTGATCACCACCTTGCCTTCCAGCACGTTACCCCGTGAATATTCCTGGAAGATGCAGCGGTTGGTCTCCGGGTCGTAGTTTTCGATCCACAGGTTGTCGCCTTTCCAGGTGGCCGCCACGTGCTGGTGCCCTTCTTCCACGGTCACGTTCATGGTGCCGCCAAGGCGCTTGACGAAAATCTGTTCCAGCCAAAAATAGTAGAGCAGGGTGCTGAGCAGCCAGATCACCACGGCGGTGATGAGCGCCGGTTTCCACTTGCCCATGCGGACGCCGATGCCGAACAGGGCCAGGAAGATAGCGGCCGCCACCAGCAGCCAATAAAGGTAGGTGATCATGCGAAGCTCCTTGTTTCAGGCTATTGTTGTTTCAATGCGAAGATATCCATTGATGATAGCAACTCCCGGGAAAACAGGTGTAAAACCGTGAAACAGAGCACGGCGCCGGCGGCCGGCGACTGGTGGGTGTACATGCTGCGCTGCGCCGACGGCTCCCTGTACACCGGCGTCACCACCGACGTGCTGCGCCGCTGGCAGGAACACAACGACGGCCCGCGCGGCGCCCGCTACACCCGCGCCCGGCGGCCGGTGGCCCTGGTGATGTGCGTGGCGGTGCCCGGGCGGGCCGCCGCCGGCCGCCTGGAGGTGCGCCTCAAGGCCCTGTCCCGCCCGCGCAAGGAAAAACTGATTCAGGCGGTCACCGGGGTTTCGGTTGCTAATCCACCGGGGAATTGCTTGACTGCGTCCACTTCTGAATTGGAGAACCCGGAATGAACTTTTGGCGTGCTTTCATGCTGATGTGGCTGGCGGTATCGCTGGCCGGCTGCGGCATCAACAATATTCCCACCTACGACGAGCAGGTGAAGGCCGCCTGGTCCCAGGTGCAGAACCAGTACCAGCGCCGCGCCGACCTGGTGCCCAACCTGGTCAACACCGTGCAGGGCTTCGCCGACCAGGAGCGCGAAGTGCTGGTGGAGGTCACCGAGGCCCGCTCCAAGGTGGGCTCGATTCAAATGGACGAGAGCATTCTCGACGACCCGCAGAAATTCCAGCAGTTCGAGCAGGCGCAGAGCCAGCTCGGCTCCGCGCTGCAGCGGCTGATGGTGGTGGTGGAGCGCTACCCGGACCTGAAATCCAACCAGAACTTCCTGACCCTGCAGGCTCAGCTGGAAGGCACCGAGAACCGCATCGCGGTGGCGCGCCGGGATTACATCCAGGCGGTGCAGCAGTACAACACCGAGATCCGCACCTTCCCGGGCCGCCTCTGGCACAGCGTGCTGTACAGCGAACTGGAACAGCGCGAAAACTTCGAAGCCACCACGGAGAACGCCGACCAGGCGCCCTCCGTTAACTTCGAATGAGTACCGCGCTGACCCCCAACCGTCTCGGCGCCGCGCTGCGGTTCGGCGCCCTGCTGATGCTGGCGGCGCTGGCGCTGCCGGCGTCCGCCGCCCCGGACTTCCCGGAACTCACCGGCCGTGTGGTCGACAACGCCGAGCTGCTGTCGCCGGCCCAGGAACAGGCGCTCACCGAGCGGCTGGCCGCCGAAGAGCAACAAAGCTCCAACCAGATCGTGGTGGTCACCCTGGCGGACCTGCAGGGCTATGACATCGCCGATTACGGCGTGCGGCTGGGCCGCGAGTGGGGCATCGGCCAGGAGGGCACCGACAACGGCGCCCTGCTGATCATCGCGCCCAACGAGCGCAAGGTGCGTATCGAAGTGGGCTACGGCCTGGAAGGGACGCTCACCGACGCCACCTCTTCCAGCATCATCCGCAACGACATCCAGCCCGCCTTCCGGCAAGGGGATTTCGCCGGCGGCATCAACGCGGCCCTCACCTCGATCTTCGCCGCCATCCAGGGCGAGTATCAGGCCCCGGCCGGTGGCGGCGACGCCGACCGGAAAGAAGCCTCCAGCCTGCAGGCGCTGCTCTACCTGATCGGCCTGGTGGTGTTCACCTTCTTTCTGTCGTTCGGTGGCCTGGGCCGTAAAGGCGGCCGCCGCGGCGCCGCCGGCCTGATGTTCCTGCCCATGGGCATGGGCGGCTTCGGCGGCGGAGGCGGCGGTGGTTTCGGTGGCGGCGGCTTCGGCGGCGGCGGTGGCGGTTTCGGAGGCGGTGGCGCCTCGGGAGGTTGGTAATGTTATTGAATGAAGAGAACCAGAAACGGGTTGCCCGGGCGATTGCCGCCATTGAAAGAGACACCGACGCCGAGGTGGTCACCGTGCTGGCCCGCCAGGCCGACGACTACCGCTACATCCCGATGATGTGGGCGGCGCTGCTGTCGCTGCTGGTGCCCCTGGCGCTGGCGTTCATGCCGGTGGGCCTGGACGCCCTGGAAACCCTGCTCGCCCAGTGGACCGTGCTGGTGGTGCTGGCGGTGCTGTTCCGCTGGCCGCCGCTGATGATGAAGCTGGTGCCCAAGCGCGTGAAGCACTGGCGCGCCGCCAACCTGGCCCGGCGCACCTTCCTCGACCAGGGTTTGCACCACACCCGTGGCGGCCACGGCGTGCTGATCTTCGTCAGCGAAGCGGAGCACTATGTGGAGATTCTCGTCGACCGGGGCGTGGCCCAGCATGTGCCGGACGAAACCTGGAAGAAGATCGTCGACACCTTCACCGCCCACGTCCAGCAGGGCGAGGTGCTCAACGGCTTCCTGGAGTGCATCGCCTCCTGCGGCGACCAGCTGATCATCAAGGTGCCGGCCACCGAAAAGAAAAACGAGCTGCCCAACCACCTGGTTATCCTTTAACCGGCTGCCCCTAACCGGGCACCCTGGTGCGGGTGGGCCTTGTGGGAGCGGGCCCCGTCCGCGAAAGGGAACGAAGCTCCCGGCAGGATCCCAGAGATGTCTGACAGCAGCACCATCAGCCTCTGGGATCCAGCCGGCCGGCAAGCTGGCCTTTCGCTTGCAGGGCAAGCTCCTACAATCCGAGCTTCGTAGAAAGGTCCGGGCGCTCTCTCTGAAAGGGTGGAGCTGACCCGTGGCGGTTCCGCTGCCAAGTGAGCGGGGCAATGGTGGTGCCTGGAGGGAGCTGTTTGGCCAGGGAGGGCCAAACTAACAGCGGCCAGGGATGGCTTGAGCGGTCCCGGAAGGCACCACCATTGCACCGCGTCTCCGATACGGAGCACCGAACACTGGAAAAAGAGGCCTCTGGAATCCTGCCGGGTGGCTCAAAGCCACCCTTTCGCGGGCTGGGCCCGCTCCCACAAGATCTGATCCCAGAAGAGGGGCGCACAAAAAAGGCCGCCCGGTAGGCGGCCTTCTTCGTAGATGGTAGCAAGGGGCGGACTTGAACCGCCGACCCCAGCATTATGAGTGCTGTGCTCTAACCAGCTGAGCTACCTTGCCATCGAACTCTGGAACCCGGGGTTCCTTCAAGGCCGCGAATTGTCCGCGAGCGCCCCGGCGCTGTCAAGAATCCAGAGCCCGTTTCCCCGGCGCGGCCGGTCCGGCCGACGAATTATTGTGCAGCCGGCGCTTCGAGCGTCGGGCCGGGCGGCATTTACATGAGAATAATTATCAATTATTGTGAGATAATACTTGACCGATTTAGTCGGTTTTTAATACGCTAACCGAATATTCACGTACCAAGGGTGTGGGTATGCGTCTGACCACCAAAGGCCGCTACGCGGTCACCGCCATGCTGGACCTGGCTCTGCACGCGGATGCCGGCCCGGTATCCCTGGCGGACATTTCCGAGCGCCAGGGCATTTCCATCTCGTATCTGGAGCAGCTGTTCGCCAAGCTGCGCCGCCGGCAGCTGGTAACCAGCGTGCGCGGTCCGGGCGGCGGCTACCGTCTCAGCCGGCCGGGCGGCCAGATTGACGTGGCGGCGGTGATCGAGGCGGTGGACGAATCCGTGGACGCCACCCGCTGCGGCGGCCAGGGCGATTGCCAGGAAGGGCACACCTGCCTGACCCACCATCTATGGTGCGATCTGTCCGATCAGATCCAGGACTTCCTGTCCGGCATCAGCCTGGGCGAGCTGGTCGCCCGCCATGAGGTGAAAGCGGTGGCCCAGCGGCAGGACGCGCACCAGAGCGCGTACCAGAACCGGGTACCGATCAGCACGCTTTAACCTACCTTTCGAGAAGCAGTCACCGACCATGTCGCAAGCGGTTTATCTGGATTACGCCGCCACCACCCCGGTGGACCCCCGGGTGGTGGAGGTGATGATGCGCCACCTGGGCCCGGAGGGCACCTTCGCCAATCCGGCATCACGCAGCCATCTGTACGGCTGGCTGGCGGAAGAGGCGGTGGAGAACGCCCGCCGCCAGGTGGCGGACGCGCTCAACGCGGACCCCCGTGAAATCGTCTGGACCAGCGGCGCCACCGAGGCCGACAACCTGGCCATCAAGGGCGTGGTGGAGCAGCGCGGCGGCGGCCATGTGATCACCGCCGCCAGCGAACACAAGGCGGTGCTCGACCCCTGCGGCTGGCTGGAGCGTTCCGGCGTGCCGGTGACCTACCTGGCGCCGGGCGCGGACGGTCGCATCGACCCCCTGGCGGTGGCGGACGCCCTGCGCGAGGACACCGTGCTGGTGTCGATCATGCACGCCAATAACGAGACCGGGGTGATCAACGATATCGACGCGATCGGCGCGATTTGCCGCGAGGCCGGCGTGCTGTTCCACAGCGACGCCGCCCAGACCGCCGGCAAGCTGCCCCTGGACGTGCGCGCCACGCCGGTGGACATGCTGTCGCTGAGCGCGCACAAGTTCTACGGCCCCAAGGGCATGGGTGCGCTGTACGTGCGCCGACATCCGGACGTGCGCCTGAGCGCGCAGATCCACGGCGGCGGCCACGAGCGCAACATGCGCTCCGGCACCCTGGCCACCCACCAGATCGTCGGCATGGGCGAAGCCCTGGCGCTGGCCGTGGCCGAGCGCGACGCCGAGCAGACGCGCCTGGCGGGGCTGCGTGACCGGCTCTGGGACCAGATCGCGACGCTGCCCGGCGTGCATCTCAACGGGCGCGACGCGCCCCGCCTGGCCGGCCATCTGAACGTGGCGTTCGAGGGCGTGGACGGGGAAATGCTGCTCACCGCGCTCACCGAGGTGGCCGTCTCCACCGGTTCCGCCTGCACCTCCGCCTCCTTGGAGCCGTCCTACGTGCTCAAGGCCATGGGTTTGGCCGACGACCTGGCCCATGGCGCGATCCGGCTCTCCCTGGGCCGGTTCACCGGCGAGGACGAGGTGGACCGGGCCGGGCAGAATGTGACGGAGGCCGTCACCCGGCTCCGTGACGCGGCCCGCAGCCGCGCCTGAAACGCCCGCCTGTCGGGGCGCCGGGGCGCTCCGTCCCTCCCGGGGGCTGGCCCGCCCCTTGCTTTGTCTACGTGAAGACTCTCTGTAAAAAAAGCGAAAAAGGTACAGGAGCAACGCATGCATGGGGTGATTCTTTATCACCTGCGGCAATTCGCCGTGGAACGGTTCGGCCCGGATTGCTGGGACAACGCCCTGGCCGCCGCCGGACTGGAAGACCAGGTCTACGTGCCGGTGCGGCTCTATCCGGACGGTGACATGGACGCCCTGGTGGCGGCCCTGGAGGACGAGACCGCGCTGCACCGCAACGACCTGCTCGAAGCGTTCGGCAAATGGGTGATCCCGCCGCTGATCAATATGTATCGGGCGCTGATCCCGCGCCACTGGAACGCCCGGGATTTCCTGCTCAACGTGGAAGAACAGGTGCATCAGAAGGTGGTGCGTCTGAAAGATCCGGAAGCCCGGCCGCCGCGCATCGAGGTGCGGGAGCTGGCCCCCGGCGTGCTGGAGATCGGCTACCGGTCACACCGGGACATGAGCGCGCTGGCGCTCGGCGCGGTGCACGGCGTGGCCGGGTATTTCGGGGAAACCGCGGAGCTGATGGAAGACGCCTCCGGGGACGGGCAGCGCCGTTTCGTGGTGCGTCTGGTGCCGGCGCAGCGCAAGGCGTCGCTGTCGGCGGTCTAGTCAGGCCGCCAGGGCGGCGGCCTCCTGCTTGATGCGCCCGACCATGGCCAGCAGGCCGTTGCCGCGGGTGGGGCTCAGATGGCGCAGCAGGTCGAGCTGCTGGAAGAAGTCGTCCATGTCGTAGGCGGCCACTTCCGACGGGGTCTTGCGGTTGAGCGCCGCCAGGATGATCGCCGCCAGGCCGCGCACGATCACCGCGTCGGATTCCACCGCCAGGTACAGCCGGTCCTGATCTTCATCGTAGTCGGTGAGCAGCCACACCTGGCTCTGGCAGCCGCGCACGAAGCGCTCTTCGGTGCGCAGGTCCTCGGGCATCGCCGGCAACTGCTTGCCCAGGTCGATGATATAGCGGTAGCGCTCTTCCCAGTCGTCCAGAAATTCCAGGTCTTCGTGGATCGCCTCGGCGGTCACGTCTTCACCCAGTTTGATCTGGCGGATATCGAATTCACTCATTAAAACAATCCCAATTCGAGTTGGGCTTCCTCGGTCATCATGTCGCGGCTCCAGGGCGGGTCGAACAGCAGCGCCACTTCCACCTCATCCACGTTGGGCACCTTGGCGAGCCGGTCTTCCACGTCGCCGACCAGCACCGGGCCCATGCCGCAGTTGGGCGCGGTGAGGGTCATGCGCACCTGCACCACGTTTTTGTCCTCGCGGCGGATCACGTCGCAGCCGTATACCAGACCGAGGTCGAGAATGTTCACTGGGATTTCCGGGTCGAAAATGGTGCCCAGCGCGGTGTTCAGGTCCGCCTCGCGCACGCTGCCGTCCGCCTCCGGCGGATCGAAGTCCAGCTCCAGCGGCGCCTGGCCGATGGCGTCGGCGTCGGTGCCGTCGATGCGCGCCATATTGCCGTTCAACGTCACCGTGTAGGTGCCGCCGAGCGCCTGGCGCAGGTTGACGAAGCTGTTCTTGTGGATGGTGATGCGCGTGCCGTCCGGCACCAGGCGCGCCGGCACGTCGCGGCTCACCACCACGGTGCGCTGTTCAGTGGATGCGTTGGCCAAATCAGACCTCGTCCATGTCTTCGACGGTGAAGCTCTCGCCGCAGCCGCATTCGCCGGTGGCGTTGGGGTTGCGGAACTTGAACAGGCTGTTGACGCCTTCCTTCACGTAGTCGATTTCCAGGCCGTTGAGCATCGCCAGCCACTTCTCCGGCACGTACAGCGGCACGCCTTCCACGTCGAAGTGCTTGTCGCCGGCCACCGGCTGGTCGACGAATTCCAGCTCGTACATGTAGCCGGAGCAGCCGGATTCATCCAGGTCGAGACGAATGCCGCCGGCCGCCGCGCGCTCGAGTTCGCGCTGCGCCTGCTTGCGGGCGGCCTCGGTCATCTTGATCTCGACCTGGCCGGGTACGAATGTCTGTACCGTCATAATGATCGCCTCCGGAGAGTTCTGAATAACGCCCCTATAAAAAGGAGCGGACCTTGTGCAGTGCCTGGAACAGCTGGTCCACCTCTTCCAGGGTATTATAAATCGAGAACGACGCCCGCGTGGTGCCGGGGATGCCGAGCCGGTCCATCAGCGGCATGCAGCAGTGATGGCCGGTACGCACCGCCACGCCCTGCTGGTCCAGCAGGGTGCCGACGTCCGCCGGGTGGGCGCCGTCCAGCAAGAAGGAAAGTACCCCCACCTTGGTGGCGGCGTCGCCGATGATTTTCAAGCCGTCGAAGGCCCGCGCCTGCTCGCTGGCGGAGGCCAGCAGCGCGTCCTCGTGGGTGGCCAGGGCGGTGCGGTCCTGCTGCTGCAGCCAGCGGGTGGCGGCGCCCAGGCCGATCACGCCGGCGATATTGGGCGTGCCCGGCTCGAATTTGTAGGGCAGCTGGTTCCAGGTGCTCTTTTCGAAGCTCACCGTCTCGATCATCTCGCCGCCGGTCTGATAGGGCGGCATCGCGTCGAGCAGCTCGCGGCGGCCGAACAGCACGCCCACGCCGGTGGGGCCGAACATCTTGTGGCCGGAAAACGCGTAGAAATCGCAGCCGATCTGCTGCACGTCCACCGGGTAATGGCCCACCGCCTGGGCGCCGTCCACCAGGGTCCAGGCGCCGGCTTCGCGGGCCGCCTTGACCAGTTCCGCCACCGGGGTCACCGAGCCCAGGCTGTTGGACACCTGGGACAGCGCCACGATGCGGGTGCGCTCGCTGAGCAGCTGGTGGAAGGCGTCGGTGTCGACGCTGCCGTCCTCGCGCAGCGGCGTCACCTGAAGCGTGGCGCCGGTGCGCTCGCACACCTGCTGCCAGGGCACGATATTGGCGTGGTGCTCCAGCGCCGTGATCAGAATCTCGTCGCCGGCCTGCAGCCGTTCGCGGCCCAGGCACTGCGCCACCAGGTTGATGCCTTCGGTGGTGCCCTTGGTGAGGATCACTTCCTCGCGGGCGGCGTTGATGAACGCCGCCAGGTCCGCGCGGGCCGCCTCGAAGCCGGCGGTGGCGTGGTCGCTGAGATAGTGCGCCGCCCGGTGCACGTTGCTGTTCACGGTGCGGTAGTACTCACTCACCGCGTCGATCACCACCTGCGGTTTCTGGGTGGTGGCGGCGTTATCCAGGTAAACCAGCGGCTTGCCGTTGACCTCCTGGTGGAGCACCGGGAACTGCGCGCGCAGGGCGTTCACGGCCAGGCTCATGCGGCCTCCTCGTCGGCGCCCCGGCTCTGGCCCAGCTCGCCGGCCAGCCAGGGCTGGGCCCAGTCGGCCACGGTCTGGTCGGGCAGGCCCATCACCAGCTCGTTGACGAAGCCCAGGCTGAGCATGCGCTTGGCTTCCGCCAGCGGCACGCCGCGCGCCTGCAGGTAGAACTGCTGGCCGGCGTCCAGCTGGCCGACGGTGGCGCCGTGGGCGCACTTCACGTCGTCGTTGTAGATTTCCAGCTCCGGCTTGGTGTAGATCTCGGCGCCCGGGTTGAGCAGCAGGTTCTTGTTGCTCAGCTCCGCCAGGGTGCCGCTGGCACCGGGGTGGATATGAATCCGGCCGTTGAGGATCGCCTTGCCTTTCTCGCCGGCGAGGCCCCGGTACACCTGGTTGGAGGTGCAGTCCGGCACCCGGTGCTCGACACAAAGCTGGTTGTCGATGTGGGTGCGGTCGCGGGCCACGAAAATGCCGTTCATGTTCAGTTCGGCGCCGCTCTTGTCGATAAAGGCGCGCACGTCGTTGCGGCGCAGCCGGTTGCCGGCCATCAGCTGGTAGCTGTCGATGCGGCTGATGCCGCTCTGGCGCAGCAGCAGGGTGCCGATGTGCAGGCTGTCGCGGGCCTCGCTCTGCAGCCGGTAGTGGCTGAGATGGGCGTTGTCGCGGGTTTCGATGGCGGTCACCGCATTGGTGAGCACCGGGCCCCGGCCCAGGTACTGCTCGATCAGCGTCATGCGGCTGCCGGTGCCGAGCACCACTTCCAAGCGCGTGTTGCAGTGCGCCGGCTGGTCGCCGTCGGCGTAGTGGATCACCTGCACGGTGCCGGCCACGTCGGTGTTGGCGGCCACTTCCAGGGTAATGGCGTCGTCCAGCGCGGCGCCGTTGTAGAGCGCGAACGGCGTGGTCAGGCCCTCCAGCCGGGACGCTTCCCGCTTCAGGGTGACACCGTCGGGCAGGGCGCTGCGGCTTTCATCCAGCCGGCCGTTGACCAGCACCAGGCGGTAGTCGCCCAGCTCGGGAAGGTCCGCCGGGGTGGCGGCGGCCGCGGCCCGCCGGTTCAGGTGGCCGTCGGCGAGCGGCTGCAGCGAGGTGTATTTCCACTGCTCGGTCTTGCGGCCGGGGAACACCGCCGCCTTCAGCGCCGCCAGGCTGCTGTCGCGCAACGCCGTCAACGCCGGGTTTTCCGCGTTGCTCTCCGTGGCGTCCTGGACGTTCGCCAGCGCCTGGCGTTTGAGGTCCTCCGGGGAAAGCAATGCACTCATGCGCTTTGGTCCTTACCGTCGTTGCGGTCGCCGGTGAGCCAGCCGTAGCCGTGTTCTTCCAGCTCGTGGGCCAGTTCTTTGCCGCCGGACTTGATGATCTGGCCGTTGGAGAGCACGTGCACGAAGTCCGGCACGATGTAGTCCAGCAGGCGCTGGTAGTGGGTCACCAGAACGATGCCGCGCTCCGGGCTGCGCAGGGAGTTGACCCCGCGGGCCACGGTTTGCAGGGCGTCGATGTCCAGGCCGGAGTCGGTCTCGTCGAGCAGCGCCAGCTTCGGCTCCATCAGCAGCATCTGCATGATTTCGTTGCGCTTTTTCTCGCCGCCGGAAAAGCCTTCGTTGACGCCGCGCTTCAGGAATTGCGGGTCCAGGTCCACCTGCTTGCAGGTTTCGCGGGCCTTGCGCAGCAGGGTCACCGAATCCCACTCTTCCTTGCCCTGGGCCTTGCGGGTGGCTTCCAGCGCCGCCTTGAGGAATTCCATATTGGACACACCGGGGATTTCCACCGGGTACTGGAACGCCAGGAACAGCCCCAGCTGGGCGCGCTCCTCGGGCTCCAGATCGGCCAGGCTCTTGCCCTCGAACAGGGCGTCGCCGCCGGTGATCTCGTAGTTGTCCTTGCCGGCCAGCACATTGGCCAGCGTCGATTTGCCGGAGCCGTTCGGGCCCATGATGGCGTGCACCTCACCGGCGTTCACGGTCAGGTTCAGGCCCTTGAGAATGGGTTCGCCGGCTACGGCGGCGTGCAAATCACGAATTTCCAGCATGTAAATAACGCCTGTCTATTAACTGTCTAAGATGTTTCCCACTGCGTCTTGTCGCGATGGGCAAAGCCCGAGCCCGCCTTTCGCTGTCAACTGTCCACTATCAACTGTCAACTAGCCAACGGCGCCCTCGAGGCTCACTTCCAGCAACTTCCCGGCTTCCACCGCGAACTCCATGGGCAGCTCCTTGAACACTTCCTTGCAGAAGCCGTTCACGATCATGGAGATCGCTTTCTCCGGGTCGATGCCCCGCTGCCGGCACAGGAACAGCTGGTCGTCACTCACCTTGGAGGTGGTGGCCTCGTGCTCGATGGTGGCGCTGGGGTGCTTGGACTCGATGTACGGAAAGGTGTGCGCGCCGCAGGTGTCGCCCAGCAGCAGCGAGTCGCACTGGGTGAAGTTGCGGGCGTTTTCCGCGCGCGGGCCCATGCGCACCAGGCCCCGGTAGGCGTTGGAGCTTTTGCCCGCCGAGATGCCCTTGGAGACGATGGTGCTGCGGGTGTTCTTGCCCAGGTGGATCATCTTGGTGCCGGTGTCCGCCTGCTGGGCGTGGCGGGTCAGCGCCACCGAGTAGAACTCGCCCACGGAGTTGTCGCCGCGCAGCACCACGGACGGGTACTTCCAGGTGATCGCCGAGCCGGTTTCCACCTGGGTCCAGCTGATCTTGGCGTTGTCGTGGGCGACGCCGCGCTTGGTCACGAAGTTGTAGATGCCGCCCTTGCCGTCCTTGTCGCCGGGGTACCAGTTCTGCACCGTGGAGTACTTGATCTCGGCGCCGGGCAGGGCCACCAGCTCCACCACCGCCGCGTGCAGCTGGTTCTCATCGCGCTGCGGCGCGGTGCAGCCTTCCAGGTAGCTCACGTAGCTGCCCTCGTCGGCGACGATCAGGGTGCGCTCGAACTGGCCGGTGTTGGCCTCGTTGATGCGGAAGTAGGTGGACAGCTCCATGGGGCAGCGTACGCCCTTGGGGATGTAAACAAAGGAACCGTCGGTGAATACCGCCGAGTTGAGGCCGGCGAAGAAGTTGTCGCCCTTGGGCACCACGGAGCCCAGGTACTTCTTGACCAGTTCCGGGTGCTCGTGCACCGCCTCGGAGATCGAGCAGAAGATCACGCCCGCCTCCGCCAGCTTGGCCTTGAAGGTGGTGCCCACGGAGACCGAGTCGAACACCGCGTCCACGGCCACCCCGGCGAGCATTTCCTGCTCGTGCAGCGGGATACCCAGCTTCTTGTAGGTGTCCAGCAGTTCCGGGTCCACCTCGTCCAGGCTCTGCGGCCGGTCCTCCATGCTCTTGGGCGCGGAGTAGTAGGAGATGGCGTTCAGGTCCACCGGCGGGTAGGTGACGTGGGCCCAGTTGGGCTCGGCCATCTCCAGCCAGTTGCGGTAGGCGTCCAGACGCCACTCCAGCAGCCATTCCGGTTCGCCTTTCTTGGCGGAAATGACGCGGATCACGTCCTCGTTCAGGCCCGGAGGCAAGGTGTCGGACTCCACCAGGGTGGTGAAACCCGCCTCGTACTCGGAGCTGATCACTTTGTCGAGTTCGGCTTGCGTGCTCATAATTAGCGGAATACCAGAGTAAATTACTCAGGTATTATACGGTATATGACGGCGAGGGGGAATCCGGGGTGTGAAAGCGCGGCCCATGGCCCCGATAGGGCCGGCAACGGTATCATATTTCGCCCTTCGTGCGTATAATCCGCCGGTTTCAGGAACCCCCAACTGGAGTGATCAGACAGATGGCTGTTGAGCGTACCCTCTCTATTATCAAGCCTGATGCCGTGGGCAAGAACGCGATCGGCGAGATCGTTGGCCGTTTCGAAAAGGCCGGCCTGAACGTGGTGGCCATGAAGATGCTGCACCTGAGCAAAGAGCAGGCCGAAGGCTTCTACGCCGAGCACAAAGAGCGCCCCTTCTTCGGCGACCTGGTCGGTTTCATGACCAGCGGCCCCGTGGTAGTACAGGTGCTGGAAGGCGAAGACGCGGTCAAGAAAAACCGTGATCTGATGGGTGCCACCAACCCGAAAGACGCCGAAGCCGGCACCATCCGTGCCGATTTCGCGGAAACCATCGACGAAAACGCTGTCCATGGTTCTGATTCCACCGAATCCGCCGCCCGTGAAGTGGACTACTTCTTCGCCGACGAGGAAGTCTGCCCGCGCACCCGCTAAGGGCTGCAAGGAGCGAAGCAATGAGTGCCCCCGACAAGGTAAATCTGCTCGGTCTCACCTATCCAGAGATGGAAGCCTTCTTCCTGGACATGGGCGAGAAGAAATTCCGCGCCCAGCAGGTGATGAAGTGGATCCACCACCACCAGGTGGATTCGTTCGAGCAGATGACCGACGTGGGCAAGGCCCTGCGTGAAAAACTCGTCCGTGTGGCGGAAATTCGCGGCCCGGAGGTGCTCCACGAGGGCATCTCCCGGGACGGCACCCGTAAATGGGTGTTCGAGGCCGACAACGGCGGCGCCGTGGAGACCGTCTTTATTCCCGACGGTCGCCGCGGCACCCTGTGTGTCTCTTCCCAGGTGGGTTGCGCCGTGGACTGCAGTTTCTGCTCCACCGGCAAGCAAGGCTTCCAGCGCGACCTCACCAGCTCGGAAATCATCGGCCAGGTGTGGCAGGCGAGCCGTTCGTTCGGCCCGCGCAAGAACCTGGGCGAGCACCCGATCACCAATGTGGTGATGATGGGCATGGGCGAGCCGCTGCTGAACTATAAGCCGGTATTGGCCGCCATGCGCCTGATGCGTGACGACCTGGGCTACGGCATCAGCAAGCGCCGCATCACGCTGTCCACCTCCGGGGTGATTCCCAAGATTGATCAACTCAGCGCCGACCTGGACGTGTCCCTGGCGGTGAGTCTGCACGCCCCCAACGACGAGCTGCGCAACGAACTGGTGCCGCTCAACCGCAAATATCCGCTCAAGGAGCTGATGGCGGCGTGCAAGCGTTACAGCGACAACATCACCCATCGCCACAACACCATCACCATGGAATACGTGATGCTGCGCGATGTGAACGACAAACCGGAGCACGCCCGCCAGCTGGTCAAGCTGCTGCGCGGCATTCCGGTGAAGGTGAACCTGATTCCCTTCAACCCGTTTCCCCACGCGGGCTATGAACGCTCGCGCAAAAGCGACATTCTGGCATTCCACAAATTCCTGAATGACAATGGTGTCATGACCACCGTGCGCACCACCCGCGGCGACGATATCGACGCCGCCTGCGGCCAGTTGGTGGGCGAAGTGAAAGACCGTACCCGTCGCAGCGAACGATGGAAGGAATCCATTTTCCATCGCTCGGAACAGCCCGACAGCAAAACAGCATCCGTGCAATGAACCCAATGCTTCGACAGCTCGTTCTGATTCTGGTGGCCACCGTCGCGGTGGCCGGCTGCACCACCACGACCACCGGCGGCGGGCCCGCCGCCGACCCCAAGGAAGCGGTGCGCACCCGGGTCGCCGCCGGTTTGCAGTATCTGCAGATGGGCGACCCGTCCGAAGCCCGCCGCCATTTCTCCCGCGCGCTCTCCATCGACGACGACAGCGCCGCCGCCCACAACGCCATGGCGCTGCTGTACAACTACGAGCGCGACGCGGAGAAAGAGGAATACCACTACCGCAAGGCGCTGTCCGCCGACCGCAACTACGCCCCGGCACTGAACAATTACGGCACCTTGCTGTACACCCAGCGGCGCTACGAAGAGGCCCTGGAGAAATTCAAGCGCGCCGCCAACGACCCCAACTATGAAGGCCGCGCCAGCGCCTTCAGCAACATGGGGCAAAGCTACGCGGCGCTGGACCGGCCCGGCGACGCCAAGGACGCGTTCATCCGTGCCCTGCGCCTCAACGGCCGCTCCACCCACGCCACCCTGCAACTGGCCAAGCTCTATCATGAAGAGGGCCGCCACCAGATGGGCTGGGATTACTACAAACAGTACGAGCGCCGCATCGGCCGGCAGAGCGCCGAAGGGCTGTGGACCGGCATTCAACTGGCCGCCGCCCTCGGCTTACAGGATCAGCAGTCCAGCTATGAGCTGGCCCTGCAGAATCTCTATCCCGGTACCCGGGAGCACAAGCTCTGGCAGGAATGGCGGAGCGCGCAGGAGGGACGTCAATGAGCGCCAACGAGACCGTATTACCCGGCGAGAGACTGCGCCGGGCCCGGGAAGAGAAGGGTCTCAGCCAGGAGGAAGCCTGCAAGCATCTGCGGCTGTCCACTTCCTATATGCGGGCCCTGGAACAAGACGACTACGAGCGCCTGCCCGAAGCCCCCTTCATCAAGGGCTATCTGCGTAACTACGCCCGGTTTCTGGGCCTGCCGGCGGAAGAGCTGGCCCGGCAATTCCAGCAGCGCGTGGACGAAATGCGCCAGGATGAGCGCGAGCGCGAGCAGGCCGCCCTGGACGAAGCCCCCAGCAACCGCGAATGGCGCCTGCCGGCCCTGGCGGTGCTGGTGGTGGTGCTGCTGGTGGCCGTGGGCTGGTGGCTGTGGCCCCGCGGCGACATGAGCGCGCCGGAACCGTCCGTGGACGACGGTGGCCGTGGCGGCGAGGAAACCTTCGACAGCCCGGCGCCGCCGCAGGCCCCGGAGCCGGCCATGCCGGAAACCATCGAACCCACCGACCCGGTGGACGACAGCCTGCAGCCGCTGCCGGAAAGCGACGGCGACAGCGACCAGGGCGGCGAGCCGCCCTCCGAACAGTCCAACGACGGCTCCTCCGGCGGTGAACCCGCGTCCCGCCCGGAGCTGGCGGAACAGACACCGCAAAGCCAGGCCTCGCAGACCGAGCTGGCCGCCGCCCCCGGCGAAGACGGCATCGACAGCCTGGCCCTGGAATTTTCCCGCGTTTGCTGGATCAAAGTGGTGGACGCCACCGGCGCCACGCTCACCCAGGGCCAGCAAAACGCCGGCGGCAGCGTCAATCTGGACGGCGAGGCGCCGTTCCGCGTTACCCTGGGCGACGCGGCGGCAGTGAGCGCGGTACGCATCAACGGCTCCGCGGTCAGCCTGCCCAGCCAACGCTCCGGTGACGTGGTCCGCGTCACGCTGCCCTAGTCGTTTCAGGAGTTAGCATGGAACCGGAAGTCACCATCAAGCGCCGTAAATCCCGTCAGATTCACGTCGGCTCCGTGCCGGTGGGCGGCGATGCGCCGATCTCCGTGCAGAGCATGACCAACACCGACACCTGCGATGTGGACGCCACCGTCGCCCAGATCCGGGCTCTGGAAGGCGTGGGCGCGGACATCGTGCGCGTTTCGGTGCCCACCATGGATGCCGCCGAGGCCTTCGGCAAAATCCGCAAGCAGGTGAGCCTGCCGCTGGTGGCGGACATCCACTACGACTACAAGATCGCCCTGAAAGTGGCCGACGAAGGCGCCGACTGCCTGCGCATCAACCCGGGCAACATCGGCCGCGAGGACCGGGTGCGCGCGGTGATCGAATCCGCCCGCGACCACGGCGTGCCGATCCGCATCGGCGTCAACGCCGGCTCGCTGGAAAAAGAGCTGCAGCGCAAGTACGGCGAACCGACCAGCGACGCGCTGGTGGAATCCGCCCTGCGCCACGCCGAGATCCTCGACCGCTACGACTTCCAGGACTTCAAGGTCAGCGTCAAAGCCTCCAACGTCTTCATGACCCTGCAGGCCTACCGCAAGCTGGCCAGCCAGATCGAGCAGCCCCTGCACCTGGGCGTCACCGAGGCCGGCACCTTTCGCTCCGGCACGGTGAAATCCTCGGTGGCCCTGGGCGGGCTGCTGATGGAAGGCATCGGCGACACCATCCGCGTGTCCCTGGCCGCCGATCCGGTGGAGGAAATCCGCGTCGGCTTCGACATTCTGAAAAGCCTCAACCTGCGCAAGAAGGGCGTGAACATCATCGCCTGCCCGAGCTGTTCACGGCAGAACTTCGACGTCATCAAGACCGTCAACGAGCTGGAAGCGCGCCTCGAGGACATCAACGAATCCGTGGACCTGGCGGTGATCGGCTGCCTGGTCAACGGCCCCGGCGAAGCCCGCGAAGTCGATGTCGGCCTCACCGGCGGCACGCCCAATAACCTGTCCTACGCGGACGGCCAGAAGAGCCACCACATCAAGTCCGAGAACCTGGTCGACGAGCTGGAGCGCATGGTGCGCGCCAAGGTGGCCCGCCAGCGCGAGGACGAAGAGAAAGGCGTGATCCTGCGAAGCGAATAACGCCCCGCAAGACGTTAAATAAGGAGAACCGGTGAGCAACAAGATCACGTCGATTCGTGGCATGAACGACGTTCTGCCCGAGCAGACGCCCCTGTGGCAGTGGCTGGAACAGCGCGCACGGGCGGTGCTGGCGGCCTACGGCTACCAGGAGATTCGTCTTCCCATCGTCGAGCGCACCGAGCTGTTCGCGCGCGGCATCGGCGAGGTGACCGACATCGTCGAAAAAGAGATGTACACCTTCGCCGACCGCAACGACGACAGCCTCACCCTGCGCCCGGAAGGCACCGCCGGCTGCGTGCGCGCCGCCGAGCAGCACGGGCTGCTGTACAACCAGACCCAGCGGCTCTGGTACACCGGCCCGATGTTCCGCTACGAGCGGCCCCAGGCCGGCCGCAGCCGTCAATTCCACCAGATCGGCGTGGAAACCTTCGGCATCGCCACCCCGGACATCGACGCGGAAGTGATCCTGCTCACCGCCCGCCTGTGGAAAGAGCTCGGTTTGAGCGACCAGGTGACCCTGGAACTCAACACCCTCGGCGACAACGACGACCGCGCGCGCTACCGCGAGGCGCTGGTGGCGTTCCTGCGCGAGCACCGCGACCGGCTCGACGAGGATTCGCGGAACCGCCTGGAACGGAACCCGTTGCGCGTGCTCGACAGCAAGGACCTGGGCACCCGCGAGGTGCTGGAAACCGCGCCGCGCCTGGCCGACCATCTGGGCGACGAGGCCCGCGCCCACTTCGACGGGCTGCGCGCGCTGCTCGACGCGGCCGGCGTGCCCTATGTGATCAACCCCAACCTGGTGCGCGGGCTGGATTACTACGGCCGAACCGTGTTTGAGTGGACCACCACCGCGCTCGGCGCCCAGGGCACGGTCTGCGCCGGCGGCCGCTACGACGGCCTGGTGCAGCAATTGGGCGGCAAGCCGACCCCGGCGGTGGGCTTCGGCATGGGCCTGGAGCGGCTGGTGTTGCTGCTCGAACAAAAGCGTCCGGAACTGCCGGCGCCGGTGGCGATCTATATTACCGCCATGGGCGACGTGCAGACCCAGGCGCTGGTGCTGGCCGAGAAACTGCGCGACGCCCTGCCCGGTGTCGGCATTCAGTGTCATTGCGGCGGCGGTGGCTTCAAAAGCCAGATGAAAAAAGCCGACCGCAGCGGCGCCCGCTTCGCCCTGATCCTGGGGGAAGACGAAGTGGCCGCCAAACAGGTGGCGGTGAAACCGCTGCGTGATCAAAGCGAACAACAGCAACTGTCCGAGGACGAGGTCGCCCAATGGCTGGCCGCGCGCCTCGCGCCAAAAAGCGAATAAGGAGACATTGGGGTGGCAGATTACATCCGGGACGAAGAAGAACAGGCGGAACGCCTCAAGGAATGGTGGCAGAAGAACGGCACCGCCACGATTGTGGTGATCGTGCTGGCGATCGGTTCCATGATCGGCTGGCGCCAGTGGCAGGAGCACAGCAGCGGCCAGGCGGCGGAAGCGTCCAAGGTGTACGAATCCCTGGTCGCCGGCCTGGGCCAGGGCGGTGATGCCGACCAGGTGCGCAGCGCCGCCGACACCCTGCTGGAAGACTTCGAGTCCACCGCCTACGCGGATTACGCCCGCCTGGCCCTGGCCAAGCTGGCCGCCGACGAGGGCAACCTCAACGGCGCCGCCGAGCAGCTCAAAGCGGTGGCCGAAGACGCCGCCAGCAAGGAGCTGGAATACACCGCCCGGGTACGCCTGGCGCGGGTGCAGATCGAACAGGGGGATCTGGACGCCGCGGAACAGCAGATTTCGCGCACCTTCCCGGAAGCCTGGGAAGCCCAGGCGCTGGAGTTGAAAGGGGACATCGCCGGCGCCCGGGAAAAATGGGACGCGGCCCGCGACGCCTACACCGGCGCGCTGGAGGCACTGGATAACGGCGCCGCCAAGGACCGCGTGCAAATGAAACTCGACGACATGAAGTCCCTATAGTGAACCCTATGTTGAAAGCCTTCACGGCCCCGTTTTTGCTCGGTCTGGTGGCGCTGGCCGGTTGCAGCAGCAACCCCAACGCCATCGAACCCAACCCACTGCCGGAGTTCGAGGCCCGCTACGACGTCGACCGTCTGTGGCGCTCCGGCGCCGGTGACGGCGTCGACGAAACCGCCATGACGCTGACCCCGGCGGTGACCAACCAGCAGGTGTTCGCCGCCGACATCCACGGCCGCGTCTACGCCTTCGACCGGGAAAACGGCAAACGCCAGTGGCGCAGCAAAACCGAGGACCGCATTTCCGGCGGCCTCTACGCCGGCTACGGCCAGGTGCTCTACGGCACCCGCGAAGGCGACGTGGTGGCCCTGGACAGTGAAGACGGCGAACAGCTGTGGCGCACCGAAGTGAGCAGTGAAGTGCTCGCCGCGCCCACCAGCAACGGCGGCCTGGTGGTGGCGCAGACCATCGACGGCCACGTGCTGGGCCTGGACGGCGGCACCGGCGAGCAACTCTGGGACTACGAAACCACGGTGCCCAACCTGACCCTGCTCGGCGGCGCCCAGCCGGTGATCGTCAACGGCCGGGTCTACGCCGGCTTCGCCAGCGGCAAGGTGGCCGCCATCGAAGCGGACACCGGCGCCCCGCTGTGGGAGCGCCGCGTGGCGGAGCCCTCCGGCCGCTCCGAGCTGGACCGCCTGGTGGACGTGAACGCCAACATGCTGGTGGAAAACGGCGGCGTCTTCACCGCCACCTTCCAGGGCCAGCTGTCGGTGCTCGACTGGGAAAACGGCCGCCCCTACTGGAGCAAGGACCTGTCCAGCCACCAGACCATCAGCTCCTACCTGGGCACCCTGTTCGTGGCCGACGACGAAGGCCTGGTGCGCGCCGCCGAGCAGCGCAGCGGCAGCTTCCTGTGGCAGCAGGACAAGCTCTACGGCCGCCGCCTCACCGGCACCGCCGTCCAGGACGGCCTGGTGGTGGTCGGCGACTTCGAAGGCTACCTGCACTGGATGGACGCCGACACCGGCAAGCTGGTGGCCCGCTACCGCCACGACCGCGACGGCTTCTCGTCCACGCCGGTGGTGGTCGACGACGTGCTCTACGCGCTCAGCGCCGACGGCAAGCTCGCCGCCTACAGGATTGAAGCAGAAGAGTAGCTGCAAGCTTCACGCTGCAAGCTTCAAGCAGGCCGTGCTGGAGGAAAAGCCGTGCCGGTCGAGGGGCAGTTGCAAGTTACAAGTTGAAAGGTCTCGGCTGCCGGGCTCTGCCACGGCCTGACGGCCGGGGGCGCGCCGATCTTGCCTTAAGCGCGGGTACGGCCTCGACGCCCGGCAGGCCCCGACCCGCGTTTCAACTTGCAACTTTCAACTTGCTGGCGCCGGCCAGCGGCACGGCCTGTTCTCCAGCACGGCCAGCTTGTAGCTTGAGGCTTGCAGCTTGAAGCTTCCCTCTTGTAGCTAGAAACCGCCCACGCCTGTATCCTGCCCTCTGAATCGTCTTAGCCACCCCGACCGAGCCCCAATGAAACCCGTGATCGCCCTGGTGGGCCGCCCCAATGTGGGCAAATCCACGCTGTTCAACCGCCTCACCCGCACCCGTGACGCCATCGTGGCGGATTTCCCCGGCCTCACCCGGGACCGCCAGTACGGCGACGGCCGCCTGGGCGACCGCCCCTATACGGTGGTCGACACCGGCGGCATCGGTGAAAGCGAAGAGGGCATCGATCGGCCGATGACCGACCAGGCCCTGCAAGCGGTGGGCGAAGCGGACGTGGTGCTGTTCCTGGTGGACGGCCGCGCCGGCCTCACCGCCGCCGACGAACAGGTGGCCTCGGAGCTGCGCAAACTGCCGAAGCCGGTCTACCTGGCGGTCAACAAAACCGACGGCCTGGACCCGGACACCGCCCTGGCGGACTTCTACGGCCTGGGCCTCACCGAGCTGTTCCCGATCGCCGCCGCCCACGGGCGCGGCGTGCGCGCGATGATCACCGAGGTGCTCAAGGACTTCCCGGAAGCGGAAGAGGGCGACGGCGAGCCCGCCGACCCGGACACCGTGCGCGTGGCGGTGCTGGGGCGCCCCAATGTGGGCAAATCCACCCTGATCAACCGCATCCTCGGCGAGGAGCGGGTGGTGGTGTTCGACCAGGCCGGCACCACCCGCGACACCATCGAGGTGCCGTTCGTGCGCCAGGACCGCAACGGCGACGGCGAGCGCAACTACGTGCTGATCGACACCGCCGGCATCCGCCGCCGGGGCAAGGTCCACGAAACCATCGAAAAATTCTCCGTGATCAAGGCCTTGCAGGCGGTGGACGCCGCCCAGGTGGTGATGGTGGTGGTCGACGCCCGCGACGGCATCACCGACCAGGACCTGCACCTGCTCGGCTATGTGCTGGAAACCGGGCGCGCCCTGGTGGTGGCGGTGAACAAGTGGGACGGCCTGGACCCGGACCACCGCCAGTGGGTCAAGCGCGAGTTGGAACGGCGCTTGCATTTCGCCCCCTGGGTGAAGGTGCACTTTATTTCCGCGCTGCACGGCACCGGCGTCGGCGACCTGTTCGGCTTTATCGAGCGCGCCTGGGATTCCGCGTTCATCAAGCTGGGCAGCAACGCGCTCACCCGCATGCTGCAAGACATCACCCACTCGCACCCGCCGCCGCGCGCCGGGCGCTTCCGGGCCAAGCTGCGCTACGCGCATCTGGGGGGCTCGAACCCGCCCACGGTGGTGATCCACGGCAACCGTACCGAGTCGTTACCGAACAGCTACCAGCGCTACCTGGAGAACCGCTTCCGGGAGCTGCTAAAAATTGAAGGCTCGCCGATCCGGCTGGAGCTGAAGTCCGGCGACAACCCCTACGAGGGGCGCAAGACCCAGCTCACCGAACGCCAGATCAAACGCAAGCGCCGCATGATGAAGCACGTTAAGAAATAACCCGTGGGGTCGCGGGGTTTGTAGGAGCGGGCCCAGCCCGCGAAAGGCAAGCAAAGCTTGCCGGCAGGATTCCAGAGACCTGATTTAATCTCACTGAATCAGGCCTCTGGGATCCTGCCGGGTGGCCGGCGCCACCCTTTCGCGGGCAAGGCCCGCTCCCACAAGAACGACACAATTTGGGGGATGGAAGTGCGGGGGCACAAGACCTTAATACTGGCGTTTCTGCCATGGCTGGCGCTGTCCGCCCGGGCGGACGCGCCGTTCGATGATCAAAGCGAGGTGCCCCGGGTGCTGACCCCGGCGCGCCTGGACCAGCCCATTTCCGAAGTGCCCGCCAGCGTTACTATCATCGACCGCGAACTGATCCGCATCAGCGGCGCCCGGGAGCTGCACGAGGTGTTGCGGCTGGTGCCGGGCATGGCGGTGGCCAAGGCCGACGGCAACGTGCCCACGGTCGCCTACCACGGCACCCAGGCCCGCGACACCCGCCGCATGCTGGTGCTGATCGACGGGCGCAGCGTCTACCAGCCCGGCTTCGCCCGGGTCAGCTGGAACGATCTGGCGGTCAGCCTGGAAGACGTGGAACGCATCGAAGTCACCCGTGGCCCGGCCTCCGCCGCCTACGGCGCCAACGCCTTCACCGGGGTGATCAACATCATCACCCGCGACCCCCGCGACAGTGTCGGCCAGCAGGTCAGCGTGCGCGCCGGCAACAACGGCGTCCGCGACGTGCGCCTTGGCGCCAGCCACCAGTTCGAGAACGGTGCCTTTCGCGTTAGCGTCAGCAGCCAGCGCGACGACGGCTACGACGCCGGCATCACGCCGCTGGAAAGCGGCGACGCCAAGCGCGTCGACAAGCTCAACAGCCGCACCGTGTTCGAGCTGTCGCCGCGCGACACGCTCACCGTGCACGCCGGCGGCAGCCGCTCACGGTTGGACCGGCCGCCGGAATCCGGCCTGCAGGAACTGGCCGACTACTACGACGACACCCAGCAGGTCGGCGAGCGGGCTTTTTTCGGCCTCGACTGGCAGCGTCAGCTGTCCGCGCGCCACCAGCTCAAGGTAAGCGCCTACGGCCAGTACACCAACGAAGACACCAATCTGGACCTGTGCTTCCGCGACCCGCTCACCGGCGCCCAGGGCCCCGGTGGCGGTTTGTTTTTCTCCCAGGAACTGCGCGACCTCTACCTGGCCAACAACAGCGACATCGACCAGACCCTGGCCGCCGCCGGCACCGACCCGGGCATCCAGAACCGCTACGCCACCCTGCAGGCCAGCGGTGCCCAGGCGTTCTGCGGCCGCGCCTGGCTGGACACCCAGGAGACCCGCTACGACTTGGAAATTCAGGACACCCTGCAGGTCACCGACTGGGCGCGGCTGGTGGCCGGCGCCAACCTGCGCCACGACCGGGGCGAATCCCAGGCGTTCCTGTCCGGCACCGGTGAGAACGTCAGCCGGCGCCTGTTCGCCAACCTGGCGGTGAAGCCGGTGGCGCCGGTGACCATCAGCTTGGGCGGCTTCTGGGAACACGACGACATCAACGGCGAACACTTCAGCCCGCGCGCCGGCATCAACTGGCAGGTGGTGCGCGGCCACACCCTGCGCGCCTCCTACGCCCGCGCGCTGCGCACCCCGGACATCTACGAAGACCAGGCGCGCATCAATCTGCCGATCACCGACCTGAACGCGCCCTTCGCCGGCAACCAGCAGGCGCTGCTGGGCTGGAACCCGGCCTACTTCTTCGTCACCCAGCAGAGCCCCGGCATGCTCAAGCCGGAGCGCATCCGCTCCCGCGAGCTGGGCTACTACGGGCGCTTCTTCGCCGGTGCCCTGGGCGGCTTCGAGCTGGACATCCGTTACTTCCGCGAAGAGCTCTGGGACCTGGTCAGCGGCGCCCTCAACCCGTTCGAGTTCGATACGGCCAACGACGGTGAGGTGGAGCACCGCGGCACCGAGGCGCAGCTGAGCTGGCGGCCCAATGCCCGTCATCTCCTACGGCTCACCGGCGCCCATGTGCACACCGAAGCCAACATAGCCACCGAGCAGCGCTTCGCCGCCCGCGACAGCGCCAGCGCCCTGTGGCACTGGCGCCTGGGCGGCGGTTGGTCCTGGTCCACCGCCTATTACCTGGCCCGCGATTACAACGACTACCCTTTCGAGCGGCTGGATGCGCAGCTCGGTTTCCGGCACCGTCTGCATCAGACAGAAGTGGAATGGAATTTCGTGGTCCAACACCCGCTCAATAAAGAACCGGTGGTTTTTGTCGAAAACCAGTACCAGGACGACCAGCGCTATTGGATCGGCGCCACGGTCACTTTCTAGGGATCAGAAGCGGGGGTCGCAGCCGATGAGGCACGATAACAGCAACACCAAAGGCGCCTGGAGGCGTGGCGGCTAGGATGCGTCGCGCCTGGGGGATCGCTTTACTGCTGCTTGGCGTGGCGGCCGGTGCCGCCGCCCTGGGCGCCCCTGTGCTCGCCGCCGAGCCGTCGGCCGGCCGCGGCCCGGAGGCTCCGGTGCGGCTGTCGGTGCGCGCGCCCTCCACGGAAGCCGCCGACGAGTTCGCCGACGCCCTGCGCGCCCTGGCCGGCGACACCCTGCGCCTGGTGGACGACGACGCCGACCTGGTGCTGGCCCTGGGCGAGCAGGCGTTCCGCGACGCCCTCGCCGCCGAGGGGCCGCCGGTGCTGGGCCTGGCGGTGCCACGCCGCGCCGCCGACCAATTGATCACCGACGATTGCCAGTGCAGCGCCATCTGGCAGGGCGTGCCGCTGGACACCCAGCTGGCCTTGTTGCGCGCCTTGCTGCCGGAGGCCCGCCGCATCGGCATTCTGCGCGCCCCGCACAGCGTCTGGCGGACCCTGCCGGCGGCGCCGCCGGGCCTGAGCCTGGAGGCGGTCACCGTGCCCGAGCCGAGCCGGCTGGGCGCCCTGCTGCGCCGCCATCTTCCGGAGTGGGACGCGCTGCTGCTGCCCGAGGACCACAACCTGTTCGACGGCGGCGCCGCCCGGCTGGTGCTGCTCACCAGCTACCGCCAGCGGGTGCCGGTGGTGGGGCCGGACGGCGCCTACGTGCGCGCCGGCAGCGTCGCCAGCGCCCGCGTGCTGCTTACGGATCTGGCCGCCGCCGCGCGGGACGCGGTGCACGCCCACCAGCGGCTCGGCCACTGGCCCGCGCCGGGCTTCGCCGGTCATTATTCCCTGGCCGTGAACGAGCACGTGGCCGGCGCCTACGACCTGGGCCCGGTGGATCGGGCGCCCCTGGAACGGATTTTGGAGGCTACGCCATGACACGTCGCGGCGGCATTCGCCGGCAACTGCAATGGCTGGGGGTGATCCCGGCGCTGATCATGCTGATCCTGGTGCTGGTATCGCTCACCTGGCAGCGCTTTCAGGACGCCGACAACGAAGTGCGCCAGCTGGGCGGTTTCCTCGCCCAGCAACTGGCCGGCAGCGCCGAATACGGCGTGCTCAGCGGTAATCTGTCCGACCTGCGCCGCCAGGCCAACATGGTGCTGGCGCGGCCGGACGTGCAGTACGTGCAGTTCCGCGACCAGGACGGCGAGCCGCTGCTGCGCGCCGGCCTGGAGGCCGACCAGGTAGTGGGCGAGGACGTGCTGGAATTCCACGCCGGCATCTACCGCCAGCCGGTGGCCCTGGACCCGGCCTTCGGCGAAGGCCGCTCGGCGCGGCCGGACCGCATCGGCGAGGTGGTGCTGGGCGTGTCCCGGGGGCGCATCCTCGCCCGCCAGAAGGAGATCATCGGCACCAGCCTGCTGCCGGCGTTGCTGGCCATGGTGGTGGGGCTGTTCAGCGCCGGTTATCTGGCGCGGCAGATCGCCGACCCGATCAGCTACCTGTCCGGGCTGGTGCGGGTGATCCGCGGCGGCGACTACCACGTGCGCGGGGTGCGCCCGCTCAGCGGCGAACTGGGCCACCTGCAGACCGACATCAACGAACTGGCCGCCAGCCTGGATCAGGCCCGCCGCGACCAGCAGCTCGCCATGACCGAGCTGCGCGAGGCCCACCACCGCGCCGAACACGCCAGCCAGGCCAAGAGCGACTTCCTGGCGATGATGAGCCACGAGCTGCGCACCCCCATGAACGGCGTGCTGGGCATGCTGCAGCTGCTGGAAACCACCCACCAGGACGACGAGCAGCGCGAATACACCGACGCCGCCCTGGAATCCACCGGCCACCTGCTGGCGGTGATCAACGACATTCTCGACTTTTCGCGCATCGAAGCCGGGCGCATGGAGATCGACCAGAGCTACTTCGCCCCGGAACCGCTGCTGCAGAACTGCGTGGGCACCTTCCGCTACCTGGCCCGGGAAAAGGGCCTGTACCTGGAAATGGAGGGCGCGGAGGCGCTGGCCGGCCTGGAGATCCGCTCCGACGCCACCCGGCTGCGCCAGATTCTCAGCAACCTGATCTCCAACGCGGTGAAATTCACCGAGTCCGGCGGCATTCGCGTGCGGGTGGACGTGCGCCACGACGAGCGCCACATGCTCAACCTCACCATCGACGTGCGCGACACCGGCATCGGTATCGCCGAGCACAAGCTCGACCGGCTGTTCCAGGCGTTCTCGCAGCTGGACTCGTCCAGCGCCCGGCGCTTCGGCGGCACCGGCCTGGGGTTGGTGATCGCCCGGCGCCTGGCGCAGATTCTCGGCGGCGACCTGACCGTCACCAGCGACCCGGAGCAGGGCAGCTGCTTCTCCCTGGCGCTGCGCGTACGCAGCCGCGCCGTGGAGCAGCCGGCGGTGGCGGAGCCGAAAAAGGAGGTCACCCAACTGAGCGGCCGGGTGCTGCTGGTGGAGGACAACGACGTCAACCGGCTGGTGGCCTGCCGCATGCTCGAGCACCTGGGGCTGGAAGTGGCCACCGCCGGCGACGGCGCCACCGCCCTGGCGATGTGCGCCGAGCAGCACTTCGACTGCCTGCTGATGGACGTGCAAATGCCGGTCATGGACGGCCTGGAAGCCACCCGCGCCCTGCGCCGCCGCGAGCGGGAAGCCGGCCGCGACCCGGTGCCGATCATCGCGCTCACCGCCAACGCCATGTTTGAAGAACGCCAACGCTGCCTCGCCGCCGGCATGGACGCCCACCTGGCCAAACCCTTCCGCCGCCGCCGCCTCGCCCGCCTCCTCAGCCGCTACCTGTAACCCGGGGACAGCGGGCCTTGGGAGCAGGCAGGCAAGGCAGCTACGAAGCCCGGTTTGTGCGAGCGGGCCCAGCCCGCGAAAGGGAGCGAAGCTCCCGGCAGGATCCCAGAGACCGTTCTAACGGCAGCACAAACAGCGTCTCTGGTATCCCGCCGGGTGGCTAGCGCCACCCTTTCGCGGGCCGGGCCCGCTCCCACAAGGCAAGCTGCCCAAAGGCAGCTTCAGGATTCCGGAGGTCTTATTCCTCTGGCTTAACCCGAGTCACAGTCGCCTCAAACGCCCCCTTGGCCAGCCGCGTCTCCACGGTTTGACCTTCTTTCAGCGCGTCCACCGACCGCAATGGCTGCCCCTCCACCAGCGTCAACGAATAGCCCCGATCCAGGGTCGCCAGCGGGCTGGCGGTGTGCAGCCGCCGCGCCGCGCCGTCCAGGCGCTGCGCCAGATGCCGTTGCTGATGCCGCAACGGCACCGGCAGGCGCCGCTGCAGTTCGTGCAACCGCTGCGCCTGGCGCGCCACCTGGGACGCCGGTGACTGCTGGCGCAGGCGCACGTCCAGCGGCTGCCAGCGGCCGCGCAGCAGCGCCAGGCGGTGGCTCAGGGTGCGCGCCATGCGCGCCTGCAGCTCGTCCACCTGCTGGCGGGTCTGCTCCAGCTGCCGGTTGGGGTGGCGGGCGTGCAGCCGCCGGGCCAGGCCCTCCAGCCGCTGGCGCTGGCCGCGCAGGTTCTGGACCATCAAATGCCGCTGGCGGCGGCCCAGCACCCCCAGGCGGGCGAGCAGGGCGTCGCCGTCCGGGCTGATCAGCTCCGCCGCCGCCGAGGGCGTGGGCGCGCGCACGTCGGCGGCGAAATCGCACAGCGACACGTCCACCTCGTGGCCCACCGCGCTGACCACCGGAATCGGACTGTCCGCCACCGCGCGCACCAGCGCCTCGTCGTTGAACGCCCACAAATCTTCCAGGCTGCCGCCGCCGCGCCCCAGCACCAGCACGTCGCACTCGTTGCGCTGGATCGCCAGGGCCAGCGCCCGGCGGATCTGCGCCGGCGCTTCGGCGCCCTGCACCGGGGTGGGGTAGATCAGCACCGGAATCGACGGCGCCCGGCGCTTGAGCACCTGCAGCACATCGCGGATCGCCGCGCCGCTGGGGCTGGTGATCACCCCGATGCGCCTGGGCCACGCCGGTAGTGGGCGCTTACGTTCCTGGGCGAACAGCCCCTCGGATTCCAGCTTCGCCTTGAGCGCCTCGAACTGGGCGCGCAACGCGCCTTCACCCGCTTCCTCCATGTGCTCGACGATGATCTGGAAACCGCCCCGCGGCACGAACACTGTCACCCGGGCGCGCACCAGAATCTGCTGGCCGTCGCGGGGCTGGAAGCGCAGCAGGCTGTTACGGTTCCGAAACATGGCCGCGTTAACCTGGGCGCGGTCGTCCTTGAGGCTGAAATAGATATGCCCGGAGCGCGGCCGCGCCAGGTTGGAGATCTCGCCCTGCAGCCAGATCAGCGGGAAGCTGCCCTCCAGCAGGCCCTGGGCCTCCAGGTTCAGGCGGCTGACGGAATACGGTTCGGTGCGCGAAGAAGTCATGCCGCGCAATTTACGGCGCCAGGGCGCCAGCGGCAAGCGCCAACCTGGCGGAAGCGGGCACTTGTGCGAGCGGGCCCAGCCCGCGAAAGGCCGGCAAGCAAAGCTTGCCTTTCGCGGGCGAGGCCCGCTCCCACAAGGCCGGGCACCAGAAGTTTCACTCCCGAAGTGGAGTGTTCGAGATTGCCGAAGAGAGTTATTTTACGCTATAATGTTCGGCTTAATTTAACGGAGCCCCTGGTTCGCCCTTGCGCCGGCTCCTACCTGCCCGACCCGGCTTCCCGGCCGGCGACAGCCCGGCGCCCCGGGGTCCAGACTCCCCTCAGTTTCTCTGTGTGCCAAGGGGTGCAACATGCTCAGAATCGCCCAAGAAGCACTGACGTTCGACGACGTTCTGCTCCTGCCCGCCCACTCCGATGTGCTGCCCAATGAGGTATCGCTGAAGACGCGCCTGACGCGCAACATCGAGCTGAACGTCCCGCTGCTGTCCTCCGCCATGGACACCGTCACCGAACACCGTCTGGCGATCACCATGGCCCAGGAAGGCGGCATTGGCATCCTGCACAAAAGCATGCCGGTGGACGATCAGGCCCGCCAGGTGCGCGCCGTCAAGAAATACGAGTCCGGCGTGGTCAAGGACCCGATCACCATCAGCCCCAACGCCACCGTGCGCGAGCTGATCAACCTCACCGACGCCCACAACATCTCCGGCGTGCCGGTGGTGGAAGGCCAGCAGGTGGTCGGCATCGTCACCAGCCGTGACACCCGCTTCATCACCGACTACGACCAGTCCGTGGCCGACATCATGACCGGCCGCGACCGCCTGGTAACGGTGAAAGAGGGCGCCAGCGCCGACGAAGTGCAGACCCTGCTGCACAAGCACCGCATCGAGAAGATCCTGGTGGTCAACGACGCCGGCGAGCTGCGCGGCATGATCACCGTCAAGGACATCGAAAAAGCCACCCGCTACCCCAACGCCTGTAAAGACAGCCAGGGCCGCCTGCGCGTCGGCGCGGCCGTGGGCACCGGCGGCGGCACCGAAGAGCGCGTCGCCGCGCTGGTGGAAGCGGGCGTGGACGTGATCGTGGTGGATACCGCCCACGGTCACAGTCAGGGCGTGCTCAACCGCGTCGCCTGGATCAAGAAGCACTTCCCGGACGTGGACGTGATCGGCGGCAACATCGCCACCGCCGAAGCCGCCATCGCGCTGATGGAAGCCGGCGCCGACGGCGTCAAAGTGGGCATCGGCCCGGGCTCCATCTGCACCACCCGCATCGTCGCCGGCATCGGCGTACCGCAGATCACCGCCGTCTCCGAAGTGGCCGCCGCCCTCAAGGGCACCGACGTACCGCTGATCTCCGACGGTGGCATCCGCTTCTCCGGCGACATCGCCAAGGCCGTCGCCGCCGGCGCCCACGCCATCATGATCGGCTCGCTGCTGGCCGGCACCGAAGAAGCCCCCGGCGAAGTGGAACTGTTCCAGGGCGGCTACTACAAAGCCTACCGGGGCATGGGCTCGCTGGGCGCCATGTCCGGCAAAACCGGCTCGTCCGACCGCTACTTCCAGGACGCCGCCGCCGGCATCGAAAAACTGGTGCCCGAAGGCATCGAAGGCCGGGTGCCCTACAAAGGCCCGATGAGCGCCATCGTCCACCAGCTGATGGGCGGCCTGCGCGCCTCCATGGGCTACACCGGCTGCGCCAACATCGAAGAAATGCGCACCAAGCCCTACTTCGTGAAAGTCACCAACGCCGGCATGAAAGAATCCCATGTCCACGACGTGACCATCACCAAAGAAGCGCCCAACTACCCCGTCGGGTAAGGGCCTTGTGGGAGCGGGCCTCGCCCGCGAAAGGGTGGCGAAAGCCACCCGGCAACACACCAAACTTGAACTGGCCGGCTCACCCGCCGGCCTTTGCATTTAAAACACCGGCCCGAACCGGGGCCAGAGCGGACAAAGCCATGCAAGACATCCACGCCCAACGCATCCTGATCCTCGACTTCGGCTCCCAGTACACCCAGCTGATCGCCCGCCGCGTGCGCGAAATCGGCGTCTACTGCGAAATCCGCGCCTTCGACGCCACCGCCGAAGACATCGCCGAGTTCGACCCCAAGGGCATCATCCTCTCCGGCGGCCCGGAATCCGTCACCGCCGCCGAGACCCCGCGGGCCCCGCAAGCGGCGTTCGAGCAGGGCGTGCCGGTGCTGGGCATCTGCTACGGCATGCAAACCATGGCCGAGCAACTGGGCGGCACCGTGGTGGCCGGTGAAAAACACGAATTCGGCTACGCCCGCGTCACCAAGGCTGAAGGCAACCGCCTGCTCGACGGCATCGTCGACCACGAAGAGGGCGGCCAGGAATTCCTCGACGTCTGGATGAGCCACGGCGACCGCGTCGGCAGCATCCCGGAAGGCTTCGTCGTCTCCGCCACCACGGACAGCTGCCCCATCGCCGCCATGGCCAACGACGAGAAGCGCTTCTACGGCATCCAGTTCCACCCGGAAGTCACCCACACCCTGCAAGGCGGGCGCATCCTTGAGCGCTTCATCCGCGAGCTGTGCGACTGCGACGCCCTCTGGACCCCGGCCAAGATCATCGACGACGCCGTCGCCGCCATCAAAGAACAAGTGGGCGACGACGAAGTCATCCTCGGCCTCTCCGGCGGCGTCGACTCCTCCGTGGTCGCCGCGCTGCTGCACAAAGCCATCGGCGACCAGCTCACCTGCGTGTTCGTCGACAACGGCCTGCTGCGCCACGGGGAAGGCGACCAGGTCATGGAAATGTTCGCCGACCATATGGGCGTGCGCGTCCTCCGCGTCGACGCCGAAGACCACTTCCTCTCCCGCCTGGCCGGCGAAGCCGACCCCGAGAAGAAGCGCAAAATCATCGGCAACACCTTCATCGACATCTTCGACGCCGAAGCCGCCAAGCTCAAAAACGCCCACTGGCTCGCGCAAGGCACCATCTACCCGGACGTGATCGAATCCGCCGCCTCCAAAACCGGCGGCGCCCACGTGATCAAATCCCACCACAACGTCGGCGGCCTCCCCGAGCACATGAAACTCAAGCTCGTCGAACCCCTGCGCGAGCTGTTCAAGGATGAAGTGCGCAAAATCGGCCTCGAGCTCGGCCTGCCCTACGACATGGTCTACCGCCACCCCTTCCCCGGCCCCGGCCTGGGCGTGCGCATCCTCGGCGAAGTCAAAAAGGAATACGCCGACACCCTGCGCCTGGCGGACCACATCTTCATCCAGGAACTCCACGCCGCCGGCCTCTACCACAAAACCAGCCAGGCCTTCGCCGTCTTCCTGCCGGTCAAATCCGTCGGCGTCGTCGGCGATGCCCGCCGCTACGAATACGTGGTGGCCCTGCGCGCCGTGGAAACCATCGACTTCATGACCGCCCGTTGGGCGCATTTGCCCTACGACTTCCTGGAGAAGGTTTCCAGCCGGATCATTAATGAGATCCCGGGGATCAGCCGGGTGACTTACGACATCTCGTCTAAGCCGCCGGCTACGATTGAGTGGGAATGATCTGATTTAGACAGCTAGTAAGGGCTCACTTAAAAGGCCGTCGGCGCGGGAGCGTCGGCGGCCTTTTTTGCGTTTTGGGGGAAGTGTTGGTCAAGATATCAGGAGGCAGCTTTCGGCCTGGTCCACCCAGGTACCTTTGAGAAGAAGAAAAGGGATAATACGATTGCCGCTACAAGGCTTGTTCTTCAGGGCAGAGTCCCCTCCTCGTATAGCTGGCCGAGAGTCGGCAACGACAACGCCTTCGCCGAGTCGACCTTCAAGACACTGAATACCGCCCCGGCTTCCCGTTGACGGCTTCGCGACCCCGCCCGAGGCTCAGGCATGGGTCCAGCAATTTGCCGAGTGGTACAACCATGACACCGGCACAACGCGCTCCGCTATGTTGCGCAAGGCCTGCGTCGTAGTAAGTCTTTGAGACCGCGAAGCAACGCCGCCTGGAGCGGTGGTCGGGCGACATCCGGACACTCAGCCTGCGGGATGTCGTGCACCTGAATTCCGAGTGGGGCGCGGCGCCAACGGCTGTCGGATGTTAAAGAACTGAAATCATCTTATGTGTCAACTATGTTGGCAGGCCCTGGGCTGCGGAATTCGAGGATTTGCGCGACCCATGAAGTCCACCGCCAACACGTCTTCCGGGGCAGAATTCCAGTTTCCGGATGGCTTGAGGCCATAATCCGTGTCAGAATTGAAGGATACGGGGAGAATAATGTGCTCTCCGTTTATTGAAGAGGCATGAGTTTAGATGGCGCGTAGCGACCTGATAATCAATCTTGTTAAAGCGAGCGTACGAGGTGATGTAGCTGATGCGCGGATCGTTGCGGAGGCGATTGCGGCTGACGAACGCTCAAAAAAACATTCCGGCGTCGCAGATCGCATTTCGCGTGTGCTCGATATGCCTCAGTCTCCCCAGCGAAACGGACAGGCTCATTCGGCGAGTATTCGGGTGCGCGATGGTTCTGGGGGGATTCAGCGCAGTGAGCCTCGTCGGTCTTTGTCCTCCCTGTATCTGGATGAGTCGACCCATAAGGCATGTGTCGAACTTGTTGAGGAGCAGCGTCGGGCAGATGTATTGCGAGCATATGGTCTTGAGCCCAGGCACAGACTGCTTCTGGCGGGGCCCCCTGGGAACGGCAAGACATCGTTGGCTGAGGCCATAGCTTGTGAGTTATCTCTCCCGCTTTTTACTGTCCGCTATGATGCAGTTGTCACGAGCTATTTGGGCGAAACAGCACAGCGCCTACGACGGCTATTCGACTTCGTGCGAACGGAGCCTTGTGTGCTTTTCTTCGATGAGTTTGATGCTATTGGCAAGGAACGTGGCGACATCCATGAGACTGGCGAGATAAAACGGGTTATAACGACTCTCCTGCTTCAGATCGATGATTTGCCTCCGTACTGCGTGCTTGTCGGCGCGACAAACCATCCGGAACTTTTGGATCGCGCCACATGGCGTCGATTTGAGATCCGCCTAAACTTGGGGGCCCCATCATCCAAGCAAATGATCAAATATTTCCATGATCAGCTCGAAACTTTGGAAGGGCAGCCAGGGTACACAGCCAAGCGCTTGTTCGAGTCTGTTGATCCTGTCAGTTTTTCAGAGGCAGAGTCGTTTTTTCTAGATGTGAGACGAAGAATAGCCTTGTCGCAAGGGGCTCGGGAGCTTCGGTCAATATTAGACGACCGTGTCAAAGCATTCCGGTCTCACTCTAAGTCGAGGGTTCAAGGGGGACTAGAGGGTGGAAAGACCGATCCTTCGGTTTCCTGATCCGGTCGATGCCATTCGCCGGACAGGAAGTCCAGGTATACCGCCGAGGCCGTCAGGCCCTGGTCGAGCGCAGCAAGGGATGCGATTTCAGGCCACTTTTGACAGATTAAGTGCCGCGCTCAGCGGCGACGACCCTCTCGTTGCCCTGCGGCAAGATCCTACAGGCATTGCTCCTGAGCGTGCGCTTGTCTTTGTGACGGCTGGAAGCGTTTCAGATTTCGCTAAGGTGGCACAGCGGGCCGGACTGGAAGTCTTCTCTGAGGAGGAGCTGGAAGCTATCGAGGATTATCCAGAAGGTTTCCAGCCGGCAGGGGAGTCGGCCTCGCTTGTGCGCACGTTGTACGCAACCATTCCAACGGTTCAGTCATTCCAGAGGATGTTGTCGTTGTGGAGGGCTCATCAGCGTGGAGAGAATGCGCCCCGCGGGGCTGGGCCCTGGTGGAATGTGTTTAACTTGCTCCTCGAATTGCGCCCTTGGGGGCCCCAGGATCGGCTTGGTGCTGATTCAAGGGCAATCATCGAAGATCGCCTGGCTTTCAGGGAAGACGACGACCCGATCTCGATTGAGTTTGAAATTTGGCCAACTGCGAGCGCTGAAAAACGTGCTGGTTGGCGTAGAGAATTAGAGCAACATGTCGCTGCGCGTGAAGGCTCGATCTTAGATCGGAGCTCCATTTCCGAAGACGGCTTCATATATGAAGCGCTCCTTGTTGAATTGCCCTGTCATGCTGTGAGGCAAATGCTGACCAATCCTGCCGATATCGGTGGATTGGCGACCCTTGAGGGGGTTCAGTTCATCGTGCCTCAAACAATCGGCCAAGCGCTGCCGGGAGGTGCGGATGCTGTGGGAGGGGATCGTGTCATCCAGGGTGACTTTGACTTGGAGGCGCCAATACGCGCGGCTCTGCTGGATGGTACACCTGTAGCTGCTCACCGGGCGCTGGATGGTGGTGTTGTCATTGAAGACATGCACGATTTGGTCAGGCTTTCGCCGGTGGGGCAGCGCTACCACGCTACCGCGATGGCTTCGCTGATATTACGTGGAGATCTTCAAGCAGACGGCAGGCCACTGGCTGACTCTCGACTGGTTAGTGTGCCTGTGTTGATCGATCGGGAAGAGGGTGCCGAGACTGCGAATAACCGCCTTTTTGTTGATGTGGTGCATACGACCTTGATGCGGTTGATTGGCACCGATGAGCCAGTCGCGCCTGACGTTTTTGTCGTGAATTTCTCCATTGGTGTCCGTGATAGCCATTTCTCTGGTCACATCAGTGCTCTCGCACGGTTGATGGACTGGTGGGCGGATAGGGAAGGGCTCTTGTTTGTGGTCTCGGCCGGTAATGTCGGTCACCTTACCCTTCCAGAAACCAGGATGATGGATGTCGAAGATGCTGCTGTTGCCGATCGGCGAACGGCAGTCCGAAGCGCGATGCGCGATGGTATTTTTAATCGAACTCTGCTTTCGCCGGCAGAGTCCTTGAATGCTCTTACAGTCGGTGCATTGTCGCTTGATCTGGTGGATGATGTGCCCCCGCAGCAAGCCGGCATGTTGAAACTGGAGCAGGATGGTGAATTGGTGCCGCAAATGACTAGCGCCCTCGGACTGGGCTCCCGGCGGTCTATAAAGCCCGACTTTCTGGCTGCGGGTGGCTGTCTGGAGGTGCGTGCCATGCCTAGGGGCGGGGATGTTACCTTGAGGGCGGTGGAGCCTTCTCTACGCACAGGCCTAATCGCGGCATCCCCGCCTGGGCAGAATGCCACACAGAAATCGCGTGGCACGAGCCCTGCTGCTGCCTTAGTTACCCGCTCCCTTTTGCGCGCCGCAGAAGCTCTTACGGGAGAGGATGGTCCCTACCAAGGGTTGGAGTTGACGCGTCGTCAGAATGCTCTACTGACCCGCGTTTTGGCTGTTAATGCGGCTCGGTGGCCCCAAGATGCACACGATCTCTATCATGAAGAGCGGGCTCGACTTGGCAACAACCAGCACGCCCGAGCAAAGGAGGAGGTTTGCCGCCACTTCGGTCACGGCCATCTCGAAAACGCCATGATGTGGGAGTCACCTGAAGCAGGAGTGACGATGGTGGGTTTGGGAGTGATCCGGAAAGATGGTGCGCAGGTTTTTAGGATGCCCGTGCCGCCATCATTGTCTGGAGAGAGGCTTCCACGAGCCATGCGAGTCACCCTGGCTTGGTTCTCGCCGGTCAACCCTTCACGAGCTCAATACCGGCTTGCTGCGTTGGAGGCTACAGCGTTCAACGAGGCCAATGATGAGGATGACGGTAGATGGGGCTTCGATATGTCCTCCGATGGTCTTGATGCGAACATAATCAAGCGTGGGTCTGTGTGGTCTAAGCGACTGAAGAACAGAGTCCAGGCCATTCCGGAGTTTGGGGATGAAGCGGATATTCCGATTCGCGTGCAGTGTCGTGACGCATCGGGCGGTGGGCTGAGCCAGGATGAGGATATTATGTTCGCGATAGCTGTGACCCTTCAGGTTGAAGCAGAGGTTCAGTTCGACATCCATCAGGAGATTGAGCAGGCCTTGCGTGTCCGTCTCGCCACCACGCAGGGCTGATTTGCCTGCCTAAAGAGCTATTGATGGTGGCCGAAAAATGAGGGGGCTTATGATGGGTATGGTATTTTTCATGGTATCTTTCCTGTTTTGATTGATAACCACTTGTTTTTGCTTGGCTTTATCGTCTTGTAAATAATTGAGTGGGAATGATCTGATCTAGGCTGGTAGTAAGGGCTTACGTGAAAGGGCCGGCGCGAGAGCGCCGTCGATGCGAGCGGCCAGAACCCATGATAAAAAATCTCCTGATAGCGATAATCGTAGCAGGCTGGATCATAGCTTCGATTCAGCTGATCCGATCACTATTCAGTAACACTCTTGATGATGGCATTTTGACGCTAGCGAGCATCGCTATCGGTCTGCTTTTGACAACAGGGCTCAAGCTTCTCTTCAGCAAAGCAAAGATCGCGTTCAGTTGGCCCGTGGCGGCTTTCTTTGTGGTTTTTCTCTCAACTGCATGTGTTGCGTTGCTAAATTACCAGCTGGCCTCACCGAGTTATCAGAAGAAGGAATTTGTCGTAAAAGGTTCCGGCGAGAGGGTGCTGCGGTACGATTTGATGGAGTACGTACTACTCACTGATGGGGCTCGCTCATTCAAGTATATGGGCCTCGATAACCAAAAAAGGCCCCAGGCAGGGGATGTTCTGGAAGGCACAGTGAAAAAGGGCTTTTTCGGATTCGATATTGTAGAGATCACCGACCAATAATGAATCTGTATTCACTACCCTTGCTGCAGCCTCTGTGCCTCACATTAGCCGGCTGTGTCTCATCGGCTTGCCAACCAAGCCTCTTGCCAAGCCGAAAATTGCGAGGGCTTAATCCGGTAGCGGGCGAAGTTGCCGGCATGCAGGCCGAGCACTTCGCTTTCGACCACCTCCCTGAATCGCTGCCGGTCCTCTGGCGGAATATGTTGTTCCGCCCAATGAACAATGCGGTTGAACGCGGCTTTCTTGGTCATCCGCTCCAGCACAATATTCTGGACGACTTCCTGCAATGCCGAACGATGCTTTAACCGGAATGGGTCGGGTTCGCCGAGCGATTGTCGCACGGCGGTATAATGCGCCGCCGACCGCTCATAAGCCCAGATGAACACATTCTTGAGCAGGTCGATCCGGTTCAGTTCATACACGCCGAGCATCGCTTCGGTATAGATGTCGGCGGGTACCTCCGTGAAGGAGAGGGGAATCAGATTGGCTTTGATGAAGGGTATATTCGCCGCCAGCCGGGAAACGCGCTTGTTCACGTCATCGAACGGCTGCAGATACGGCAACTGAACCATGATAAAGAACGCCTGCTCGAAGGGATCGGCGATGGCGCCGACCGTCGCCAGTACCTGATCAAAATAGTCTTCAATCAGTTGTGGCACTTCGAGGGCATGAAACACGGACTTCTCAATGCCAACCGCGATTCGGCGCAAGCGGCCGGTCGCTTCCGGGTCGGCCAACAGGTTGTTGGCCAGCAACGCATGAAGATTCAGGATCGTATAGCGATTGAAGCCGATCTCCTCCGCCGAACCCACCAGAAACTCGATGGCGTCCTTATGGTTCAGGATCATTTGCGATTCGACGTGCGCCTTACCCGCCGTCTCTTCCCCGAAGGCGATCAATCGTTTCGTATCAAGCAGAGAGTACGTGTTCCCCTCCAAGCGGCTTGAGTTCCACGAAAGATCGATCAACAGGCGGTTCAGAATCTGTTTCGCATAGGTGCCCGCCGGCCGGGGCCCCGAGGGTGGCGTGCCGATTTCCCGAAGATGCGCGTGCTCGGCGGGTGCAAGATACGCCGTATGGTTGGGCCGGTACTGGTCAAGGAAGCGGTGTTGATACCCCGCCGGCTTGCGTGACCGAAGCGGTTTGCGCAAGGCGTTCTGGATCTCAGCGGCCTGGCGGGAGACGGGTATAGCGCCCGCCGCTTCCTCGTGGGAGGGTTCCCGAACGCTGTAGCCCGTCCTGCCCTCGGTATCCGCGGGCAGATATCGGGCCCACCGCTTTTTCCCAGTCTTGATGAGCCGGCCGGCATCCACCAGGTGTTTTAAACGGTACTGGAGCGTGCGCCGGGGCAGAGATTGCTCAAGAGCGTCCAGGACGGCTTGAAGGCCGACGCCCTCTGGGTGGGCGGCCACCACTGCCTCGATGTCCTGTAGCTCTTTTTCAGGTATGGGTTTCGCCATGATCGGGTATGTTGCGCATTGGAGGTTATGCGCAATTAAAGCACGCCAATGCGCAGCTATCAATCCTATGCGCAATTAATGCTGCGCATAGGATTAAGGGTGGTTCCCGTGGGGCAAGACGCCCTGGCTGCAGGATTCGGGGTTCTTCACGGTGTCGCCAGACCCACCCTCTCTTCACCCAGAAGCTCCACCGCGTCGGCCCCTACCGCAAGGCTGGTCAGGCTTGTGCGATATAAAGGTTAATATAAGTGTTTTTATCATCGATAAATACTCATATATGAAGGTTTTCAGATGATGTCTCGATCTCCCAAAGGTTCCGACAACCCGGCCGTGATGCCGCCGCCGGTGGCGCGTGCATTGCGCGACCTCGGCCAAGACCTGTCGGTGGCCCGCCGCATGCGCCGCTGGACGCAGGAGGGCCTGGCGCAGCGGATGGGCACATCGCTGAGCACGGTCCGGCGTATGGAAGACGGCAACCCCGGCACCGCCTTGCACACCTTCCTTCGCGCCCTGCATGTGCTCGGTCGCCTGGATGATATGGTCAAGGTCATGGCGCTGGACCAGGATACCTTGGCCCTGGAATTGGCCCGGGAGCGGTTGCCGCAACGGGTGCGGTCAGCCACTGGAAACAGAGCGAAGATAAGGTCAGTTGGGACGTCAGGAAAAGGCCGGGAGACCGTCGGCGATGACGATGAGCTCGAGGGCTTTTGATGGCGGCGTGATCCCGAACATGCACCGGCATCACCCTGGCCCGGAAAGAAGTGGTCTCTGACATCCGTCAGGAAGTGGGGGCCTGATCCTCATATTCACTGGAAACACGACGCCGCCAGCCAAGATTGAGTGAGGTGGTGTACTTTATCTAATTAGTAAGGACTCACTCAGGATGATTCGAGCGAGGGAGTTGGCTTTTGGAGACGGCATCAGTCAGGCTGCCAAGCAGCTGTGTGCTAACAGGTTTGTAAGGTGCTAACTTTTCTGGTCTTATTTTGTATCGGGGTCAATAAGAAAAGCGATATGGCGACGGCATGTTTATAAAATGTTCCGGTTGGCGTCATAAAACCTTCAAAGGGGGGGGCGAAATAAGCCAGAAACTAAAGGATGCACTAATAGTGCTTTTGCCGTTTTTATATGGGATAAATTCGGTTCTGGTAGTTTATATTTTTTGGGAAAAATTTTAACTATAAAGGAAAGTTAAATCGTGACAGATATCAAGGCGCGGTTGTCTCTGAGCCAAAAAAGCTGCGGAGAACCGAGAATGGCTAGAGGCTTATAAATTGGGAAAGAGAATTCCAGAACCGACCGCTAATAACAAGAAGCAGAATAGCGAGCGAGCGCGATTCGGGTTTCGCCTCAACTCTATTAGGCTCTTGTCAGTCGGTGATCAGGCTCGCGCCCGACTCATCGTTCTAGCCTTACTCGGGCGATGGATCGAGATGGATTACCCTGACCTGGAAGGAGCCTCTTTTCAGGCGTGCTGGTTCGATCACCCTGCGGTAGATGAAATGCTCACCTTCATACGAAGCCTGCCTTTTGAGCGCGGAGCTTACTACTTATCGGTCACATACAGTAAGTTGATTGAGCATGAAGAACGCAAGGCGGCGGGAATGTTTTTCACGCCGCCGGAGGTGGCCAATAGCTTGCTTTCAACTTGCGAGAAGTTCGGCATTGACTTGGCCGCAGCGCGAATAGTCGATCCAGCCTGCGGGGGGGCCGCATTATTGTTACCGGCTGCAATCCTGATTAATCAATTGCTGACTCGACAGGGTATGGAGGCTCGTGATCGAATCGCACACCTCCAAACGCATCTTGCCGGTGGTGACATTGATGACACTTTGAAGCAGTTGTCAGGGTACTTCCTTCAGATGGCGCTGTATGCAGAAATTCGGGAGAGTGGAGTACTACCGCAGTTTTCGCTGCGACTTCATGACTCATTGGCCTCGGGCTCAAGCGTTTTCATGGATTTCGACTTAGTGTTGTGCAATCCACCTTTCCGCAAAGTTACTGCGCGAGAAAAGCACAACGTGCCAGAGATTTACAGGCACTGGATGAAGGGGCAGGCTAACCTTTACGGCTACTTCATGGCGCTATGCATTGATATGCTCAGACCGAGAGGTATGGCAGCAATTATCACGCCGTCTGGTTTTTTGTCGGGCCATAGCTTCACTCCACTGCGAAAGGAACTCGCTTCAAACAATACCGTTTGCAGTATTGCACTTAGTCCAAAACGTGCAGGATTGTTTATTGATGTACAGCAGGAAGTTGCCGTCACCCATGTTGTAAAGGGGCGGCTTTCTGGGCGTCGACCGCAGGTTCAAGTGGAAGCATTATGCCGAGCGACAGGGGTTGAGGTGCTGAATAGGATCGAACTTCCTGGCGACGGACAGATCTGGGCAATACCACGCAATGCGGATGATGCTTTAGTCCTAGAACAGGCTGCACGCTGTCCAGCGAAATTGGCGGACTATGGTTATCGCGTGCGCATTGGACATCATGTCTGGAATCGTGATGGACATCGGCGCCCCCAATACAGCCGTGCCGAAGACGCCCTTGCCGCTGGTGCCACTGTAGTTCCGCTCATCTGGGCTGATCAGATTGCCCCGATGCGGCCGATCGAGCCGGTGTGGGGCAATACATCTGAGTGCGTTCGCACGGTATTGGACTGCAGTGGTGATAAGGCGGACCAGTGCACTAGAACTCCGGCCGTTTTGATCCAGCGTGTGACTAATAATAATCAGAAAATGAGGATTGTTGCAGCGCCTTTGAATCGTAATTTTATCGCGAGATGGAAGGGTTTTGCTGCTGAAAATCATGTCGTTATTCTAGAGCAAACGTCGCCAAATACCTTTCTTTCCCCCGATCAATTAGCAGAGCTTCTCAGCACTAATTGGGTTAATCGACAGCTGAGCTGTTTGTCAGCCTCAGCTAACATTTCAGTATTCGAGTTGGGTCACCTGCGTTTGCCAGACCCTGCTATTTTGCATGACGCGATTAACGCAGAATCCAGGATAAGCCAGGCTCTCCAGAACACGGTGGCGGTATGAAGTTTAGACGAGACCTTGACAGGCTGAAAGCGGCGCGTGAGGCCAAGCTCAAGCGGAAGGAAAAGATCTTGCTGGAGAGGGCTTCTAGTAAGCCAAAAAAGAAGAAAAATAAGTGGGAAAAGCAAAGAAAAGAAAAGGTTTTGTCTAAGGATCGATGCCCGCCACCAAGACCACGAGCCAGCGCCCTGCCGATGCCACTGGAATGCAGGGCATCCTTGCCTATGCTATTTAGGGAAGATGACGATCAGCCTATTTACCCGTCTGATGGGCTGTGCTCGTTAGTGGAGCTTTATCGATATGCTGCAAAGCATCGTAGTCGACATATCGCGATGTGCTGGCCAGTAGCACCATTGCAAACTGGATTGATTCATTCGCTCGCTACGATGCAGAATCAGGCTAACGGAGACAAGCTTGGAATTCGCGGCGCGTTATTTCCCTGCAAGTCCAACGTATTTTATGCGCTGAATCACTTGGGTTGGGGAACCAGTGATATTTTAGATATTTTCCGGCGCAATGCTGAAGTTGGTGCGAGCAGTAACAGCTGGGTTACGCGCAGTCATCGGGATAAGGACCCTTTCCTATTTTCAGTTTCGGAACTGGAAAGAGCTGGAGACCCAAATCTACACCCGGCTCTAACCGATCTTATGCCTCACTTTTATTCAGGGGCTAGTTACAGTGGTTGGTCAGACTGCTCCCATCGTCTGTTGGGCAACATCCTGGCGCGGATTCGGCGTCGCAATGTTGGGCAGGCTTTTCGTGCGACGGCAAGCAATGTGATGGGCGGCCCATCATCGGCGCCTGATGCATTGTTCGCAATTGATGGTCGTATGCCGGTTTCCGACGTCAAACGAGCAGTTACCGACCTGTATTCCCATGATGTCGAACTGGATGTAGTCCTCGTTGCCTGGCCGTTGAAGGCCCGTTTGGAATATCCGAACTGGAAAGCCATGACGACCAAACTGGTCAGGACTCTGGATCAGTTCACCGGGGGAAGCGGTCCCGGGATTGTTTGCATTACTGATGACCCTCGCGCCGCTTTTGAGCTACGGGATAAACTTTATGATACGACTTGCGCATCCGAATTAACGCCATTCGAACTTCATGCTGTAGCTGGCCGAGTTGGTGGGCACAGCCTCGTTGTCAATCAGCCTCCGATTGAGGCTACACGACCACTGACTTTTGACCTGCAGCTGGTGGACTCCGATGCAGATCGGTTGTGTCGTGACATTTATCGGGTAGCGAAAAACAATGGCCTTGACACGCCCGACAATAACCCTCTGGCTGACGTTATCGGCCTGGTCTCCCGGGTCTCTTCCCTACCCTGTGGTTTGCGGGATCTGGATGAAGAGATGCAGGGCGGCGACATCAGCGAGCGGTCCGCTCGTTTGTATCGCTGGCTCGACATCAAGGCCGCCATACAAGAGCGCCTACAAACCGCACCGCTGAGAACCGATGCCAACAGGCTATGGCAGACCTTGGACAGGGTCCCTGACTTGATGGGACGAGCCCGCGAGGCTACGAACTTTGGGTTGCGTCTGGCGAAGCTGGCGGCCCAAGCCGCCGGCCCAACGCATGTTCTACTGGTTTTTGAATCAGAGTTTCGGCGTCAGCTAGCCCGCCGTTTTTTATCCCGCTATGCGGATTACCCGCAAGGGTTGGGCTTTGAGCAGCTAAGGCCACGCCTGCACTTCATCATGACCCAGGATTTGGAATACGCACTAACACAGAAGCCTCAGGTGCGCGTAGTGTTCGTGGGGCTGAACAAGGAAGCGACCAACATTATTTTGTGCAGCAATAGTATTCCCAATCGCACCACGATCCTGAGTACACATCGTTCTGCCTTATTCCTTCGGGGAACATTGCGCGCGATTCTGGAACATTTTGAAGAGACTTTCCGCCCCTTGAAAACGCGCATCGAGTCACTCATAGAACAAACGCCAGACGGTAGCGAGTCCTTTCCACTCATGCGCCAGTACAACGTTCAAATGCCGGATCTCCAGATTGAGCTCAGCGACTTCGTGGTGGTTGATGGCCAAGATCTGGCGGATCAACCTAATGCCTGGCTAATACGACTGGATGATCATCGTATGCTGCGGCGGCTACCGGAGCAGCGAGTATTTATCTATGACCCATTGTCCGAAGGCAGCAGCGGGCATGGTTTCAGGGAGAGAGAGGTTCGTGATCTTAAGGTTGGTGATCAGCTGTTCGTTATGTCCGCAGAGTTGCGTTTTGAGCTTGATGAGTTGCTGCGTAAACACGATATTCTGCGTACCGACGATGAGATCTTTGAGGATCGGCTGCGCGCTTATCACCAACACGCCCATGAATTGCTGAATGAAAAATGTCCCGGGCTTAATATCACCGATCAAGTAAGGACACTGCGATCTCAGATTCTGGCTGATTATCCGCAGTACGCTGAGCTATACCCGCAGCCCGCGGCGATGCGAGCTTGGATCAATTTGAAGGATTACCTCGACCGGCCCATTGAGGAGTTGCGACCATTTGCGCCGGCTCGCGAGGCCTATTTCAAAGCTTTTGCTCTGACACTGGGCATGAACGAGACCCAGGCAGCGGTGTTCTGGAGCCGAGTCATCCAGCCGTTTCGCTTCGCGCGGCGTACCGGTGGCAAAAAACTCGCGGATGATTACGCCACGCTGCTGCTTGAGCCCGAACACCTCATGTCGCTGGGCCAGATTGCCCGGCGCGAGATCGAATCCTTAACCACCCACGCGCGCGAGCACGCTTTCGCCGTGGAAGAAATTCAAAGAGGACAACGCCGGAATGATTGATCCCGTGACTCGTGTCGACCCTTCTACAATTCCTAGCTTGCTCAAGGAGGCTGTGACTGATTCGCTATTGGGTGAAACTTTTGCCCGTATCAGCGGAGAGGGCGAAACCGGGCGCATAATCCAAGGACTGAAACCGCGCCAAGCACTCAACTCTGGGTTTTTACTCCCCCGACGCCGCCCCGAAGGTGATGATGAAGTGACTTCGCCAATCTGGATCTCCTCATTGGGTACGCAATTCGAGGTCAACGCTCATGCTTCAGGTATTGTAAGGCTAACCCCGCGAGCCAGCGTGTACCTGCGGGTGCTACCCACAGTAAAAGAGTTCGAGCGAATCTCCGTAGGAAGTCACCTGAATATCCGCCCTGAGATCGTGCAACGTTATCGTTTGCGCCGTGGGCAGTTGCGCAGGGCTTTGCAGAGCGAACTGGGCGACAAAAGTCATCCGAACTGGAACGCTCGCTGGGAGGAGATCGCGGTTCAGGCGTGGGCCCATGCCGGGGTTCCAGAAAGTCTGCGAAAAGTGCTTGTCGAAACCGAAGGCGCTCATGATGAACCGAATAACCAAGAGCCGGATGATGACGGCGTCTCTATCCCGCCATTTGGACAAGACCAGGAGGAGTTGCACCGGGAAGTCCTTGCGCATCAGGAGCTATTGGAACCGCTGCGCATTCCGGAAAAATGGCAGCGTCTGGATTTTACTCTACCGGATTTTGAAGTGGACTTGAATCAGCAAGACAAGGATATAGAAGCCAGCGTTGCTTTAGCCACGGGAGAGATGCAGACAGCGATCAGGCGACAGCTTGCTGCTTGGGCTGCCAGTGATGAAGGCCGGAGCTGGGGATATCGCACCCGTCCTGAACTACCGGTCTCTGCGGCTTTGGACTGGGCCCAGACGTTGGAAATGCTTCGAGGCCGTAAGGAGCCGGATGCTCTGCCCCTCATTAACCTACAGTGGGGGGTAGAGCGGACACGGAATTACCTAGATCCAAGTCGCTACAGCATTAAGATCACATTGGAGAACAGCAGCGACTATCAGGCTCGCGTGACCGATACGGAGCACAGCGTGTTTTTGGCCGGTTTCCAGATGCAGTTGCCCCGCACGCTACACGCCCCCCTAAAGCTTGCCCGGGTCAAGCCCAGCTATCGCTATAACGCCTATCTCAACTATCCCGCGATGGGCGTGAACAACGGGATTGAACTGGTCGCCCGCGATGACGAGCAGATCACACTTCGGACCACTTGGCGCCCGCGCTACGACCAACCACGTATCGAGCCGACCTCGCCCGGTGGGGTGTCACGCAAGATCCGCACTCTGGCCAAGGCGGAGGGCGTCGACGGTTTGATGCCACTTGTGCCGGCCTACACCCGATGGCTTGAGCGAGTTCGGGCGGACACGGACCCCACAAAGGGAATCCTGCCGACCGAAACGGAATCCCGCGAAAAGGAGCATGCAGCCTTTTCCAAGGACCTGGAAAACTGGGAGCGGGAACGTGATGCAATTGATGCGGGGCTAAAGCTGCTGCAGGAGTCCCGTAAAGCTTGGTTGAGTCGGGGGCCGCAGACCGAACCCAAAGCTTACGTGTTCGAGGCTTGGCTGGCAATGAATGAGGCCATGGCCAACTTCATGGAAAACAAGCTCAAGACCGATGATGCAGAGTGGCGACTCTTCCAAGTCGCCTTCATTTTGGCGAGTCTCCCCGCTCTCGCTTCACGGATGGATGAGTGGCGTGATGAGTATTATGACCCCAAACGCGACGATGCCGTGACTTTGCTGTACTTCGCTACTGGCGGTGGCAAGTCCGAGGCATTTTTTGGTCTGCTGGTCTTTGCCCTGTTGTTTGATCGTCTGAGGGGCAAAAGGTTGGGGGTGACCGCACTGGTGCGCTATCCCTTGCGTCTGCTCACCATTCAGCAGGCCCAACGTTGTGCCCAGGTGCTGGCGTATGCCGAGGAGGTACGGCGCAAACACGACTATGGCGGACACCCGCTTTCCATCGGATTTTGGGTCGGTAGCTCTGGCAGCCCCAACTACATGAACACGGAGGGTATGCGTGACGTACCGAAGATCAGCGACAAGCCAGCAAATCAGTCCACCGAAAATGGTCTGCTGGAGACAGATTACCGCGCCGCCAGGACCGCATGGCGCAAACTACCGACTTGCCCCAAGTGCCACACCGAGACCGCACTTCGACAACACGTCGCACATGGCCATACTGTGTTGGGGCATTTCTGCATGAACACCGCCTGCATGTTTAACGAAGGTGGAATGACGCCGCTACCATTCTACATCGTAGATGAGAACATCTATGCTCGGGCGCCTTCCGTATTGCTGGGCACCGTAGATAAGCTGGCCCTGATCGGCCATAGCGGCAATACTATCCGTCGGATTATGGGCATGTTCGGGGCTGCGCCCTGGATTAATCCCCCTGATGAGCGGTTGGTCACGCCGCGAGACGCCCAAGAGTATCGACGCCAACCGAGCGAGAAAAATCTGGAAGGCATCGCCCCTGCTTACCCGGGCGGTGTGGAAGTGTTTCACGACCCATTCCCTGCCCTGATTGTACAAGACGAGGCCCACCTGCTGGATGAGTCGTTAGGCTCATTTTCGGGCCTATTCGAGTCCACCCTTGAATCCGTATTCCGTTCCTTGGCCGTCCCGTTGGGTGAGCGCGTTGCCCGGGATCCGAATGGGGTGTTCCGCCGTGCGAAGGTCATTGCTGCTTCGGCCACCGTGAGTGAGCCGGATCGGCAACTGGAACATTTGTATCAGCGCAGTATTCCCGCGATGCAGTTCCCGGCGCCCGGGCCCTCGCTCTACGAGAGCTTCTATTACAGCCCGCGTCCCGGGCAGGGCGTTGGCAGGAGTGCCCATGTCAACCCAGAGTTGTCCAGCGAGTGGGCCCGTGTGTACATGGCGTTCATGACCAATGGCAGGCCCCATACTTCCGTGACTACTGCGATTTTAGCCCACTTCAATCTGGTGATCACCCGGAACTTCCGTGCGTTGTGTAGCGCCAATTATGACCAGATCGAGGCGGTACGGACTCAGTTGGCCGGTCATGTGAGCGATGGTCCTCTGGCTGAACTGCACCGGGAGGCGATTGCCAGTGCCGATGCGAAGCACTTGGCTACCCTGGTCGATCTGCACCGCGTCAATCTGACTTACGTGACCAACAAGAAAGGCGGTGACCAGCTACTGGCAGCGCAGGCCGAAGAAACCCGAAAGTTGCATGATCGGGAAGGCCAGATGATCCGGGACTTAGATACGCGCCTGATCTCTGGCGCCGTGGATCAGGGTGAAATTCAAAAGGTGATTGAAGATGCCCAAGATCGAGTTCGGCCGGGAGCTGCCTTCAAGGAAATCGATGAAGAACTGCGTTCGGTGATAGCTACCTCAGCAATCTCACACGGAGTGGATGTGGACGAGTTCAACTCCATGGTATTCGCGGGCATGCCATCAGGCATCGACGAGTATATTCAGGCCTCCTCGCGAGTGGGGCGCACACACGTTGGGTTCGTGCTATTAGTTCCGACACCGCAACAGCGCCGAGACCGCCACATCGTGCATATCTTTGACAGCTATCACCGGTTCCTCGAACGGATGGTCCAGCCCGCAGCCATCGATCGCTATGCTGAGAAAGCCGTAGTGCGTGTACTGCCGAGCGTCATTCAAGCCTACTTGCTTGGCGTTGTTCCTTGCGTGTCGATGTTGAGCATCCCTGAAAAGTCCCAACTGGAGACTCCGTTTCAGTTAGGCCAGATTAACCAGGCTTACCGCAACGGAGGTAAGCCCTACATGGATCGTATTGTCGGCTTTATGCAGCAAGCCATCGGTTTGGTCGAGCCTTATACGCCGAATGATCCGGACTACTACCGAAACCTGATCGAAAGCTGGGTACGAGTGCGAGTGAACGATGACTGGAGCAATCAGACCACCCTTACGGAGTCAGTGGAGGGTTATTTCCGCAGTCAGACACGGACCATTCTCAAACCGATGATGTCTCTACGTGACGTGGATGAGATGGGCACAATCTTCGGTGGCCTAAAGCACAATCAGCCTGTGGAGCATTTGCTTAATGCCATGGATTTCATTCGAGGCGGGACTGCCAACACAGAAGAAAGCGAGAACAGTTAGGAGCATACATGGCTAAACGAAACGATCCGGCAAGAAAGCCGCCTAGCATGAAGCGCTCACAGGGGCAGCTCGCCAATGCCTACGCACCGGGAGCTTTTTTTACATTCGAGGGTGGACGCGGCGCTTGCATGAGCCGGGTTAACCCGAGCGCGCCGGGGCATGAAATGATCCTGCAGCGCGAGCATCAACAACAAGTCATCGCTCGCCTGAATGAAGCCTTACGTAGCTGGCTAGACCGGGCGCGAGCAGCTCGTGGCGGAGTTGAACCGGACAACCTATGTATGGACGATGCCCTGCTTAAGGATGGTCAATTGGAACTGCCTCCAATTGATTCGCTGGTGTTCCTGCGGCCTGACACAGTGACCTATGAGCCTATGCCCTTGGCCTTCGTATGTCGGCACTGCAAGCGCTTTGAGCATTTCGAGAGCATTCGCGAATTGGATCGTAAAAAGCATCGCTTGAATGGCGAGTGCACAGCTTATGAAGGGGATTGCCATTGGCGCCAGCTCGATGTGGTATTTGTCAGCCACACGGGTGAAGTCGAGGTCCCGCAGCCAGGCCGGTATACTTGGTCCCAGAGCGCTGAAGAGGTGCAGCGCTGGCACAAGACCTGCGAGCACTGCCATGGCGACCGGTTCTGCCTGGACATCAGTTCCAGCCAGATCGGCAAGTGGTACTTCTACTGCGCCACGCCAGGTTGCATCGGCCAGCGTTCCCACCGGCACTGGCACCAGTACTCTTACTACCTGAGCGGCCACTATCAGGACCAGGCCGGCAGCCATCCGAACGAGTGCCGAATGGTTCCGGTCTCTTACCGGGCGAGCATGGTCCATTATGCCCAAATGGAGCGATTCGTCCTGGTGCCAACCTCGCAGCAGAAGCTTCTGAACATCATCAATAGTTCGAACCGGGAGCTGATGCACGAATTTCTGGCCAAACGCTTCCGCTATCCCGGAGAGGAGTACAGCGAAGAAGAAATTAGGGAGCGTCTGGAACAGGCGGGCATGAGTAAAGATTGGAATAAGTATAAGAGCTTGCTCGTCTCAGCTGAGGGCATGGACCAGGAAACTGCTAGGGATTTGCGGTCGATTGCACAGGATATGCTAGATAGTTTTACGCAGGGTGATTCGCCCATTCTTGAGTCTCGTTTTGAACTGCCTGATGCAGTGCGGCTGGGGGTTGCCAGCCGAGATGAGTTCACTGGTCGCTTCGATCCGTTTGTGCTGGCTGTGGAGCATGAGGCGCTGGAGCGCGGAAAACTGAAAGTTGGTGACGCAGGAGACAAGCAGACATTTGTGCGCTTTACCGCCATGGACAACGATCTATCCCCCAAGAATCCAACGAAAAAGGCAGCGCAGGAAAAAGAAACCCAACGCATCATTGGCCAAATGGGCATCGACGACATAGGTTTGATTCGCGAGTTTGATCTATGCCAGTTCACCTACGGCTATTCGCGCCTGGGCTCGGGTCCCCAGGCTGAAGTTGGCAGCGAAACATACCCGACTAAGCTGCGGGTATTTGATCGGGTGCGGACAGAAGACGGGCCACGTCGCCCCATTTATGTCATCACCCAGGCGAACGAGGCTATTTACGTGCGCCTGAATCCCTCTTCGGTGTATGCCTGGCTGGAACAGATGGATTTGGTGGACCTGCCGAGTTGGACTCCAGGAGGCATCGACATCGGAGGCAAAATACTCGAGGTGGCGCAGCCTTTCGGTCGCTTCTTCTCTTTACTCAACCCGGGGCCTGCAAGTACTTATCGATACGTTTATACCCTTTTGCATACTTATGCGCATGTGCTGATGAAAGCGGTGTCAGAGAACTCTGGCCTGGACCTGTCTTCGCTGAGTGAGTACATCTTTCCCGCGGATTTGGCCTTTGTGGTTTACCGCAATGGCACCACCATGGATCTGGGCAACCTGTCGGCACTTTGGCGCAACGAGAATAACAGCTTTCTGGAGCGCCTAACTGATCCGAAAATGAATCGCTGCAATTCCGGTCAGCTATGCCCTGGGGCCTGCCCGGATTGCATCACCATTCCGGAAACTTCCTGCATTGCCTCCAACAATCTACTGTCGCGATCAACTTTGGTCGGCGGCAAAGCACCAGCTTTTGATCAGACCCACGCCAATCAGCGCATTCCCGGTTTTTTCGAGGTTTTGCTTGATGCTGTCGAGTGACGACAAGCTGATCTTCCGGGCTATGATGCGCCAGGGCCCTCTGGCTTGCGGCTTGTGTATGTTGGCCGCAGAGGGGCGCTGGACGTATCGGATGGATCTGGCCTATCTTTGCCAAGCCATGGGTATGCCGAGTACGCAGCGTAATGCGCTTCATGAACTACTGAAGAGCTTGGTGCAACAAGGCCTAGTTGAACAAAATGGCCGAGACTGGATGCCGGCTCCAAAAGTGGACTTCAGGCGCTGGGCTGCTCGTCTGGAAGGTGCGCTCACTTTCAAAGCCGAGCATGAAGAGAATAACTCGGTGGAAGTTGTGCTGTCCCGTCCCCCCGAACCAAGCGTCTTCACTCAAGAATTGATGAGTAGCTTGCGCTCAGACTGGGGTCTGCTTGATACAGAGTCAATTCTTCCCGCAATCGCACAAGCGGCCCGTCAGCGGGCCGTGGTCGTTTCTCCGTTCATTGATGAGTATGGCATTAATCGGGTGTTGAACTTCTTTCGGCAGGCGAAGGTCCCAGAAAAGCACCTAATATACAGGGGTGACAAAGATAGGGTGAAAGAGGTCCTGAGTGTTGCTCAGAGCGAGTTGGCAGGTCTCGGGGTGCAGACACACCGTTATCATCTGCCACTGCCGGAACAGGGCAACGAGAGCTTCCACGCGAAGATCCTGCTGGCTGATCGGCATACCGCTCTGGTGGGGTCCTCTAACATGACCCGATGGTCGATGCGCTATTCCCTTGAGTTAGGCGTTAAAGTCCGTGGAGAGGTTGCTGGTCGTATCGCTGATGTCATTGATGCCGTGCTTGCTTGCTGCAGATAATGGCTTCTGCATAGAGACCGGAGACAAAAAACCATGCTTTGATTTTAACTCAGCGTCTCCTTCGTTTGCTAGTGGCGTAACAACGCAGATTTGATGGCTTCTGCACCTTTCCTATAACACACAACTGCCAACAACTCCGAGTCAATCCAAACGCCCCAATAACGGCTTCCACGGTAGTGGCCGATCTCAATATTCGGTTTGCGATTTTTCATGTTTGCTCCTTTACTTTCGTGGTCAGCCATTCATTTCACCCAGAAAGGTGCAGGCCCACTGTTCTGCGTGACTGCGACCCAATAAAGCAAGTCTTTTGGCGTCCCGAACTTTCCTGTCTTCGATGCCTAAAGTATTCATCTGGTCGGCCAGCGCCGAGAACAGCGCTTCCATATAGTTAAACTGCTCAACAGCAAGGCATGCCGCATCGCGCAATTCGGTTTGCTCTAGGTCATGTGGTTTGGTCATCTCCGCCTCCTTCAATTACTCTCCTTAAGTCGACCCATCCAGTAGAGCGCAGACCACGAATTACGGTCTACAGACGATAAGTAGCACTTTCCCGCTTTGTGGAGACAACCATGATCATCTCCTCCGCCCACGATTGCCGCCTCGCCGCCAAACGCCGCCTGCCGCCGTTCCTGTTCCACTACATCGACGGGGGCGCGTACGACGAGCACACCCTGGCGCGCAATGTGGCGGATCTGCGCGATCTGGCGTTGCGGCAGCGGGTGTTGAAAGAGGTGGGGGAGGTGGATCTGTCGGCGCGGTTGTTCGGGGAGGCGGTGAGCCTGCCGGTGGCGTTGGCGCCGGTGGGGCTCACCGGGATTTACGCGCGGCGGGGCGAGGTGCAGGCGGCGCGGGCGGCGGCGTCGCGGGGTGTGCCGTTTACGTTGTCGTCGGTGTCGGTGTGTCCCATCGAGGAGGTGCAGCCGGCCATCACGCGGCCGATGTGGTTTCAGCTGTATGTGCTGCGCGACCGGGGTTTCATGAAGAACGCGCTGGAGCGGGCCTGGGCGGCGGGGGTGCGGACCCTGGTGTTCACGGTGGATATGCCGGTGCCGGGGGCGCGCTATCGCGATCGGCATTCGGGGATGTCCGGGCCGTTCGCGTCCTGGCGGCGGATGCTGCAGGCGGTGACGCACCCGCGCTGGGCGTGGGAGGTGGGCCTGCGCGGGCGGCCGCATGATCTGGGCAATGTGTCGGCCTATCTGGGCCATCGCATCCACCTGGAGGATTACATCGGCTGGCTGGGCGAGAACTTCGATCCGGCCATCGGCTGGCGGGATCTGGAATGGATTCGGGAGTTCTGGAAGGGCTCGATGGTGCTCAAGGGCATTCTCGACCCGGAGGACGCCCGCGAGGCGGTGCGCTTCGGCGCGGACGGCATCGTCGTCTCCAACCACGGCGGGCGCCAGCTCGATGGCGTGCTCTCCTCGGCCCGGGCCCTGCCGGCCATCGCCGACGCCGTCCAGGGCGACCTGACGATCCTGGCGGATTCCGGTGTCCGCTCCGGCCTGGACGTGGTGCGCATGCTCGCCCTGGGCGCCGATGGCGTGCTGCTGGGCCGCGCCTTCGTCTACGCCCTCGCCGCCGCCGGCGAGCAGGGCGTGGCCCATGTGCTGGACCTGATCGCCAGCGAGATGAGGGTGGCGATGACGTTGACTGGGGCGCGGGCGGTTGGGGAGATTTCTAGCCCGGATTTCTCATGAAGAAGGTAGCATGAGGAAGGAAGAAGCGGCTTAAAGTGTTAGAATTCAAGTTCCTACACAAAAACCCACACTAAAAGCCGCTATCCAAAATGGTACCTCAAAAACTGACC
>Ga0207878_100129_pt1 | contig 74788 bp, 56 predicted proteins | sample LinPmetageLP41_FD_184053 | JGI IMG/M metagenome (GOLD analysis project Ga0207878, IMG submission 184053) | Marine viral communities from the Pacific Ocean - LP-41 (SPAdes) | ecosystem: Environmental > Aquatic > Marine > Oceanic | place: Pacific Ocean | collected 2010-08-27 | reverse complement strand
CGACGAAGAAACTTCGTTGTTCTCACTGGTTAGCGAAGCATCAAAAGTCGATGTCAGTTTGTCCTTACCATCGGCATTGCCTAATGCATTAATTGTCGCAATACCATCTGCATTTGTTTTCAAGCCAGTAATGACAATTTCATTCGCTTTTAAACCGTCGGCATTAACAACAAAGCTGTCAGAATCAGCGCTACCGGTGAGCGTGCCATTACCGTTATCACCCGCGAAATCCGCTTTTTCAATTTCTTTGAATGTAATATCAGACGCGACTAATTGGTTCTTAGCAACATCAAGCGCTGCATCCGTACCATCCGTATCAACGGTGTCGGTCACATCCGTAGCAGTTGTAGCAGTTCCTGCTACAACCGTGGTAACACCAGTAAAGTCGATAGCATTCACGCCAACGGCTTTCGACCCCGCGACGGTGAAGGTTTCAGCAGCCGCGGTACCGGTTAAAGTGCCATCTGCCAATACCGTTTCTTCAATACCTTGGAATAAATAGCCCGACGAAGAAACTTCGTTGTTCTCACTGGTTAGCGAGGCATCAAAATCTGATGTTAGTTTATCATTACCTCCAGTATTACCTGAGGCGTCGATCGTGGTATTGAGATCCTCAAACACGATGTCGTTGGCTTTCAGCTGAGTAACATTATCAACGGTTGCAAGTACGAAAGTGTCTGCGCTGTCGCTGCCCTTTAATGCATTTTTATTTAAATCCGCCGTTTCGATATTTTGGAACGTGAAACCACTCGAGGTCAGAGCCTTACTCGCACCGGTCAACGTTGTATCAAAATCGGACGTTAACTTATCTGCCCCAGAGGCATTACCTCCAGCATCAATCGTGGCGAAGCCATCTGTATTTACCGCTAACCCCGTAACGGCAATTTCATTCGCGTTTAAACTCGCATTACTAACAACAAAAGTGTCCGCGCCATCACTACCGGTTAAAACACCACCTTTAAGATCGGCACTATTAATGTTACTGAAATTAATATTCGACGCTGTTAGCGCGTTATCAACTCTTTCAAAACTTTCAACATCAGGATCAGTACTTGTATTTTCAGCAACTAATGATGCGCTCGTTGCCGCGACAAAGGTTACGCTGTCGCTTGCGCTTGCGCCGGCATCAATAGCTGACACGGATGTAAGGTCCATGTTGTTAACAGTAACCGTAGCGCCGTCGTCAGCAATAGAAAATATCTCGCTCACAGTATCCGAGCCATTCAAAATAGCATCGTTAGCTTTAACAGATGAGACTCCAGTAACCTGAATCGCAGATGAATCAATGACACCGGTTTTATCGACAATATCAATAGAAAGAGCATTAACGCCCTCAAGATTTAAAGCATTATATTCTGGTGCTGCCCCTGAAACATCTAGACTATCCGTCGTTACTTTAATCGTACCAGCAAGCACTTCTGTGGTTGTATCTGTAGCTGCGGTTCCTGTCGCCGAAATTGCGGTACCTGAATCCAGAGTTACCTTATCAGCTTCGATAGCAATAGAAGCTCCGTTACTCGCTATTAAACTTCCACTATTCGACACGGAGGCAACTTTACTTGCATCCTGAACACTACTAACTAAGCGAATTTCATCACCAATAGTTGAGATACCAGTAGCTTGTAAGGTGCCACTGTTTACTGCAGAAGCTAATAGATCTGCAGCAGCATAGGCTTCAAGTGTAATTTGGCTAGCAGTAATAGTGCCGCTATTGGTGACGCTTGGACCGGGGCCTGAAGTTTGACCCTCAATACTTCCACTTTCGATTCCCAAAACATCCGAACCAAAAGTAATTGTCGCACCTTTTGCCCCGACCATATTGACGAGCCTAGCGTTGATATCGCCGTTATTAGTAACTTGACCTCCTAAAAAAATTACTGAAGATGATGCAGTAATCCCCTTGGTAATCACACCATTGTCATCCACAAAAGAGCTATTATTCGTTATAGCTCCAACCCCACTATTAGGGGCAGATATATCTAAACTTCTACCCTCTAGGAAGTCGGCTGTTGACACTACTGTACCGCCAGATGCAACTAAGCTCCCAACGTTAACAGTTGCTGTTGACGTGAATAACACCCCATTTGGATTAACAAGGATAACCGTAGCGTCAGCATTTAATGTACCCGCAATATTACTTACTGAATTACTACTTGCTGCGACTTGATTAAGAGCGATACCACCAGTAGGCTGGTTAAAGGTTAAAATTTCTTTATTATCTATATCAAAACTAGTCCAATCAATAACCACACGATCCGCCACCTGATCAATTTCAAGCGTCTTAATTCCTCCAGATGAAGGAACGGTTACTATACTGCCTATAATAGCATTAGCATCGCCTCCAACAACCACTCCACCCGAAGGCAACGCCAACACCGCCACCGGCATAACTATCTGCCCGGCAATTAAGCTACCTAACAAACTGCCTCTTATTCCTGCTGCAATTAAATTCGCGTTGCGAATGGCCTCGGCGAGATGTTTCAGCTTAGGTAAAAATCCAGTCGCTGCAGTGGTTACATTTTTGCTAGTGTTGGTGTTCTTAGTCATGTCGCTATTCTCAACATCAAGGGGGGCGTCCCCAAATTCATCCGTTCATTCACACGTATGTGAATAAAATCCTTTTATCCGTTTTATTCGTCAGTTGTTAAAACACGAAATTAATATCGGCAAACACTTCTACTGTGTCTGGCTTTTCGTTTAGTTTTTCAACTGAGCTATCGCCTTCTGGGTCTAGGCTTGATTTACCTTCAATCGGTGTCGCTATCGTAATTTTCGAGCTAAAGGTGTTACCCCATACGGCTTTAATTACAATACCGGCGGCGCTCATGCGCGCCCATTCGTCATCGGCTAAGCCACCGCTATCGGTAGTAAAGCCGCCGTTTTGTACGCCGTAGGCAAAGTCTAATAACAAGCCTGCTTGAAATACTTCTCCAAATGTACGATTACCAATGAAAGACCAGCGCGGTAAGTCGAAGTACCATTCGTTAGCGATATAAGCCGAAGTGTCGGCAGAGAATTTTCCTACGCGGAATGCGCGCACGCCATTGGCACCGCCCATACTAAACTGTTCAAAAGACGGCAATGATGCGGAGGAGTACTGCATTTTTATCGTAGTAATAAGTCGGCTGTACTCTTCGCTAAATGGCAGAGGAACAAAGAATAGCGAGTTCGTATCAATACCAAATTTCGTAAAGGTATCGTCACGCCCTTCGGCTACTTCGTTTTTATGCTCGCCATACTGCAATGTCAGGTTAGCAACGTTCAACATGCGCAAACCTGAACGGTTTAGGCCGTCGATATAGAAATTAAATTCACCACCAACAGAGTGATCACCCGCAGGAATAAACTCACTGTCGATTTTTGTTTCTTTGTCGGTCAGGGTAAAACCTGTCGACATGTTAAAATCGCGACTGCGCTTAATCTTATGATCGATATTTAACGCATAATTAGAGCTGGTGCCTTCTAGCTCCAGCGCGTTAATCACGCCGCCATCTTCATCAACAATCGAGTAGCTATTGTAGTCGGCAGAAAGGGTTACGCGTGTTCTTAAACTGAAGAATGGGAATGAGTAAGAAAACTGACCAAGGTTAGCGCGCGATTCGTTATCGGCTACGTTTTTCCCTTCAATATCTTCTGAGCGTAAGTAACCCACTTTTAAGCTGTCGCCAAAACCAATCGGGTTATACCACTCCATACTGGTAAATAATCGTGTGTCACCGGTAAATGCCGAACCATGATTATCTAAACGAACTAAAAATCTTAGCGCTTCTTCATCGCGTACGTTTAGCTTAAGCTTTGTTTCTCCTGGGTTTTCGCCAGCGGTAAATGCACCGGTAATATTCAAACCAGGCAAATCATTAAGAACATACAAAGACTCTTCAATACGAGTGCCACTAACCGCTTTATCCATTACCGGTTCAAATGGAGAACTGAGCGTTTTCAAAGTGTACTTTTTATTGTTAATGGCTTCGACTTGCCCTAGGCGCCCTTCAAGAATCGAAAGACGAACGATGCCGTCTTTAATATTTTGCGCTGGCAATTGCACACGAGTGAGAAAAAGACCTTTTTGACGATAAAATAACGTTAATTTATTGGTTACTTCTTCAAGGTCAGCGTAGCTTAAGCCGCGATTACGGTTTTGTTGGCGAACAATTTCTACTAGATTTTGCATGTCTTCATAAGTCAAATTATCCGCATCGCCCTGACGGCCAATTTCACTAAGGTATTCAATTACTTCGGCTGATTCATCAATAGTAAAGCCACCGGCGATGCGCTTTTCTTCTTTCATATAATCGGCGCGTAAACGTTCGGCTTCTTGCTCTACGCTCTTTTTGGTAATACCAATTTCTGGATATTCGCGTAGATCATCGAATACAAATTGATTGACGATAATTCGCGGGCCAGCATCACGCTTAGCGGCATCAGGAATTTCACCGTTTAATTTAGGGGCCAAGTCATCTTTTTTCTGCCGTTCAGCATAGGCATCCGACACATCCCCTGCAGAATTAGGCGCGTCGATACCAAAGATGGATCTCAGTGCATTAAGATCTGCCTGCGGTGGTGCTACAGCAGCACCTTCAGCCTGAACCGTCAGCGCTCCTGCTGTTAGCATTATGGTTGAAATCGCCACAGCCAAAGATTGCTTCATGCGATTTAGACTGGTAATCAACGTCAAACTTGCTTCACCCTTTAACATCTTATTCCTTAATTCTGTTAATTAGAGCCGCCGACAAAAAAGCCAAAAAACAAAAAGCCGACGGGCTCTCAAAAGGTGAGAACGGTCGGCTACAAAATCTATAGAAGAAATTAGAAGACATCCGTGCCTCACAGAAAAATCCATTAGCGATTTACGATCCTAAGATCATCGCGTGTCAGTATGTGTACTGACAGAGTGCCTTGCTACGTAATAAGCGGTCGATTCACGCCCCACAGCAAAATCGCGCGCATTATAGCAATATGATTGAACGAATAACACCCAACAAGGTGATGCAATGCGCAGCAAATTCTGAACGTATGTTACTTAATAAACCAACACATCAACAGTCAGAAATACTGGCGAAATCATGGCGAGTCAGTTTAGGCAGGATGCGCCATTCACGAATTAATTAGTGACTAGGTCGATCCCTACGCACGGTTGTGTCTTCTCCCGAACCTGATGGAACACTCCCCGTTACGACAGGACTTACCGTGGAATTTGCCGTGAACTCAAGAATCCCAACACTGATGTTGTCTTTACCGCCACACTGATTTGCCTCATCAATTAAACGATAACAACACTCCAATGCAGGACGATGGGTTGCCAATACATGCTCTAATTCTGAATTATCGAAGTACTCGCTCAGGCCATCGCTGCACAGCAGTAGTAGCGAGCTTTTGTTTAACGTTAATGATTGAATCGTTGGCTCAACATCTTCAGTAACACCTAATGCGCGGGTAATGTGGTTGCGAACATTACTGATCCTAGCCTGCTCTTCAGTTAGGGCGCCAGCGTCTATCATATCTTGCACAACGCTGTGATCTTTCGTTATCTGAACGATACCAGCGGTACTCCACATATATGCCCGAGAATCGCCCACATGGGCCACTACGAGCTGATCCTGCCACACAACGGCAAGCACTAGGGTTGTCCCCATATGTGCAAACTGAGGGTTCTCCAGCTTGGCATCAATGATCGATTGATTAGCTTTACCAACGGTGTTGTTAATTGCAGAGTGAATCATCAAATTCTGCTGATCAGGCGTGCAAGCCAGGAAAATGGGAGTAATCAAGCCATCTAAAACCTGACTGAAGGTTTCTACAGCAATCCTACTCGCTAACGAGCCGCCACTGTAACCTCCCATGCCATCAGCAATGACTACGTAACCAAACGGCAAGGTTGCATCCACATGCCAACGAATAGCATCTTCGTTTTCTTCCCGAACCCGCCCAATATCGGTTTTGCCATTAACTGCTAGGCGCACGCCTGCGGTATTGCTCATCATTAATTCCATGTCTTAGATTGACCATGCTAGCAATTTGCGAGTGTTCTGCGCGCTATTTGCGTGGCTCAAATGAGGTTTGGCAAAATTAAAACAAAAATAACTCGTCTCTGGTAGGCTGTTGTTGCATCCAGCGTAAAGAAATTAACCACGGTTGATTTTACGGAGGGGGTTTTGCATAATCCCGCCTGCAATGGAAGCATAGGTTATGCTACAGGTGTATCTAACAGAGTAGGGACGCGAAAGAGGTTATGGCTAGACTGCCGCGAATTAATATAGCCAACATTCCTCAGCATGTTGTTCAGATCGGGCACAACAACCTGAACTGTTTTTTTGATGACGAAGACTACGACTTCTACTTAGCCTCGCTTAAAAAAGCTGCCGATCAATACGACGTCAATATTCACGCCTACGTATTACTCCCTAACGCCGTACAAATAATCGCTACACCGAATATCCCACAAGGCATCTCATCTATGATGCAATCGTTGGGGCGCCGCTATGTACAATACATAAACCATCGCTACCAACGCTCAGGAACCTTATGGGCTGGTCGTTATAAATCCAGTGTTATTGACTCAGATGCCTACCTGCTTACCTGTTATCGTTACGTTGAACTAAAGCCCATGTACGAAGGACTAGTCGACAGCCCAGAGCTGTATGCTTGGTCTAGCTTCAACTACCACACAGGTCGAGAACCCAGCGATCTTATTGCCGATCACCGCTTATTTATGAACCTTGGCGATACTCACGAAGATAGAGCCGATGAATACAGCGCTATGTTCCGCTTCCGCTTTGACCGCATGCTGCTCGACTATATTGCCGAGACAATAAAACTCGGACAAGTATTAGGCGGAGATCGATTTACAGAAAAAATCGAACAAATTGCCAACCATCGAGTTCGTCCTCTAAAACGTGGTCGCCCAAAGAAGAAAGATAAAGATGAACAATCAAGTTCATCCGGCACCACCACAGCCTAATTCCGTCCTCGCTTAAACTCCCGCACCCAATTTACGATCATCACAGTAAGACAGAACCCGCCATCTTCGAAATTAATTTTATTAAAAGGGGTCAGAGTCATTTGGGCGCAAAAACTCATCTTAATTCATCAATAATTCGCTGAAATTACGACTAAACCGCCGAATATTGTTTGTTATTTATACAATCTATAAAAGGGGTCAGAGTCGAGATACCGGTATAAATCGCCCCAAATTTTAATTCGTGCCAGAGTCGATTAAATTAATGAAAAACAGGGGTTTAAACCACAAATTAAATTTGTTTTACTCTGCACCACTTGCCGTATGGGCAGTGGCTCTTTCGTTGCATTTTAATGAAAAGTCGATGACCGAGCCTGATGGAAATAGTCTTTAAATAACATAGAGGAATTGTTAAATGGCGATTTATATGAATTTCAACGAAAAGTCTCCAGCTGGTAACGTTACCGCAGCCGGCTACGAAGACTGGATTGAAGTTGACAGCATGAGCTTTGGTGTTGGCCGCTCTATCAGCATGCAAGCTGGTGCAATGGCTAACCGTGAAGCTTCTCGTCCAAGCATCAGCGAAGTGACTATCACTAAGCCTTTAGACGCTGCTTCTGGCGGTCTTTTCAAAGCATCTGTAACAGGTGACTCAGGCGTTAAAGTTGAGATCCACGTAGTTCAAACTGGTGCTGAGAAAGTTGAAAAGTACGCAGTTTACAAACTAGAAGACGTTATCATGTCTTCTTACAGCGTTAGCGCTTCAGCTGGCGGTGCTCCACAAGAGTCTATCTCTCTAAGCTTTGCAAAAATCGAAGCTGACCTGACGCACGCAGACAAGACCAACAAGAACACCAAGAACATGAAAGTTGGTTACGATCTAACGACTGCTAAGCCGTTATAATAAGAGAGCTTTTCTCTTATTAAACAGGGGGGCTCTCAGGCAATGCCGGGGATTGCCCCCTGTTCCGTTTAAGATTTACAGCATAAATAAACCATAAAGGACGCGCATTTCTCATTGCGCTAACAATCACATATAACGTGGTGACAAGGTCATGTCGGTACTCAGCCAGAATAAACGCCTCATTCAAGTCGATACTCCGGTAGGAAAAGACGCCTTTACTGTGTCGGAATTAATTGGTGATGAGTATATATCAGATCTTTTCCGCTACACCCTAGAATTGTTTTCAGACAACCATGATATCAATCAAAAAGATATTGTCGGTAAAGACATAACGGTGTCGATTCTTGCCGATGGCGAAACGACGACTCGCTATATTAATGGTTACGTCAATCATTTAGCCATGCTCGACGTCAACGACGAAGGATTGCGTCGTTATCGTTTGGAAATGGTACCCGGCCTTTGGTTTACCACCCTTGGTTCGAAAAACCGAATTTTTCACAAAAAGAACGTGAAAGATATTGTTAGTGAAGTTCTTGGCGAATATTCAAAAGTCGTTACCCATCAATTTAAACCGACGGGTTCTTATTTAGTTCGCGAATATTGTGTGCAATTCGACGAAACCGACTTTGATTTTATTTCACGCTTACTAGCCGAAGAAGGCATTAGCTATTACTTCACGCACGATGATGGCAAACACGAACTCGTACTCGCCGACGACATGCAAGACTACTTCGACGCGGCCTCTGAAAAAATCGAATACGATGGCGGCGGCACGCAACCGACTAAGCACACCATTCACAGTTGGCAGCGCAGCTTTAACTACCATACTGGCGGTTTTGAATTTAAAGATTACAGCGAATTCACCACGACTAAAGATAACAAGCAAGTTGTAAAAACTAAGTCACCGCTTAACAGTGTGTCTGACTTCACGACCAGCGGTTACGGTATCTATAACTACGAAATAGATGGTGAAAATAAGCACAAATTCATCGACGCGCAAAACAAAAGTGCGAGCGAAAAAGCCATGGAAGCCCACGAAGCAGGCTTCGATGTCGCCCAAGGCACCAGCGATGTCGTGACATTAGCCGCCGGTGGTCGTTTTGAAATCGATCATTCTATTACTTCTGAATCTGGTAAGTACTTACTTACGCAGGTTCATATCGTTGCTCGCGACGGCAATGATCAAGATACGCACTTCGCCAACCGCTTTGTGTGTGTACCTAATGGCGTTATCGTACGACCTAAACACAACAACTTTGCGAAGAAAATTCATACGCCACAAATTGCGACCGTAGCCGAAGTGAAAGCCACCGGTAGCGATAGCTCTAGCGACGTACTCACCCAAGTAAAAGTCACCTTTCCTTGGAATACCGTTCAAAATTCTTGCTGGGTACGCGTAGTACAACAATTTGCTGGTAAAGGCTGGGGCGCTAATTTTGTACCACGCGTTGGCCAAGAAGTGGTTATCAGTTATATCAATGGCGATCCGGATCGCCCACTCGTCACCGGTGCGGTCTATAACGGCACCAACGATGGTCCGAATTACACCGCCACTCAAAGTGGCTGGAAAACCGCCATCAAAGATAGCAAGTTTAACGAATTGCGTTTCGACGATAAAAAAGGCGACGAAGAAATCTACATGGAAGCCGGTAAAGACCACAACTGGGTGGTGCATAACGACCAGACTGGCCTTGTCGAAAATGATCAAACCTTAACCATTACCGAAAACCGCACGGCCACGATTTCGAATGGTAACGATACCCTAACGGTATCTAAAGGTGATCAAACCACCAAAATTGATGCGGGCAACCATACTCTAAAAATAGCCAAAGGCACCTCCACCATTGATGCAATGGGCGCGATTAAAATCACCTCAAAAACATCGATTGAATTAAAAGTGGGCGCCAACACCATTAAAATCGACCAATCAGGCATCGAAATTAAAGGCACTATGGTGAAAGCGAAAGCCAGTGCAATGGGCGAAGTATCTGCCGGTGGGATTCTCACCGTGAAAGGCGCTCTGACTAAGATTAACTAATTGAGACAAACATGAGTGATCTAATCAAAATTCAAGCCTTAACCGCTGATGAGTTGCTAAAAGAGTTCGAATTGACCGAACCTGAAGCCGAAGCGGTTGTTATTCCGGATACCGCACCACAAATCAGTATTGAGCGCCTAATCGCCGCCGGCTTTTATGCCGATGCCATCAAATTACTGGCACACGGCTTACCCAAGCGCGAATCCGTTTGGTGGGCGTGCCTGGCAGCCCGCAAAGCGCAAACCGCCGACACCAGCGAAGACAACATTAACGCCTTATTAGCCACCGAGGCGTGGGCGAAAAAACCCACCGAAGAAAATCGTCTGCGTTGCAAAGCATTGGGCGAAAAAACCCAATATAAAACCGCTGCAAGTTGGGCAGCGACCGCAGCTAACTGGTGCACCGGAAGCATGACACCGCCCGGCGAACCTGAAGTTCAGCCGCCCCCGTTCTTATACGCACATGCCGTGGCCGGATGCATCACCCTCGCCGCGGCAACCATAGACCCAGAAGCCATCGACGATTATTACAAGCACTTTTTAGCCCAAGGGATAAACCTCGCCCGTGGCGGCAATGGCTTAATTGAGGAGGCATAAAAATGGGAAAACCTGCTTCGCGTATCACTGATATGCACGTCTGCCCAATGTCATCAGGGCCAGTACCCCACGTTGGCGGCCCCATCGTATCGCCAGGCGCACCAACCGTATTAATTGGTAACCTCCCCGCCGCGACTGCTGGAAGCATGTGCGTATGCGTTGGCCCACCAGATACCGTCGCCATGGGAAGCACCACTGTATTATTAAGTAATAAACCCGCAGCTCGCATGGGTGACTCAACCGCGCATGGTGGGAAGATAGTGCTGGGATGCCCGACGGTGTTGATTGGTGGTTGAACTAAGTTTCAGTACGTATAGACCTGCTAATTTCAATAGATGTACTTCTCATGTTTAAGGAATAATATGAGCCTTTTAAATATACAAAAAGCTGCAAACCTTGCTGGATTTTCTAAAATTCTAGGTGCCCCAGCTGACCAATTCATTCTCTTTGATCGCGATACGGATGGTCGTGTTGGGCGTCGAATATTCATAAATATGAATTTGGTCGAAAAATTTAACGGAATGTCTGATCAACATAATATCAATTATTCATTTCAAAAAATAAAACAGCTAAGTGCGCTTGCTGGCGGAATTAAAAGCTATTCAAACGTGGCAGATGCATCCGAACATATGCAAATACTTGGCCGAGCCAAAGTCACATACAAGATAATCCAATACACCAACAACCCTGAGAAACAGCCTGGTATCTATATAACAGACCTTGATTTGGCTGATTTTTCGGACGGTAATCCTGGGATCTACAATGTAGAGAAAGACAAAAATGCAGACATCTGGGAAGCTTCCAAAAAGCCTAGTTTGGAAATAACCTCGAATCTCGCGGCAATCAATGGTTTGTGCGAAAACTTTGATCAGGCAGCACGAGAAATTATACCGCCAATGATCAGTTCAGCTTATCAAGATGTAGGGCATATAAATAGCTTTGACCTATTCTATAACCCTCCATCTCTTTATAATGGAAAAAAGAAATGGACGACACCAGGGCAGAAAGAGGTCAATATTGAGCTCACAGCGGCCCGATTAGCGCATGCGATAAACACAAGTCAAAAGAAAGGCCATTTAGTTAAATGGGTAGTCCATGGTGATGGAATTAAAGTTCTAGAGAAAGCACTAAAGAAACTAGATGGACGGGATCTCAGCAACCATACTATGTTATTCATGGCTCCAACTGAGGCTGTTGCAAATATCCTTCCCATTACTAGACGCAACAGTATAAAACTACATAATGATGTAATGAAGATTCATGAACATGATGGTATAAGCAACAAAGCTCAATTAGGAACAGGATCTCGACTAGCCTCTGAACTTAAACAATATGGTATGGACGACAGGGCGGAGTTGCTTAAAGTGCAGGTCCAGAGAAACGCGCGTACAGCAGCAAAAGAACTTGTTGGTGCCGCAACGTTCGGCGCAAGTATTGGTGCACTAATATTAGCACCTGCTATCCCTGCGCTAACCGTTGGGGCTGGTGTTTCTGCAGCATTTACAGCAGCAAATGCTGCTGACACAGCGCAAGGATTTCGCAATCGCTTATCAACATCGTTAACTGAGCCGTCGTTCAACCCTCATTTGAATCCGCATAAATCTGTCGATGAACTCAACCTTGCGGCAAAAAAATCATCTGGTAATCTCGCCATGACATTCGTAGATGTTATCAAAGCTAAGTTGAGGGGATGACCATGGGGTTACTAAGTCGTTTTTTTGGCGATGACCAAAAATTATCTCGGCCTGACTTTAACCGGTACAGGCATATCGAACTCGATTTCTCCGGTAATAAGATTCGATTTATCGATGCCAAACATACCGCCATGTATCCGTTAAATACCTGGCCGGAAAATATTGATATATATGATACCGAGAAGTTAAATGGCAGTGATGTTGGAGACTACGCAAAGCTATTCTATGTTAGAGGTTGGGCTCTGCGCGGCAGAAATCAGAGCTCCGTTGGCAGCTGTAATATTAAAAGCGTCATTTTCTATTTCCCTAATAGCTATTCCAAAGATATTAACTGCTTTACCAAAAAAGATCTCGAATTTGAGTTAATAAAGTACGCTCACAATACGTGGAGCCGAAATAATGATAACGTAAGGCTTGGCTCACTGGGATCTGGTGATCACATTTATCCTATTAACTCAACAGGGTTCTCATACAAAAAAATCAATAAAATTACTTGGTGCTGTTTTACGTCTCAATACAAGGGTGATTCTCCTGAAATAGTTTATGCGACTCCCATAAGTAAGAATCATATATTGATCAATAGATTTTCTCTTGAGGCTCATGGTTCCTATAAATTTTATAGTCCAGAAACCAACTTAGAACAAACAAGCTACGACGTTATGCACGATTTCATGGATCAATATCACATTGAGCTATCGCCACGCTCAATAGCTGAACGTTCAGAAGTTGATGATCCGATCTAATGAAGCTGCCAGCCTACTCCGTATTTCGTACATCACGGACTGCAATGCAAGTTGGGCATGCGAATCTGTACGAAATATTTCTCTTCCGTACGCGGCTTAGGTTTCGCTGCCCAAAGGGTGACGCTCAACTCTCACCGAGTTTATCGGGAGAAATAGGTATTGATCGACGTCCATATATCAACACTGAGAGCCGCAGCAGCTACCTTAGAGAAGACAGTATTAATCTATATTTTGACACTATACTGGACACAGGATGGAACCTGTATCCGAAAGGCTGGTTTAAAAAGCCTGCAGCAACTCTTCTTCTCAGTATTTCGGTTAATGCGATTAACCCGCCTGATCGTAACTCGTATAACGACCTAATGATTCCAGCAGAAGCTGAAAAATGGGTCAGAGCTCAATTAGCAAAAAACATAAGTCAATCTCAAAATGCTACGTTTACGTCTTATGGAGACTACGTTGAATTAAATTTTTCAGATGGTAGACTCGCACTTCCTGATCGATCTGAAGAAGTAGATCTAAATATTGAAGAAGTTAATGGCCATACCATTTTCAACTATTCTCCTTCGGCCAACCGTTTAACGTATTACACTGCATTTGGACGGGAAGACATGCTGACTTTTAGCTTTAGCATAAAATCTATTGTGGATTCAGATAATACGCAAAAAATTGAGCTAATAGAGAAAGCTAACGAATTGGTGTCGGCGATTATCCATTCAATTTCAATTGAAGTTGATTATCGTAAGTCACCATCAATGTAAACGGGGCTCGAAGCCCCGTTTTATTTAACCAACAACGTACACACGACAATACTAAATTTTAGTGATCCCGCAATAAACTGATCGTCTCCCCACCAACAATAAACCGCTAATCAATATAAGCCAATAAAGGTTCATCGAGCCACCTCCGCTACTTTTCGAGGATGGCGTAACTTCAGGGCTAGGATTAGGTTCAACGGGCGCAGCTTCAACAGAAAATGTGATTTCTGAATTTCCGCTCATGACCGGATAGCGATTATCCGTTACCACAGCAGATACGGTGTAATCCCCGACAATTAAATTGTCGGAACTGAAAGTCACGCTAGTATCAGTTTCGCTGATGACGGTAACGTCTTCATAAATCCAGCTAAGTGTATGGTGGTCGCTGGCATCTTGATCGGTAATTACGGCTTCTAAAGTAACGTCGCCCTCACCGATTGTAATGTCATATACCTCATCACCATTTTGCGTTAATACAAACGCTACTTCAGGTGCGTGGTTAACATCCAGAGCCCCGTCAGCATCGCCATCGCGATAGACAACACCATCAATAATTAACCCCGGTAATTCACTGCTCGTACCAAAATCCCAAATCGAACTATCCCAAGTTGGATAGAGGGTATAGTTCATTAAGCACTCAGTATCGTCGCTCGATGTAGGGCATTGAAGTTCAGCGAGAGTAGCACCGAAATAATTATCGATATCAGACTCTCCTCCACTCATTGGTTGACCTGAAGTATCTGTAGCCCAGTGGCTATTGATAATAGTAGCTTTATCATATAATGCTCCAACAAGCCCACCAACTTTATATCCTTCTCCTCCATTGACACTGCTAGCTGAAAAAACATGATTAGCTATTGACCATGAAAATGCATTTGATGCTGAAAGTCCTCCTGCATTGTACTCGGACTCAACACTCCCCGTAGAAAAAACATTTGAGAATATTGCGAATTGACTTTCGGCTACTATTCCACCGACATTAGAACGACCTGTAATTACGGCTACCGAAAAACTATTCTCAATATTAGAATCCGTTAGATACCCAACTAAACCTCCACTTGCAGATCCAGAGACATCACCAAGGTTATAACTATCAATAATATTTATAATTGACCCATATCCAACAAGACCCCCTCCAGTCCCGCCTATCGCTTTTGCGACCACATCAATAGCGTTGTAGCTACTAGATATACTCGTGCCCTGCTGCGCGAAACCCACAAAACCTCCGACGTACGATAGGAATTCATTTTGACCTCCGGATACCATTGCCAAGTCTCCGGTTAATCCTAAATTTCGGATAATCGAAGTAACATCATTATCAAAATCGCCGGTACTAGCAAACAAACCAATGTATTCAGCGTCAGGCCTGTTGATATAAAGATTACGAATTTCATTGTGCCCGCCATCAAATATGGAGATGAAGGTATTATGAAAATCCCCAATCGGAGCCCACCCTTCTCCGCCATTCCAATAGGCGTCATTCTCATCCATTTTGCCATCGGCATTGGTATCGAAATCCAGTGTGGTGGTTAATTCAAATCCATTACAGCCCGCTTCCGGGCAGCCGGTACTTTCGCCGTAAAGGCTCGTGCCGTCGAGGTTATTACGAATTTCATCGAGGTCGGCCAGGCTGTTAATTTCGATCAGACCGTCGTCGTCAAGATCGTAGTCTGCACGGCCACTTTCTGCGAAAGCAGCGGGGGCTATTAGGCAACTGAGAAGTATTGGTACGATTAAACGTGTGGTGTTGATAATGGCCATGATCAAAAACATCCTTTTATAATGTTTTATGACCAATCGTGAAATTGGCCATGTGTATCCTGAGGTCTATTTTCTATGAAGAATTAGCTAAACCGTAGTGGAGACAAAACAGAAATCACGTCTCTACTACGGTGCTAAAACCAAGGTTAGCTTACGGTGTAGGTAAATTCACCATCTTCCGTAGCACCAATATGCACTTTGGTAATTTCTTCATCGTTTGCCATTTTATTTAGGCATTCGCTGGCCAATGAGGGCAGTAATGTCCGATTCAGTATGGTTTCAATATTACGTGCGCCTGTATCCGATTCTTGGCAGCGGGCAACAATATTGATTAATACATCTTCGTCATAACTAAACGCTGCGCCGTAGTTTTCAACAATACGTTTTTCAATTTTGCGCATGTTAATCGCGGCGATGGCCATTAAGTTATCATCGTCTAGTGGGTAATAAGCGATGGTGTTCGCTCGGCCCATGAATGCAGATTTAAAGTGTTTAAGAAGATGCGGGCGGATATTATCAAGTAATGTTTCTGGGTCTGGCTTTTCTTCTACTTGATTGAAAATCGCGCGAATAGCATCCTCGCCCGCATTTGAGGTCATAATAATAACGGTATTTTTAAAGTCGATATCGCGACCTTCACCGTCTTTTATCGTGCCTTTGTCAAATAGGTTGTAGAAAATATCCTGTACGCCGGGATGAGCTTTCTCCATTTCGTCGAGCAAGATAACCGAATACGGCTTGCGGCGTGCGGCTTCAGTTAAGATACCGCCTTCACCATAACCCACATAACCTGGAGGTGAACCCAACAGCATAGATACCTTATGCTCTTCTTTAAATTCCGACATGTTAATGGTGGTAATATTTTGTTCGCCACCATATAACTCATCTGCTAGCGCCAATGCAGTTTCGGTTTTACCGACCCCACTGGTACCGCAGAATAAAAATACACCAACCGGTTTGCGCGGATCAGTTAGCCCGGCGCGCGAGGTACGAATCACTTGAGCGACGGCTTCTAATGCATGGGGTTGACCAATAACACGCTTGCCGAGTTTATCGGCTAAAGTTTGTACCGCTGTGATTTGATCGCTCACCATCTTACCAACTGGAATACCCGTCCAGTTAGCAATCACTTCAGCAATCGCTTGCTCATCCACGTTGGCTTGCATTAATGGGCGTTCGCCCTGCACACCGTTTAATTCTGTGGTTAATGCTTTTAGTTCGCCTTTTAAATCATTTAGCGCTTCTGGCGTTAGCTTATCGCCTTCTGCTTTTAAGAAATTTTCGTCAATTTGATCGCGACAGGTACGAATTTTTGAAATAAGAGCACTTTCTTGCTCATACTGTGCTCGAAGGATTACTAATAACGCCTCGGCTTGTTCTTTTTCTTCTTTTAGGGCAATTAATTTTTCTTCATGTTCACCGGTCGCTGCCGATTCACGCTCTAGTTTATTAATGGTTAGCGTTGCGCGCTGAATGCGGCGCTCGGCATCCTCAATAGCACTAGGGGTCGATGATTGACTCAGGGCGACACGGGCGCAAGCGGTATCTAATAAACTAACGGATTTATCCGGCAACTGACGACCCGGAATATAACGATGAGATAGAACAACCGAAGCAATAACAGCTTCGTCTAAAATACGTACTTTGTGATGCTGTTGTAACGACTCAGAAATACCGCGCATCATGTCGATGGCTTTCTCTTCTGATGGCTCTTCAACTTTAACGACTTGGAAGCGACGGGTTAATGCTGGGTCACGTTCAAAGTATTTCTTATATTCTGCCCACGTCGTTGCAGCAATAGTACGTAACTCACCACGTGCCAGCGCTGGCTTTAATAAGTTAGCCGCATCACCTTGGCCTTCTTTACCGCCGGCACCAATCATAGTGTGTGCTTCGTCGATAAATAGAATGATCGGCGTGGCTGAGGCGCGAACTTCTTCAATAACGGATTTTAAGCGATTTTCGAATTCGCCTTTTACGCTTGCACCCGCTTGCAACAAACCAAGATCAAGTGTGCGTATCGCAACACCTTTTAATGGATCAGGCACATCGCCAGCGGCAATACGCAGTGCAAAACCTTCAACCACAGCGGTTTTACCAACACCGGCTTCACCCGTCATAATTGGGTTGTTTTGACGGCGACGAGTTAGGATATCAATACACTGACGAATTTCTTCATCACGGCCTAGTACTGGGTCAATCTCACCTTTCTGTGCACGCTCGGTCAGGTTAACCGTGTATTTGTCGAGTGATGGCGTTTTAGTAGCTGCGACATTACCGCCAGCGCCATTAGTTGCACTTGATTCATCGCCGCGTAACAGATGATCGGTTTCACCTGTTGTACCGTATATGGCTTTTGCCGTTTCACGAATCGATTCAGGTGCAATTTCGCGTAACTCTGGGCAACTTTCTAATAACTGCCGACGTGAGTTATCGTCTAGCATTAAGGCTGCTAATAAATGACCGGAACTGATCACTGTCTGGCCATAATCAACAGACGCAAGCATCCAAGCATTTTTTGTCGCTTCAACGATGCTAGGTGCTAGTGCTGCAGGACGACTGCTGCCAGAGCGGAATTTGGCAATGGTGTTTGCCAACTGCTTAGCTAAATCCGATGGATTAACACCATGCTTTTCCAGCAACTGCATGAAATCCGTATCCGATATATCGAGCAATTTAAGCAACCAGTGCTCTAACTCAACATTGTATTGGCTGTGAGCAAGACACAGACCGGCAGCGCCTTCTAGCGAGTCGCGCATGTATGGCGACATTTTGTCGACAAGCGACTTTAGGTTGATATTAATCATACGAATGTTTCCTTTTCCGTAATATTTAAAGCGTATTTCTAAAGGATATTTAACCGTTAAACTTAATATGCCATTGGCAAATCGTCATTAGGAACGGCAATCTCCTGTGATAATTTAATTGAGATCGAGTCGCCACTCAGACGATCTGGATCTATGTAGGTATTCCAACCCAGCAGCGGCTCGTAGTCTTCAGACTTCATGAGCTCTTTTAAAGGTACATGTTCATCGGATAATTGAATTTCGATATCGAAATCTTGCTCACCACCGACGCTCATTTTAATAAAGGATTTAAGCTCCTCTAACGTACGTGAACCGGGAGCAAGCTGCATAAACTCCTGTTCGTTCATCGGTTTAATAACAACCGAGAATTTGTTCTGCGCTTGATAGCAGCGCGAGCCGATCACGGTATTTACACCAAGCTCGGTATTTGTGCCTAGAGGGTGTTCGCTATCGGGCATACGGCAATGCACATCGGATGGCAGGTCGTACCACTCACCCTGAAATTCTTTAATGCTAGTGTCTAAATTAAACATGCCGCAAATGCTGCTACGCAGCGATTCTGCAGAACAGATGGTTCGACCAAAATGACCAGAAAACCGCGCCATTTGTTCATCCGGTAACGCCGAGCGAAATTTCTGTTCCGATAAGCCAATACCCGCAATAGACAGCAAAGCATCGGTAAAAAGGTCATCTTTTCCTGTTGAATCGTACTTACTGCGCTCGTAATTGGGCACCAATTGATATTTATGCCACGCCTCGTAAAACATGGAGATCGTGCGGTGATTGAAAAGATCGAGATAATCTTTTAACGCTGAACTTTTTTTACGCAGTTCGGATAGAACAATTTCACTGAGGTAATACGGCATCACGCCCTGACTACCAGTCAATCCCATCATGGCGACTTCCATCTGCCATTGCAGCACTGAGTTATCTTCTGAGTCGTAATTGGAAATGCGTTTTTGCGTTACTTTAGTAACGTCTGAACCGTTAAACGCTAAACTAGTGCGTGCGCGAAAATGCACGGCCTCTTGATCTGGGCGTGCCACGCCCCCAACACTTTCTGTTGCGATTTGGTCTTTTTCAGGATGCAGATTAGCGGCTCGCTCCAGCAACCTTGTCGCTTGAAAGAAATCAAACCGATAAGGTTCAGATTGGAGCTGCTCAACTAGATTAAGGCTTTTTCGCCGGCGCGAGGTGGCCATCTCTTAAACTCTCCGTCTTTACCATTAAGGGTGATAATCAAACGCGTAAACGAGTTGATCGAACCGTATAAACCAAAAAATCGTTCCAATACACTCGAAAACATTAAGGGGCTAGTGCCTGCTAACATGATTGGGTCGAGGGTTAATTCAATTTGTGTACCACGACACATAGATACCAGCCCTTCAATCTGAATAGGCGCGGTAATCGGTTTTGTATGAATCGTCATTATCGAATCGATCATATTGCGTGTACTGGCAGAATCGCGAAAATCATAAAGGCGTAAAATTTCTTTAATCGCCTCTACTGAACCGCCACCATTACTCAACGATAAGTGATTTAGATTCAGATGCGATATCAGTCGCCAGTAGCCGCGTTCGCGCAATGGCGGGCGAATGGTTGATGTTGGATTAACCACACAGGAGATTTTCTCTGTCGGGTATTCGTTATCAACCACTTGCATAAATGGCTGTCCCTGACCTGTTGGCAATTTACGCGGTAAATTACGATTAGTGCACAACAACTGTAAATCTAAACTCTGATCGCTTAGTTCATAAGGATTAAAATTAAGATCCACTAAGCGAATATTCATTTCAGAGGCCAGTTCGTTACGATGCTCACCTTCGAATATTTCTCGCCGACTGGTTAACCAAAATGCCGACTTTTGCTTTTGGTTTTGGCTGTGGTCGATACCATAAAAAGGACGGTACGGCGTGTACTTACCATCACTGTCTGTCGCACCAGCATTAACAACAGAATAGATCTCTAGGCCTTCTCGACGACGCGCATCCGGCACAATTGGGTATTCAGATTCGGTATGGGTTAGCGGAATAGGATCGGCAATTTGCTCGAAGATATTCACAATCGGCGTACAGCCCAGTGCGAACATGCCAACATTCACTTGATGCTCTAGTTCGATATCACTTTCACGCAGGTACAAATAGATATTTAGGGTGTCATCAAAGCTATTATTAATGCCAATATCTAACTGCGTAAAATCGATGAACTGAAACTTCTCTTGGAACGAGAAAAACTCGGTTAGTAAACGGTAACCCATAAAAGAAGAGCTAGGGTATGGCAACAACCCTTCAGCAATATCAAAACCCACTTGCTTCAACGCGTCTGAATTTAAAATGGTGGGTTTAATATCGGCATCACCATTGGCAATGACCACACGAAAACACTTGGTAAGAATCAGGTCGTATAACGGATGAACATGCTGCGCCTGCCCTTTTAAGAAGAGGCGAATCTTACTGAGATCCATATCGGCAATACGTAGATCAGCACTTAGACTTTTGAACGACAGCTTTAATACTGCGCTTGCACCTTGAATATCAAAACTACCGGGGGCAACAAATGGCTTAGGCATCAACTGAGCTGAATCCAATCGTATCGGTAATAACTCAACTGGATAGCGCGTCGTAAACAAACACTCTTGGTTTTGGTTGGTATCGGTTTCTAACTCGGTATTCGCAGGAATGGTGATAGCCGCATCAAGGTCATCCAAAGGCGAGAATTGAGCAATGGCCATGGATGGAATCGGACGCAGATAATGCGGGTATAAGGTTTCAAGCATAGCATCGGTTAACTCAGGAAAATCATCACTGAGTTTCTGCTGAATACGCGCATTTAAAAATGCAAAACCTGAAAGCAAACGAGCAACGAGCGGATCATCTACGGAGTCACTGCCAAGCTGTAAATTTTCAGCAGCCGACGGATGCTGTTTAGCAAACTCAGAAGCCGATTGCTTAATAAATGCCAGTTCTTTTTCGTAGTGATAAAGCAATCTATCGCTCATTTAGAATAACTCCGAAACGTTGACCGTTTGATTGATCGGGTTTAACGTCGATTCAAATATCATGAGCTCTTGTACTGGATTCATATGCAGTGTTGCTTCAACTCTAAAACGTATGGTTGGATCTTCGTTATCGAGGATCGCATCGGTTTTCACTTTTACGGTCTTAATTCTAGGTTCGTATTTAAGGACGGTTTTCTCGATTTTTCGACAGAAGTCATTGCGGCTATCAAATGAACTCATATTAATGGTCGATAAATCAGGCAGACCATAGTTCAACACTGAGTCATCTAAATTTTTATAAGCTTCTGGTGGCGATACACAGCAGTAGCGAGTGTTGAATAAGTTTTCTAAATCGCGACGAATACTTTCACGCAGGCAGCGTTGTACACGGTGGCTTTGGCGAAAATCACTGCTTTGATTTTGTTCTAGTAGGCGATCTAGCACAGGGGCTAATAGCCGCTTTTCACGCTTATTAACCATACTAAACCTTACCTGTTTCTATTTGATTTAGCGCCGTAGTTAACTTCAACTCCGACACTAAGTGATCAACGGTGTAATGCGTTTTTAAATGTACGATACTTGAGTAATGACCCGGTTTCCCCGGCTCTTCGACAACCCGCACGCGGGCTTCACGTAGAGGATAACGAGCCATCATTTCCCACGATAGGTCATCGCGCCCTGTTGTATATTCATCTAGCCAATCTTGTAAAAAACGCTGACAGGCATCGGCAGTAACATAAGAACCGACTTTATCGCGAATGATCACTTTGATGTATTGCGCGAATCGAGAGCCGCATAATATTTGTTGCAACATAGAACTAATTCGCGCGTTGGCATTGGCCGATTTATTGCCGTAGTTTTTTGAAACTTGCAGCGATGGACAGTTATTAAATACTGCATATGGCGTTTGATAGCAGTGGCACAACGAAATCAAACCAAGATCACTTAGTTCACGTTCCAATTGGTCGGTGATCGTGACCGAAGTCGACATTTTTACCATAGCTTTTGAGCTATCCGTTTTATAACTCAATGATGGGAATTGCGTTACTAAACCGCCACCCAAATAGTCGCGTGGTACACCACGAATGTGGCTAAACCAGCCGACCTCGGAGAATTCACGAATCAAGACCGAGCCTAAGGCAAAACAGGCATTTCCCCACAAATATTTATTATTGTTTTTACCCGCGACGTCTTCGACAAAGTGCATGCCTTTAGGCGAATTATAATCGCGCTCGTAAGGCTTTCTCATCAATAAATTCGGCAGTGTTAATGCCAAGAAACGGCTATCTTCACGCTCTCGTAGCGAACGCCAACGAATATATTCATCGGCACGGAAAACGTTATCTAGGTTGATTGGTAAACCAAGCGTATCGTAACTATCGAGGCCGAACAATTGTGGCGCAGCACTGCAAACAAAAGGGCAAAATGCAGCGGCAGCAGCTCGACTAATACCTTGCAGGGTAAATACATCGTCGTAGCGATGACCTTCATACGGGCGATGTGATACGTAATAGTCACCGAGCAATACGCCAAATGGCTCGCCACCTGGAGTACCGAATTCTTCGTTATAAATTAAATGAAACAAGCCGCTTTGATCGAAATCTGGAGCTCGTTCAATGTCTTTCGATAAGTCTTTCCAGTTAACATCCAGCAAACGAATTTTAATGTTATCGGATGCGACGGCAGCATCAACAAGAAACCATAGGCCTCGCCATGAGCTTTCAAGACGCTGAAAACGAGCATCATGGAGAACAGCATTGACTTGTTCGGATATGAGTTCGTCTATTTCGGCAATTTGCTGATTGAGCCAACGCTTAACTGAATAATTGCGATTAATCTTGGTAACAGAAAAATGATTTAACCAAAGAGAAAATGCGGCTACGTCATCTTTCTCGGCAAGAAACGTATAGATGTCAGCCAAAGGGAGTGTTTGCGCATCGGGAGAACCTAACAAAGAAGGATTCTTATGCACCCGATCAATGCTTGAAGAATCTGTCAGCACTTTAGTTCCCTTAAAATGAATAACGAATAAAAAGGGATGCGCGAAGCGCATCCCTTAATTGACGCTTACTTAGGTTGTGGAATGTTCGCAACCATACGAAGAGAAGTCGTCAGTTCTTCCATTTGCAGCCAAGGTTTGAGGTAGGCAACAGCACTGTAGGCGCCTGGTTGACCTGGAATTTCTTTTACCTCAACGCGAGCTTCAGCTAGTGGGTACTTAGCTTTCATCTCTGCGGACGCATCTGGGTTTGAGTTGGTGTATTGAGAGATCCACTGGTTTAACCAGCGTTCGCAATTCTCTGCCTGCATAAATGAACCCACTTTATCGCGTGCCATTACTTTTAAGTAATGGGCAATACGAGAAGTCGCCATCAAGTATGGAAGACGTGCAGAGATAGAGGCGTTAGCCGTTGCATCTGGATCGTCATAAACCTTTTGCTTTTGTGCAGACTGCGCACCAAAAAATACTGAGTAATCGGTATTTTTGTAGTGACATAGTGGCAAGAAGCCTTGATTCGAAAGCTCTGCTTCACGACGGTCAGTAATACCCACTTCAGTTGGGCACTTCTGATCGGTATCGCCGTCATCACTCTTAAAGATGTGTGATGGTAAGCCTTCAACACGGCCACCTTCAGCACCACGAATAGCGGTACACCAAGAGTTTTCTGCGAATGCGCGAGTTAGGGTTGTACCCATAACATAAGCAGCGTTCATCCAGCAGTAATCGTCATGATCAGCAGCTTTAGACATACCTGATTCGTCCAATTCGAATTCTTCAAAATTGAAGCTTTCAACTGGCTTAGAAGCAGCGCCATAAGGTAGGCGAGAAAGTACACGTGGCATTACCAAAGTCACGAAGCGAGAGTCATCGCTATCGCGGAAGCTGCGCCATTTGATGTATTCCTGAGACTCGAAAATCGCGCCTAAATCACGCGGCTTAGACAGCTCAGTGAAATCATCAAAACCAAACATGCCTGCACCAGCGGCAGAGATGAATGGGCAGAAACCAGCAGCCGCAACGTTAGACATATTAGCTAACAAATCCACGTCTTCTGGGTGGCTAGTGAATTCGAAGTCACCGATCATAGCGCCGTATGGTTCACCACCGGCAGTGCCGAATTCTTCTTCATATAATTTTTTGAAGATTTGGCTTTGATCGAATTCAACCGCTTTATCAAGATCACGGAACAATTCGCGCTTAGAAATGTTAAGCATGCGAATTTTCAGCGTAGAGCTGGTTTCAGAATTCATCACCAAGTGATTAAGGCCGCGCCATGAACCTTCCAACTTTTGGAATTTTTCGTCATGAAGAATTGCCGTTAATTGACGCGACATAGCTTCGTCAATTGCTGCAACAGCTTGCTTAATGGTATTGGTTAGGTTGCGATCCCAAGTCACTGTACCTTTTAGAACCTGTTCAGTCAGGTTAGCCAAAAGGTCTTGGGTTTCTTCGCGCTCAGTTTGCTTAGTTGAACTAATTGCTTGTTCTAATAAGCTAAACGATTGCTCTTCGGCGACTGCACCACCAGAGGTTTCTAATTCAGTACTCATTATTCAGCTCCTTCCTTAGCTTCACCGATACCAAGCTCTTTCGAAATAGCGGTAATGTTGTCGGTATTTTTCAAAATTTCTTCAAGGACGTTTTCGAGGTCTTCTGAACGATCTGCTTTGCTCAATAGATCACGTAGTTTGTTACGTGCATCCAACAGTTTTTTCAGTGGTTCAACTTGAGACACGATGGCTTCTGGTGTGAAGTCATCCATTTTCTTGAAGTCGAGATCAATAGCAACTTTGCTACCATCTGCTGCCAGGGTATTTTCAACCTGAAGATTCAATTTAGGATTAACTTTACCCATCGCTTCGTTGAAGTTATCACGATCAATTTGAACGAATTTACGATCTTTAAGCGCTTTGCGGTTCTCAGTGTTATCACCGGAATAGTCGCCCATAACACCCGTTACAAATGGCAGTTCCTTCTTAACTTCGGCACCGTTAGTTTCAACGTCATACGTAATATGTACGCGAGGCTTACGAACTCGCTTCAATTTATTGTGAATACTTTCGGACATAAATAACTCCTTTTCGTGTGAGTAACGGTTTAATTCTCTGGGTTCAAATTAGTTAACGCTTACCATCCCAGTTCCGCGGCTGGTTTTGCCGCTGGCGCAGCGTCTGCCGCCCCTTGAGATGTAGGTGTCGTTTGGCTAGTGGCCGGTTTAACCACTGGTGGCGCAACATATGAATGGGTATCGCTGCCATCCAACATCACCCCGGTAAACTGCGAATAAAGGCTACGAGCTGTACTGTCTGGAATCAGCTCCATCATTAGCTCTGCTACTGTCATTCGGCCCCATGACACAATACGCTCTAAGCTAGGCGCAAGAGGCGTATGAGGTTCGTACTGACGGAAATATTTAGCAACTTCTTCAAGGCGCTTGAGGGCATCTTCGCGATTAGTAATTGGGCCTGCGGCAGCATTAGTCATATGTACGACCTGGCTTGTAGTAACGGTTTCGTCCGATGACACTTCGCTCGGTTCTGAGACAGCTGCGGCTGCAGCATCGGCGTCATCCGCCGCTTGGATTTTTTCTTTGTAGGCGAAACGCGTGGTACGTAAAACTTCGTCTAATAATTCTGTAATTTTTGAGCTCGGAGGAGCATCGCCGCCACATAATTCACGTAATTTACTGCTGGTTTCTTTGTAGGCCGCTAATGCTTCTTCGATGGTTTCAATAAAATTACGGCAGGTCTGAATATCGGTCTGGGCGATCGTGTCATTTACTGAAGATAGACTGTATCCAAGTGTTGAAATACGCTCAGCTTTGCGATCTTCATCGTCGATTCGGTCAGCATCACGAGCCTGCTGATATTGCCAAAAACTGAACGCGCCATGATCGCCGTCAATCGTAATTTCGATATTGCGTAATGGCGCTAATAAAGTACCTTCACCGCCGTCACCATTTAAACCTGTGAGTGGTGCAACACGAGTCTCAATGCCATCTTCGTCAGGCATTGGAAATAGACCATCCCAATGATCATTAACTAATTGATTAATTAATTTCATACCATCTCTTAGACCAGAAACGCCACTAAGGCGAACTAGGCTTTCGAGGTACCAAGTGGCAACTTCTAAATCCTTAGATTGAGAAGACAAAATCTTAGTTGCTAACTCAGAAACAGTAACCCAGGGGGTGTACAAATCAACTTCAACGTCGCCAAACATCGCCGAGCGTTCTGCTGCTCGAGCATTATTTCGGGCGTCTTTAATGACATAGTAATCAGATGTGGGGGAACGATCGGCTCTTACATCGCTTCCCTGCGGCATATCATCACTAATGGGGGCAACTAAGCTATCAAGATCGATAACATAACCAAATGGCATTGGTCAGAATCCTTTCTAAATTGGGGTTAAGCAATAATCTGAGGACATATTACACGCCTAGATTGCAATTTAACACCCGCGATAATCTTATTGGTCATTTAGTGAATTAGTATTAGTTCGCTGTTGTAGTAACCAGCTCACTGATTCCAACGTCCATCCAACATAAATACAAATTGATCCGGCTTTGGTAGTCCTTCAACAACTACTGTTGTCGCTGGGCTATTAGCTGTTTCTCCAGTACTCCATATACTGCAACTGGCTTGATGGCCAAATTGACTATTGAGCAATGCCGCATAACGCTCAGCTTCATTATGCCCACCCGTCATTACCATCGCATTGCCAAGGTTCCGACATTGCGCCGCTGGCGTCATTCCATGCTGCCATAGCGAGGCTGACTCATCGCTCACCATTTGAGATAACTGATCAGCATCCAAGGAATTCTGGAGCGCCGCAAGTGCTGCCGCTTCAAGAGATTCGAACCATGATTGGTTATTACTCATCAATGCAAAAACATTGGTTTTTGCATCAAATTGTTGCACCAATGACAGCGGGAAATATCGACCGACACTATCGACACTTGGAATTAAAATTCCGCCCCAAGCGTGTTCATTAATCACACCAGGGCGCAGGGCGAAGCGCCAAATTGAGCTGGTTAAATAGATATCCAGCCAACTATCACCAAGTAGCTCTTTAGACCCCGACACCGAACATTGCAGCCATTCATCCCATATAGAAAGGAAGGCCGAAGACACATGGCGATTAACAAAATCGCCGTGCGCCGGTAATTTTCCGAATAATCCAATCTGATTGCTCATAAGCCCCTCTTTATAACGACTGAGGGCAGCTAAAGTTTCTTAGCAAGCCAAAATCAAAGGCATTAACACTACTCGGAGCAATCAAGTTATAAACCGCATTATGGCCATTACCCGTAAACGTTACGGAATATTCACGGGCATTACTGGTCGCTTTCATATCGGCATCATCAAGCAATCTTAGGAATGACCAATCGCCATCAAATTGCTTACTGCTTACCGCTTCGTTTAAATCTTCAAAGACAACGCGCGAACGGTTACTTTCTGCAGCGCTCCACATCACATCTTTTTCAATGCGCGGACCATGGGAATAAGACATCCGAGAATCTCCCACTTCGAGCGTAAATAGACGCACATTAGAGTCCAGCTTATGCGGCTCTACCGCAAATGCGAAACCAGCACTTTCTCCCTTGGCATAAAAGGCCTTACGAATATTGTCGGCGCGGCGGAACTGCGCAAGTGATGAATTGCTGATACCTAAGGTTAAGCCATCGTAGCTTTTCGCCTGCCAACGACGCGTATCAACAAATGGCAACACATATTCGTCAACAAAGCTTTGCTGTATGCCACCCGGCTTAAAGAATTCATCGAAAGCGATCACTGTCGCTTCGGATTTTTTATCCGCCGACATTGGATAACGGTTATAGATATTTTCGCGATAATTATCATAAACCTGATAACGCCAAACGGTATCTATGTGAGTTTTCGCCTTGCCGACAATTAACGTCCATGTTGAATTTGCTAAATGATTCAACCACCCTTGCGCTTGTTCTGGTGCTGTCGCGGCAAGACTCTTCAATTGCTGCATAGCATCAGCACCGTTAGCGGTAAACTTAGCTTTCGCTACATCAAAAGCCGCGGCATTAGAATCAGGGGCACTGTTAATTTGTCGGAAGTACTCGTTTAACTGCTGAATGCCCAGCAAATATGATTGCATTTTCGACGGTACGCCGTTCTCGCTTTTCACCATGCGCTGAACATCTTGAAATCTAAGATCGACGATATTGGGCTCGTATACTTTAGAGAACACTTTTGCAGCGGCCCCAGCGACAGCGCCTTTGTTTGGATCGAGCGATACTTGCGGCGTTAAGCTAGTATTTTCAGCAACAAGCTCGCTCACATGCACTAATGGCGATGCAATCGGATCGGATAACTGCTGCAATACGGCAATCGCTTGAATGCTGTTAGTAATACGCGCCAAGGTAAAACGCTGATAGAACGCCTGCCAACGCTTGGCATATTCACTTAAATATAATTTTTCAACTTCGTCACTTAATTTCTCTAAATCTGCCTTAGTGAAATCTTCGCCATTTGCGCCATCACCATAAATCCAACGATCTTCCGCGATCTTGGTCATCATGTCAGAGTTAGCACCGTACTCAGCATTCTTAAAGCCGGCTTTAGTAAACAAAAATGGCATTTTGAAAACAGGATCGGTTTCTGCAATGCCGAACGCTTGTTGTGTGTCGCCACCGATTTCACGGTATAGATCAACAAGCTGAGCATTGTTACCGCTATTCTGCAATTGCGCATATAAACGCTGCGCAACGGGAATACGCTTTAACTGCAAACGCGTACGCTCAACCACTTGATCGTTAGCAACAACCTCAGTATTTAAAGGCGCGCCGAATAAGTTATCCAAATGGCGTAACAACTGCTCCTGCTTACCGGCTTCGCCCGGCAACATATCCTGCCAACGAGTTTTAGCATACGCGCGAATCTGCTGATAATCGCGATGCTCTTCGTCAAACAACATTAAATACACTTTAAATATTGGCAGCAGTTCACTATCGGTATAGGTCAGTGTGTTTAGATGTCTTTCCAACATGGTTTTAACCGCAGGGAAAAATATCTTATTCAATTCAACTTGATATAAAGCATCTGCCGATGAATCAACACGGCCATCATAAAGGCCAAGGTTGCTTAGGAACGGATGTTCATCCTGATCGTATACCAAGCTGGCATTGAGCAAAGGATTCATTACCGGTAATACCGCAGGGATATCGTCCCGCGTTACGTCAAACTTTTCAGCCTGCTGCTTGAAGTCATAAAACAGCGCATCAACATCCGTCATGAACGATTTATTTTTAGTAAGACCTCCAGCCCACAGCGCTGCACTGCCTAAGAAGATCAAAGAAAATACCGCAAGTGTGCCCCGCCTTAGCCAAAGTAAAATATTCTCGACTTTGCGATTAACACCCACGAGCTCCGACTCAGGGAAAATAACGTCATTAAACAAGCGCGTTATAAAAAAGCTCTTACCGCTATTTTGCTGCTGCTTGCCCATATTGCGCTCAAGGCCAAAGTTATTACTCACCTGAGCCATCATGCGATCAATCGGACTACCTTCTTGGGTGGCACTGGTAAAATACACACCACGCAGCATAGGCACTGAACCAAAACGATCGGGTGAGAAAACCTGAGCGACGAACTCATCAACAACCCCTCCAAGGCTTTCAAAATGCGCAGGAAAGCTTTGAATCATTGAACGTTTTTCGATATTACGCTCTTGATGAACTCGCCCTAGCAGCATGCCGTTTAAGCGTTTCGCCAACTCGGCAAATTCAGCTTTAAAGCGACCAATATCAGCTCCGGTCTCTGGACTGGTTTCCGCAGGGAAACTTACCCCCCAAACCTGCTCACGCTCGGATTGCGACAAATTAGCAAAAAACTCGGCAAAACCTGCAACTAAATCACACTTAGTGAAGGTCAAATAAACGGGGAAGCGAACACCTAATTCTTCCTGCAATTCGCCGATACGCGTTTTAATCGTCTTCGCTTGTTGATTGCGCTGCTCCGCGGTCTGAACCATTAAGTCCTGCAAACTAATAGCAACCAAAGCACCATTAATTGGCCGACGACGGCGGTATTTTTTCAAAAGGGTTAAAAATGCATTCCACGCATTATTGTCGACAACGCGATGGCTATCTTGCGTAGTGTAACGACCCGCGGTATCAATTAACACGGCATCATTAGTAAACCACCAATCACAATTACGCGTACCGCCAACACCGCCAAGTGCTTGTTTACCGTGACTCTCAGCAAGCGGAAAATTAAGACCGGAATTGATTAATGCCGTGGTTTTACCCGCACCCGGCGGTCCAATAATAATGTACCAAGGTAGCTGGTATAAGCTTCGACTACCAAAGCGAGATTTAAAGCGAGTTTTTTTCAGTGTCGCCAGCGCCTCTCTGAAACGCTGCGACATCGCTGTTAATTCTTCTTGGCTGCGCTCATCGTCTGGGTTTTTTGCTTCTTCTTGAGACTCTTCAATGCTACCGATCAACTCTTTATTTTGACGACGCTCAACTAACCATTGCGCCATATTCCAAGTTAACCAAATCAACCAAAATAGACCGATAACGATCCAACGAGTCGTTGTGCTTAGGGTAACGTTATCGCTACCAAACTTGATGAATTCAGCGCCAAACCAAATCAGCAAAGATAGGGCTGTAAGGCCTATGATGCCTAAGACCCACTTATTTGTTAGAAACTCAAGTAGACGTTTCATGAATACTCCATGTGAAATAGCCGGGGATATATATCACTACCCGCATTAAAATTTGATAATCAACAGAGCAAGTTCGTCGGCTAATAAAACCGTCTTTCCGTGTTTGGTTCTGGTGAAACTGTATTTTTTTCTAATATTTCGGACGTCGTCATTTCTGCCGCAATCTTACTCGCAACGGGATCGGTGGTCTGATACAGCCAGTAACGAAAGCCAGAAAAAGTTAACAACAAAGCCGCCAAGACAACGCTGGCAAAGACCCATAGCGGAATAAAATTCGCCATACGATCTTTTGCCTTAACGGTGCCTTCCCAATTAGGCGATAAATCATGTGCTGGAACGGGGCGATGACTTTCTATTGTCTTGTACAAATTATCTCGAATTTGCTCAATCTGCTGGCCGCCGCCAGATACAACTCGATATTTACCTTGAAAACCAAGACTTAAACAAATGTAAAACAACTCCAGTACATCTAAATGAATGCCTGGGGTTTCCAACATGCGCTGAAGAATTAAAAAGCATTTCTCGCCGCCGGATGTTTCTTGATGAAACAGGCTCAGCAAGGAATGCTGACTCCAGCCACTTGATGCGCCCCACGGCGTATTCAATACAACTTCATCAATGACGGAACAGAGTAAATACCGTGCAGCAATAACGCTATCACCGGCAATACCGGCATTACGGGTTTTACTCTCAAATGCTTTTATTTCCTCGGTAAGGCGTTTGTGTAAATCCGGTACATTGGCGTGCTGCATGGTCGAACGCAGCTTAATAACCAATGTCAGCAAGGTAGTTGCTGAATTAACCAATGGATTTAAGCCTGTCTTAATCTCAATACGCTCATTCGACTGTAAGCCAAAATTCCCTGCCGCAGGCGGTGGCGTTTGTGCGCCGCGTGCCGCTCCCGGCGTAGGAATTATAACCGTACGGTCAGCGCCGCCTGGAATTGGTCGATCACCGCTCATTGTTTCAGCTCCTGATTGCCCATAGTTCCATAATTAACCCCGGAAATTCGGCGCCCAAATGAACGGCAAATCCACCCGACTGTTGCATTGCAGTCCATAACGCACCACTCGCATCAATCTCAAAATAGGTAAACCCAGCGTGATATGGAATCTGACGAGGCGCTACGGGTAACGGACGAATACGCAAACCCGGTAGTTGAGTCGAAATAAGCTCGCGAATATTTTCGACCGGTGCCAACTTAGCCTGAGAAGGAAAACGACTGCGCAATAATTCGGTTGGAATATCTGCTTTTACAGCAATAACAAATGCCGCAGTTTTGGTTAGCGATGGGTCGGTAATTGGTGCAACATGAATACCATATTTGCGTTCAACCAAGTTCAACGAAACCGCCGACTGCTCAAGCACCATGCTGAGCGACTGACGTAATGCAGAAAATAATCCGGCATACGTCTGCTGTAAATCCTCGTGATTATAAGCAGGGATATCGGGTGGACGCTTATTACTAGCAGTGAAGGTTGATAATTCACCGGCCAATTGCAATAACTCAGTATATAAAGCTAAAGGATGAACATTGGATAATTGACTCAGGTGGTTGATCAAAGGCTCCACGCGATTGATAACTTGCAGTAACAAATAATCGGCAACCTCTGCCGAGCCCGAACGACCCGAGTCACTAAGACGATGGCTTAAAGCTTCGCCGCGCTGTTTTAGCAGGCCTTTAACTTCTTCAATGTAGCCCTTAATTTCTGCGCTGCTAGTACACTGTAATACCGGCGGAATAAAGGTTTTGTCGAGCTTAACGGGGCTACCTGGCAAGCGTTCGATAATTCGTGCAATACCAATACAGGCATAGCCACCCAAATCTTCTGATCCGAGCTTAAAGCACGTCGATAACTTACCAATTTGAATGCGTGATGACTCACCAGACGATGAAGCGCTGTTGCGCGCATCATAGTTGTAGGTTTTGTAGCGCGCCTGCGGAAATTCTTCTTCATCACGCACAGATTCTTGCGAGCCAGGGCGACGCATAGGCACACATAGATAAACAATTTCATCCCGAGTATTTTCGGGAATATCGATAATATTCGGTAGCTCTTCTGACTCTGGTGCCAGAATAGGTGTGCCATCAGGGAATACCCCCTGAACCGAAGATATAGACACCTTGCCAAGAGCCAAAGCCTCGACATCGATGGTTATTTCTTGTACACCCCAATAATGCTGACCAATGACGCTTGTCCTTGCATCAATTAGCCGTTCAACAAATCTATCTTGCTGCTGAAAATGCTGCGGGCGAAGAAACATGCCCTCAGACCATATCACTTTATTTTTTGAAGACATTTGTCATCCTTTTTACAACACTTAGGCGCAATCCTAATGGCGTATGAGACGGAACTCACAACGCATATATTTGCTTAATCACAACCAGTGTCTAATGAATTCGGTCACTTCTCACTGGCCGAGAGGCTTCGTGGAGGTCGTTGTTTTCAGGTTCTTGATATACCGACAATTTGTTACTATCAATCGCGATATCAAAGATATTTTGATTATGCTCTACGATTGGAAATACCATAATGGCGTCGGCATTGCGGTATTGAATAAACTCGGCCATCAGGCCAATAAATTTCACCTCTGGCGGCAAGCCAATCACCTCACTGCGTGATTCTCCGGGCGTGATTTCCTTCAGCACTACAGAACCTAGCAAGTCTTTACCTAAACGCGCGTCAGCACCCTCGTACAAACTCAGAAAATCTTCGCGACTAAACTGGCGGTCATCGGCAAGTTTAAACACATGCACAACCACAGGTGACGCACGATCGTCGGAATCAGGATTGATATTATTTAATGCGGAAAAATTAATTACAGCGGAGGTATCAAAATTGAGTGCCTTACGGGCCGACTGACAGCCACTTAGCGTCACAGCCAATACGGCAATTGATGCACAATAAAACAGCGATTTAAACATCATGTGTTTCCCTTTAACTCCCTATCCGTATCACTCAGACTTTACGAGCGGCGCTTTAATGCTCGTGCGTTTTTCAATTCAGCTAATTGCTTTTCATAGCTACGAGCAAACTCTTCACCAAATAACTTGTTATAGGTTGTCTCGCGATCACTTTTCAATGATTTATAGTACTGCTCGAACGCAGACCAATTTTTAGCATTTTTATTGCCTAGCAATGAATCACCCACGTTAATATAGCGCTTTAAACTTTCCGGATTAAAGTGATTCAACATGGCGGTATAGGCGGTATTCATACCCGTTAACACCGCCACTTGGTGGTCGGATAAATCATCAAAGCTATCTTGAATAGCTTCAGTCGGACGCATAAAAGCAGAACGATCTTTGCTAAACATCACTTTCAGTGCATCGGTCGCTGTTGCTGAAAATTTCAACGGATTATTATCCGTCATTTGAATCATGGTGTGCTGGACACGCAACTCATTTTTAATGGCTGTTCTAGCACGCAATAAATCAATTAGGCGAGTAACCGTTTCATTAATAATGCTCGACATCTCAGGAATAAGAGTCTGCAGCTGTGCCGGTTGAATATTGTCGATTCCTAACAATGTCGCCAGCTGCTGTAACTCGTTTGCATTATAAGATGGCGCTGCCGCAGCTTGAGGCTGTGACGGAGCTGACGGCATCACAGGCGCAACCGGTGGAGGCGGCGGCACTGGCTGCGATGCTGCAGGAGAAGAAATTCCTAGCAGGCTATCAATATCTTCGTGTTGTATGCCAGCACTGGATGCCGCAAAGGGATTATCGTCAAAAGCAGGGGTTGACTGCTGTGGCATTGCAAACGCAGGCGACGGCTGACTAGATGCAGCTTGCTGCAACGGAGGAGGCATGGGCGCAGCGGGCGAAGGGATTCGAATTTGCTGTTGATCAACAGGCGAATTATCAGCCTCGCTGCCGGATTTCCACCAGTCATCATTATCATCCCAGCTCGGCGCTTTCGGCGAGCCAAACGACTGTGAATTATCTAACGCGGCAAGCGGATCAACATTGCTAGTATCGTTCAAAATTGAGGCGTTTGCCGTAGGCGATACCGCAGCACCCCATGGATCATCTGCGGCTTTAGAGGCAGGTGCACTTGATGCAGCCGAGCCCCACGTATCGCTTTCAAACGACGGCTTAGGAACGGCTGCCGCAGGATCAAGCCAACGATCTAAGTCTTTCGCATCATTGGCCACTTGCTGCTTTGCTGCAGTGGCCGGATTAAATGTGGTTTTATCACCCGAGTCCAAAAAATCGACCGCGCCTAAATCTTTTGGAATACCCGGAGCTGCCGGAGGAGCTTTTAGCGTGACCTTTAAGTGATACTCACCACAATTAATAATGTCGCCATTGGCCAAAGGATGATTGTTGCCAGCCCCAAGAGGAACTTGGCTTTCATTGATAAACGTACCATTAGTACTGTGATCAACAACGAAAAACTGCCCAGCGGTAAAGCTAATTTCAGCATGCTGAGACGATAGAATCCGATCAGTATCCGGCAACACCCAATCGTTAGAGTCGGCACGACCAATACGACCGCCAACACCCCGAAACACTTTGGTGTGGTTGAGCATGTTCGCATGTGATGGACATTTAACCACTGTCAAAATTAAATCCATTTATCCACCATCAAAATCCCGTTTAGGCAGTCGCTAGCGTCGGCTTTTTAGTAAGTTTTAACTGGCCCGATCAGCACGATAAGCAAAAAAATAGGCTTTCGTGAGCGTCTTTAATTAGACGAGTATATGGGTAACCATCTTGAGCCATGAGTGCGTCTCCTATAGTATCTGCGCCATGCCCTCAGTTCAAGTGATTAAGGGACGTGTGCCAAGTAAGGATCTTGGCATGTAAGGGAAGCAAAATATTTAGACTGTCATCGATTTAATGGGCGCGATATGACCGACAATAGGGACGACAAGACTCGTTTGGTATCTACACACAAAACGAGCAAAAGTACTGGGAATGTTTCTGATAAAGACGGAAATGCAGGGAATAAACAAAACGTTAATCCCGCGCAAGGAACAGCCAAAACAACAAGTGGAACTGGCGACGACGCCACGGTTTACGTCGGCTCTCGCGTATCATCCTCTTCTCCAAACCCCAATGATGACTCGACAGTTATAACGTCTCGACCAACGTCCGCAAGCGCCGCCGGCAACAGTCCTACGCCGCCAGAATTTGATCCTTCGGCCTCTATTTCACCTATGGGCCGCCAAGTTATTAAAGGACGGTTTGAATTAGTATCCTTGCTTGGTGCCGGTGGCATGGGGGCGGTATACAAAGCCCTAGACCGACGTAAAGTCGAGGCCAGCGACTCTGATCCTTATGTGGCGGTAAAACTATTAAACGACGAATTCCGCCAGCACCCCGACGCCTTTATTTCGCTGCAACGTGAATCGCGCAAGTCGCAAACCCTTGCCCACCCGAACATCGTGACGGTTTACGATTTTGACCGCGATAAAAATACTGTATTCATGACCATGGAATTCCTTGAAGGTTTTCCACTGGATGAATTACTGCGCCAGTTCCCACATGGAATGGAGCAAGAGGAAGCTAATTCGATTCTGAAAGATATTTCGAATGCCCTTATTTACGCGCATTCGCACAATATTATTCACTCCGACTTCAAACCCGGCAACATCTTCGTTACCAAGAAAAAAGGCACTAAAGTATTTGATTTCGGTATCGCGCGTGCGGTGTCCGAAGGCAGCGCGGCGCATACCGCTGGTGAAAAAACCATTTTCGATGCAGGTACTCTCGGTGCTCTAACACCAGCATATGCCAGTAATGAAATGCTGCGCGGTGCAGAACCATCAGAGTCAGACGACGTATACGCATTAGGTTGCGTTGCCTACGAATTATTCAGTGGCGCCCATCCGTTTAAGAAGACCCCAGCAAATCAAGCGCTAGAGAAAAAGCTTAAACCAAAGAAATTAAAAAATCTCAGCCGTCGCCAGTGGAATGCATTATCCAGCGCACTGGAATTAACTCGCGACAATCGTACCGCAACCGTTGCTGAATTTTATGACGGCTTCTTCGGTAAACCACGCGTTTTATTATGGGCGTTAGTTGCCAGCGTTGCAGCCTTTGGCGTAGCTGGAGCACTTTATATTGAAAAATTTAGCGACCAAGAAAAAGCTCAAGAAGAATTAAAAGTACAAATGCAAGAACAGATGGCCCAGCAGCTAGAGCGCTCGACTATCGAAAACCAGCAACAAACATTAGAACGCTTGGTTAAGCTATCGGCCCTAACGCCAAATTGGGATAAAGAAGTACGCAAAGAACTTCTCGTGTACGCCAAACTGGTGCCCGAAGACACGGAAACCACAGACAAGGTCAGCAGTCGCATTGCCACGGCTTATTTAACTGAAGCCAAGCATTTAATGGCTGATGAACAACTTGATGCGGTAATACCTATGCTTGAGGCTTCAAGCGCATGGGGCGGACCAGAAGATGATATTAAAATTCTGACTAACCAAGTTATTACTCAACAAGAGTCAGAGCGACTAAAAGCAGAAAACGCGCGCTTAGCAGAAGCACAAGAAGAAGCTGACCGACTTGAGGCTGAACGTCAAAAGCGTGAAACCGAAATGGAAATCGCTCGTCGTGCGCAAATTAAACAAGAAGTTACCAGCTTAGAAAATTCTCTTCGCTGCCCGAACGAAATTGATGTTGAAGGCCGTGTTGCTAGCCATCTACGAGTATTAGACTCATTAGAGCCTGAACGTACCAATGAACTGCATAGCATTGTTGCTGATTCATTGGTGCAGTGCTTCAACAAAATAGCAAAGGTTAGCCCTTACTCGGCAGAACGTATGCTCAGTGAATCGCGCGCCTTATTGCCAGAACAGGCAGCCTTGAAAACATTAAAAGTTGATTATTGCGGCCACCTCGAACCCGGTTCTGGTAATAAAGGTCGTCGCTATACTTGTACCGATCCATTACCAAGACAAGCGAAAGGGCCGGTAATGGTCGTTATACCAATGCCTAACGGCAATCCAATTGCGATAAGCCAATACGAAATCACCTATGATGACGTATCGGATTATTGCACCGTCACGCAAATGTGCGACAGCCGGAAATACGCGACTAACTATTTGCCAGTGCACAGTATCGACATTAATTTCGCTGAAAATTATGCCGGTTGGCTTAGCTCAGTCACCGGCAATGTCTATCGCCTACCAACCTATGAAGAATGGTTAATGGCAGCAAAAGCCGACGGTGCAGCTGAGTCGCCAGACCGTAACTGTTTCTTAAAATACGGTGGTATCGAGAAAGGTACCGAGCTGCAAAAAACCACGAACGGTAAACCCAACTCTTATGGATTGGCCAGCACCGTAGGTAACGTGCAAGAATGGGCCTACGACAATAACTTACTGGTTGCTGCTGGCGGCTCGCGTCAAACACCTATGAACGACTGTCGTGTCACTACGGTTACCGCTCATTCAGGGCAAGCCGATGAATTTACCGGCTTCCGTTTAGTACGCGAGCTACAGCGATAAAATAGTATGGCGCGACCAAGGGCTCATCCTTGGTTCGCTCCAAACATCAATTCTAGCGATATGACAACTCAGCTTTAAACATTAACCAATCTGCCCTTCTCCCAACCTAAACGTCCTGTTCTGACTTTTTGCCGTTGAATACCCGGAACAGGACGTAGCAGAAAGATATCACCATTACGGCCCGTCATGGTTTGCGGCACGCCGCAGCCTTTCGCTAAACCCGCGTGCGCTTTCATGTGCACTTCTTCGCCATGTACTGGAATCGAGATTTCTGGTTGCACCCATTGGTATAAGGTTTCGAGTTCTTCTTGCGCAGGGTGCCCAGAGGCATGAATGGGTAGCTCAGCTTCGTCGGCGGTAATCACTTCAACGCCCATACTTTTCAGCTGCTCGATAATGCCGTTGATGGCGTCTTCGTTGCCGGGAATAGCACGAGCGCTGAAGATTACCCGATCACCGGCTTCTAATTCAAAATCCGGATGCGTACCCGCCGCCAATCGACGTAAGGCCGTATGAGGTTCGCCCTGACTGCCAGTTGCCACGGCCAAGACTTCGTGACGCGGCAAATAGCCTAAGTGCCCAGTATCAACAGATCCAGCACTGAACGGCCAAACACCGGCGCGCTTGGCGCACTGGTGCATATTGATCATCGAACGACCGTATAAACCCATATAACGCCCGGTATCGTCAGCTACGTGCGATAAAGTTAAAAGCCGGGCGATGTTGCTACCGAAACAGGTCACGATCACTCGCCCTTTGGCGCTTTCGATATAGTGACGCAAGCCATCATAGAGATCGCCCTCAGACGCGGAATGACCCGAGGTGGTGGCATTAGTAGAATCACACACCATGGCCACCACGCCCTCTTCCGCCAATTGCGTGAAGGTTTCTTTTTTATAGCCATGCCCAACCACAGGATCAGGATCTAACTTCCAATCACCGGTATGAAATACATTGCCCACAGGAGTGCGAATCATTAAACAATTAGGATCAGGAATCGAATGTGTCAGCGCTAAAAACTGCACATCAAAAGGGCCGATATGAACGCGCTCGCCGGTTTCCGGCACTATGATTTTTACTTGGTGTAATAAGCCGTGCTCGGCGAGTTTCTTTTTCAGTACTTCGGCGGTAAAACGCGTGCAATAAATTGGGCACCGTAACTTGTGCCACAAATACGGCACCGCCCCAACGTGATCTTCGTGGGCGTGAGTAATCACCAAGCCAGCGAGCCGATCTTTGCGGGCGACAATAAATTCAGGATCAGGCATTTGCGTATCGGGTTCACCGGAGTGATGACGTGTACCATCGGCGCTGATACGCCCCGGCTTAGGAAAAGTGACACCGCAATCGACCATCAGCCAACTACCATCGTGGCCGTAAAGGTTCATATTCATCCCGATCTCGCCGGTGCCGCCAAGAGGCAGAAATACAAGATCAGATGCTGAAGGGGTCATCGAGTTATTTATCCTTATTTTTTGATGTCGCAGCCTTTATCGGGCGAACACGTTTCGCAGCGCTCCTTCCCTGTCAGCCAGCCAGAAATTTTGTAACGATTACGCGCAAAACAAAGGTAGGCAATATCGGCGAACCAACGAATCACAGGCCAGCGTAATGGTGCATATAAATACCCTCGCCCCACCAGCCCCCATGCTTTATGGGCAACATCTAAACCAAGAATAATGCGACCATCGGGTAATTCCGCATGCAGTATGTCACTCGCGGCTTGAGGATCAATGTGTGGATAACGCTCAGCAAAGTCAGATTGCTGGATATCCACCATCTGCATTTTTTGCTGCTTGTCGGCCTTCATTAGCTGTGTCACCTCAGCAACACACAATGGGCACTGGCCATCGTAATACAGTGTTAGCTCTGCCATAGCCTTACACCTCTCGTCTTGTCGCCACATTACAAACTAACTTCATGATACAACAGCTTAATTGAGCATAGCCCGTAGATTAGTGCGAACTTACCGTTTCTTGTGAGTGCGAGCAGACTGTCACTGCCTAAGCGGCACTGGTACAATAACCGCCATTTTTCTATAGCAAGAGGCGAGACATCATGCCTGAGTATCGTTCCAAGACCTCGACCGCTGGCCGCAATATGGCTGGCGCACGTGCCTTATGGCGCGCCACTGGTATGAAAGACGATGATTTCCAAAAGCCAATCATCGCCGTGGCGAACTCGTTTACTCAATTCGTACCCGGCCATGTTCATCTTAAAGACATGGGCCAACTGGTTGCGCGCGAGATCGAAAAGGCCGGTGGTGTTGCTAAAGAATTCAACACGATTGCCGTCGACGACGGTATCGCCATGGGCCACGACGGAATGCTGTACAGCTTGCCAAGCCGTGAACTGATTGCCGATTCTGTTGAATACATGGTGAACGCTCACTGTGCCGACGCCATTGTTTGTATTTCTAACTGCGACAAGATCACACCGGGAATGCTGTTGGCGTCTTTGCGCTTGAACATCCCTGTTATCTTCGTATCGGGCGGCCCGATGGAAGCCGGTAAAACTAAGCTATCTGAGCATAAGCTCGACTTAGTCGATGCCATGGTCATTGCGGCTGACGATTCAGCGTCTGACGAAAAAGTCGCCGAGTACGAGCGCAGCGCTTGCCCAACCTGCGGTTCTTGCTCAGGCATGTTCACCGCCAACTCGATGAACTGCTTAACCGAAGCTTTAGGTCTTGCTCTACCGGGTAACGGCTCTACCTTGGCAACGCACGCTGATCGCGAACAGCTGTTCTTAGAAGCGGGTCGTCGCATTGTTGAAAATGCCAAGCGTTATTACGAGCAGGACGATGAGTCGGTTTTACCGCGCTCTATCGCCAGCTTCAAAGCCTTCGAAAACGCCATGACGCTGGATATTGTAATGGGGGGTTCAACCAACACCATTCTTCACCTGCTAGCGGCTGCCCAAGAAGCTGAAGTCGACTTCGATTTAAAAGACATCGACCGTCTATCACGCGTTGTACCCCAGCTATGCAAAGTCGCTCCGAACTCTCCGTTGTATCACATGGAAGACGTTCACCGTGCCGGTGGCATCATGGGTATCCTCGGTGAAATCGACCGCGCCGGTTTATTGCACAACGATCTGCCAACGGTTCATAGCGCAACGATGAAAGAAGCCCTCGATAAATGGGACATCATGCGCAACCCTAGCGAAGAAGTGATTAACTTCTTCAAAGCTGGACCTGCAGGTATTCCTACGCAAACCGCTTTTAGCCAAAGCACCCGTTATCCAACACTAGACGGCGACCGCGAAAACGGTTGTATCCGTAATTTAGAAAACGCTTATTCGAAAGAAGGTGGCTTGGCCGTACTGTACGGCAATATTGCTTTGGATGGCTGTGTCGTTAAAACCGCTGGGGTAGATGAATCTATTCACGTATTCCAAGGTCGCGTTAAAGTCTTCGAAAGCCAAGATGATGCGGTAAAAGGTATTCTGGCCGATGAAGTTGTGGCGGGTGACATCGTGATTATCCGCTACGAAGGTCCGAAAGGCGGCCCAGGTATGCAGGAAATGCTGTACCCAACCTCTTACCTAAAATCGAAAGGGTTAGGCAAGGCTTGTGCTTTGTTAACCGATGGTCGTTTCTCGGGTGGTACGTCTGGTTTATCGATTGGTCACTGCTCGCCAGAAGCAGCTTCTGGCGGTGCCATCGGCTTGCTACGTGAAGGTGATATCGTCAACATCGACATCCCGAATCGCTCAATCAACGTGGATTTATCGGCAGAAGAACTGTCTCACCGCCGTCATGAGCAAGACAAACTAGGCTGGAAACCAGCTAAAGAACGTCCACGTAAAGTGACTACCGCACTGAAGGTTTATGCCAAATTCGCCACCAGCGCGGATAAAGGTGCCGTGCGTGATAAAGCGGCTTTGGATGATTAATTTTAGTTAATCGAATAGCTGTTAGACAAAACCCTGCTGCGGCAGGGTTTTTCGTTTTTGTTGTTTTATTTTATGCGGCTGACGCAGAAGCACGGAACGATGTGTTTTAAATCGAATAAGTTTGAAAAACACGTAAGAGCGAAACTTTTTCGCGAAAGCTTCTATAGCTAATACGATTTTTCCATTTGCACCGCTTTCGCGAAAAAGTTTCGCTCCTACAAAAAACACGCAAAACCAAGCTATAAAAACTCACGACTTGAACTTATTCACTGAACTTCCTAACCGCTCAACCACGCGAATCAAATCATCGCTCTGCTCCAGCGTGCGGCTTGAGCCTTTAAGCGTTTGACTGGAGACTTCGCCAATCGCGTGGATGTTTTTATTAATCCGTTCCACGACCTTATTCTGCTCGGTGGCGGCGGCGGCGATCATGCCATTCATTTCGCGGATATCTTCAACGCCACTGGCAATTTGTTGTAAGGCTTCACCTGCTCGTCCAGCATCAGTAACGCTTTGGTCGGCGCGCAACTTACTCGCGTCCATCACGCTCACGGCTTGTTCAGATACACTGACCAAGCGCTCGATAATCGAATTAATCTCTTTGGTCGATTCCTGCGTGCGCGTAGCAAGACTTCGCACTTCATCGGCAACAACGGCAAAACCTCGGCCCTGCTCACCTGCACGTGCGGCTTCAATCGCAGCATTGAGCGCCAGTAAATTCGTTTGCTCGGCAATTTCATTAATAGACTGCGATACCTTGCCAATATTCTGAGTATCGCTGGCGAGTTCTTTCACGACCCGAACGGCATCTTCAACGCCCTTGGCTAATTCGTTGATGCTCGCCGCCACTTCGACAACCACATCATTACCATACTCAGCGTTCTTTCTGGCTGAGGCCGCGACTTCTTCAGCATTGATCGCGCTCTGAGTTACTTTTTCAGCAGCACGCGCTAGCTCATCAATAGCCTCGGCGAGCTCACCCGACTCTTTCTGTTGTTCCGTCATGCCGTCACGGGTTTCGCGGGTTATGGTTGCTAACTCGCCTGACGACAAAGCCAATTCATCCATTGTTTGGGTTAAATCACGAATTGTCGGCTGAAATCGCGCCAACATTTTATTGATCGCGGTTTCTACATTTAAAAATTCATCGTTTCGTTCTAATTCAACCCGCACACGTAAATCTGAGCTATCACCAATGTGAGTCATGGTCTTTTCTAGTTTGGCTAATGGCTTGATAACCGTGCGATACATCAGCCAATAGATGCAGGCTAATCCTGCGATAACCACCAGCAAATTAACGACAAAGCTACGCCATACGTCCATTTCAATTTCAGCGTCTTTGTTAGCCATCGAATAAGTAATACGACCAGCACCCAGCACCGTTCCGGCTTCGACCTGATGGCATGACAAACAATCTGTGCCGTTACGATTTGGCACCGCAATATAAGGTTCAATGACGGTTAAGCGTCGTTCGCCGTCGATATTTTCCATAAACGCTAATGATTCACCCGCCAAAGCTCGGCGATCCATATCATCTAGTGGCTTCTCATTGTCAAATCCAGCCCCATAAAGTTGTTTTACTGCATCACCACGCAATACACGTACTTCGCGCACATTTTCAGCAGATTCAAACTTGCTACGCAGAGTGTCTCGACTCGCCATATTGCCGGTGAGCATGAGCATATTCATACCATCTAGGTAGTTATCCAACACTTGGTTCAGTTGTTGCTCCGTCGAATCCAACAAACGAGTTTTCTGCTGATGTGATGAATAAAGACTCACAACCGCGATCATCAAGGCAAAAATGATGATCATAGGTGTAAGAATCTTCCATTTGATTGAATTCATATTGTTCATAAAAGCACTCTGACTAGGACCCGTAAAATTAACGACAGAGTTTCTTAAGCCAACGTTCGCGACACGTTTAAGCACAACGAACGAGTTCAATGTGGATATTTGACTGAAGTTAGAATCTCTATAGATAAAAATAGACTACTTTGAAGAAAATTGAGGCTTAGCAAACAGCAATTTAATCTAATACTAGAGAAGTAGATAATATGAGACGGCTTCAAAGAAAGACGGAAACCGAGGTGAAGGCATAAAAAAGCCCCGCTATCGCGAGGCTTTGATGGGGTAGCTGAAGGATCAGTCTAACCGCATCTCAATACCCGCTGCAGCCATATGTTGCTTGGCTTGAAGCACAGTATATTCGCCAAAATGGAAAATACTCGCCGCCAGAACTGCATCGGCACCGCCCTTTAAAACGCCTTCGGCAAGATGTTCTAAATTTCCCACACCGCCAGAGGCAATGACGGGGATATTAATAGCGTCTGAAATTGCCTTGGTAACACCAAGATCAAAACCGGTTTTTACACCGTCGCGATCCATACTGGTCAGCAAGATTTCACCGGCACCGAAATCGGCCATTTTAATTGCCCACTCAACGGCATTAATGCCCGTTGGTTTGCGGCCGCCATGGGTGAAGATCTCCCAACGATTGTCGGCAACTTGCTTGGCATCAATGGCAACAACAATGCACTGCGAACCAAACTTATCCGCGGCTGCACGCACAAAATCTGGGTTATAAACCGCTGCCGAGTTAATCGACACTTTATCCGCGCCTGCATTAAGCATATTGCGAATATCCACCAGCTCGCGAATACCACCGCCAACGGTTAGCGGGATAAACACTTGCTCGGCGATGGCTTCCACCATATGTACAGTAGTCGCTCGTTCTTCATGGCTAGCAGTAATATCCAGAAAGGTAATTTCGTCAGCGCCCTGATCGTTATAGCGCTTAGCGATTTCTACCGGATCGCCGGCATCGCGAATACCAACAAAGTTAACGCCTTTTACCACACGGCCTTTATCGACATCGAGACAAGGAATAATGCGTTTTGCCAGCCCCATGAATTAGGCTCCTGTTAATTCGTCAGACAAAGCCTGAGCTTCCGCAACATCGAGCATGCCGTCATAGATGGCACGGCCGGTAATCGCGCCCAAAATACCTTGGTTAGAGACTTTGGCTAGCTTGCGAATATCTTCGATATTGGTCACGCCACCTGAGGCAATAACGGGAATTCCACCTTCAACGGCTAGCTGCAACGTGGCTTCGACGTTAACACCTTGCATCATGCCATCACGTGCAATGTCGGTATAAACAATGGCACTCACACCGTCATTACGGAACTGCTTAGCTAAATCAACGGCTTTGATTTCAGAAATCTCAGCCCAACCATCAGTCGCAACAAAACCATCCTGTGCGTCTAAACCAACAATCACATGGCCCGGAAATGCTTGGCAGGCTTCTTTGACGAAGGCCGGCTCTTTCACCGCTTTAGTACCAATAATGACGTACTGAACACCGGCTTTAATGTAGTGCTCAATCGTTTCTAAAGAACGAATACCGCCACCGATTTGAATCGGTAAATTGGGGAATGCTTTGGCAATCGCAGTAACCGCATCACCATTAACTGGCGTACCCGCGAAGGCACCGTTTAAGTCAACAAGGTGCAGACGACGGCAACCAGCATCAACCCAACGTTTCGCCATAGAAACCGGATCGTCACCAAATACCGTTGAGTCGTCCATACGGCCCTGACGTAAACGTACACATTCGCCATCTTTTAAATCAATCGCAGGAATTACGAGCATTCTTTGAAACCTTAGTTCGTTCTGGAGGAACCAGACGTAATAATGAAATTACGCCTGACCATCCCAAGATAAAAAATTCTTTAATAACGCTAAGCCGGCGTTGTGGCTTTTCTCTGGATGAAATTGCACCGCAAACACGTTGTCTTCTCCCATCGCTGCCGCAAAGTCGACGCCGTACTGACCGTGACCTTTTACTTGCCCAGCATTAACCGCATCGACATAGTACGAATGCACAAAATAAAAGCGGCTATTATCGGCGATACCAGTCCACAGCGGATGCACCACCTGCTGTACTTGGTTCCAGCCCATGTGCGGGACTTTTAAACGCTCACCATTTTCGACAAGGTTGTCACCAAAATAACGAACTTGGCCTGGAAACAAGCCCATGCAATCCACACCGCCGTTTTCTTCGCTGCGATCCATCATGGCTTGCAAGCCCACGCAAATACCGAGTAGCGGCTTCGTTTTACGAACTTCAGCTACGACTTGATCAATCCCTTGGGCACGAATCTCTGCCATGCAGTCGCGAATCGCGCCAACGCCCGGCAGTACTACATGATCCGCTTTCATGATGACTTCAGGATCACCGGTAACAATGACTTGGGTGTCAGGAGATACGGTTTGCAGTGCACCATGAGCAGAATGCAAATTGCCCATGCCATAGTCGATGACCGCACAAATTTTACTGGCCATGCTTACCCCTTAAAGGCTGCCTTTGGTAGACGGCATCATACCGGCCATGCGTGGATCCAATTCAATCGCCATGCGCAAAGCGCGACCAAACGCTTTAAAGATGGTTTCTGCTTGGTGATGCGCATTGAACCCTTTTAAATTGTCGATGTGCAAAGTCACATTGGCGTGATTCACGAAGCCTTGGAAAAACTCCCAAAATAGCTGAGTATCTAAACGGCCGATGCTTGCGCGGGTGAATTCGACTTTCATATCCAAGCCCGGACGGCCGGAGAAGTCGATAACCACGCGTGACAGAGCTTCGTCTAACGGCACATACGAGTGACCGTAACGAACAATGCCTTTTTTGTCGCCAATTGCTTTAGCAAATGCCTGACCTAAAGTAATGCCGATATCTTCCACACTGTGGTGATCGTCGATGTGGTTATCGCCCTTACAGGTAATATCCAAATCAATCAGGCCATGACGGGCGATTTGATCCATCATGTGCTCGAGAAACGGCACTCCAGTATCGAACTTTGACTTACCGGTCCCATCTAAATTGATGTTAACGGTGATTTGGGTTTCTAGCGTGTTACGCTCAACCGATGCGGTGCGTGCCATACTTTTGGTGCTCCGAACTCTCGCAAAACAGAAAGGAAAGCATTATAAAGCAAAGCGCCTGAGAAAGTAGGCCAGCACCACTGTTTTCAGCCAATTTAGACCGAGAACCGTGTAACTCATATAGCAGGAGACCAACGTGCCGGTAAAACTGGAACATCTAACCGCCCCAACAGACGCTGACTGGAACGATTTAAATAAGATTCATCAGGATACAGCCATCTCTGGACTAACCTTGTCGGAAACCGATATGAAGGGCTGGCTAACGGCGGATCGTTGGATTGTCGCCGGTCGTTTTAACGACCGAGTGGTTGGCGCATTCTTGGCCGAGCGCAACCAAAACGAAGTACGCTTATCTCAGGCCGGCGTGAGGAGCATCACCCAGCGCCGCGGAGTAATGCATCAAATGATACATTTCATACAACGCTGGGCCGATCAAAATACGCTAACGTTAATCATAGGTTTAACGGATACAAACATGAATGATGCACTCAAAGAAGCACTCATTAAGCGTGGATTTGCATCCAAAGGCGATGCGCTAACGTACAATGCAGGCTGATTGTGCAATATTGTTGCACCACAGAAACAAGTAATTTAGATTCAAAGGCTGTTACTCGCCCACAGGCAGGAACATACTGTTGGCACGATGCACCAGAGAACCACAGGACTGTGTATGCAAACTCTTTTTAGAAAATCTTTCTCCGTCATATTCGCTATCTTTGCCATGCTGCAAGCTGCCCATGCTTCCAGTGACGATGCGCTAGCAACGGTATCGAAAGCGACCGATAGTATTATTTCTGAGCTAACCAAGCTTGACCCTGAAGCTCGCACCCAAGATAAGGTTGAGAGCTTAGTGCTGGCGTACATTGTGCCTGCCATAGACGAGCAGAAAATTGCGATGGGCGTACTAGGCAAATACTGGCGCCAAGCGACTCCTGATCAGCGCACTCAGTTTATTGCTCGCTTCCGTGAACAACAAATTCGTACTTATACCGGCGCTTTCAAAGCGTTTAGCGGTGAAAAACTTGTCTTTGAGAAAGCGGTTCTTAGCCCTGATGGCGACAAAGCAATCGTAAAAGGCCAATTCCAGCAGAGCAACGGCAATCAAGTACCGGTCGATTTTCGGTTGTATTACAACAAAGACGATAGCAAATGGCTGATCTACGATGCTGTAATTTCCGGTCTAAGCATGGTTAAAACATACCGTACGCAACTGAGCGAACGCTTGCAGAATGTCAACATGGACGACTTATTGAAAGAGCTTGCTAATGAGCAAGCCGCCCCGCAACAAGCACAGCGCTAGTCTCTAGCGCTGCTGTCCTCTTCGCACAAAATTTTGTGACCAAAGCCCAGCAATATAGCTAAAAGACAACTACACTAACAAACCGTGTACTAACCGAATTTTAGTTAGAAATGAAATTCGCAGAGGCTAAGGACGCACCATCGAATAAGACGGGATGCGACAACAACACAAGACTGCCATACAGCCCTAAATACGGCGTAGCTTTCTATCGACTTAGCCTTACTGGAATTATTAAAAAGTAGTTGTAAGCAGGACTGGCTACGTATGATAAGAACTACTAACAATCTGCATGCGATAGTAACTAAAGGAAACCATTAACCGATGCGTCATTCCAATTGGGCGGGATATCCCCTACCACTTCAGGCGTACCGTTCTACGGACATCCGGCATAGCAATATGGTGAATGCGTGAAGTTTCTCCGCTCGCAATCCTTACGTCGCAAGTTAGTATTTATTTCATTGATAACTACTGGCTTAACGCTGGTACTATCGAATCTGGCATATATGTCGTTGGAATATTACCTTTCACGACAAGATACCGAAAAGAAACTTACAGTGCTCGGCGAAGTTATCGCTGACCGAGCAACTGCCGCTTTAACGTTCGGTGACACAGCGCTACTCGAAACAAACCTCAGCACTTTAAAAGCCGATACATCCATCTTGCGGGGGTGTATCTATGGCGAAGACCAAAAACTAGCAGCATCTTATATAGCAGTCGATCATCTAAAAGATACTTGTCCTGACAACGTCCCCCGTCTGAACCGTAACACCTACAATTTCAGCCAATACTTCACCATCAGTCGTGATAAAACTCCAATTGGTACACTGTTTATAGAAAGCAGCCGCAAAGACTTATTACAGCGCTTTAATCAGTTTTTGATTTTCTCAGGCATCATTATCTTAGCGGCGGTTGTATTAGCCCTATTCCTCGCCAATCAACTGAAAGACGTTATCGCTCGCCCTATGCGTGATCTGAGTAATACCTTGCGCCAAATCGTTAACGACAAGGATTACTCCATTCGCGCCGTGAAAGAAAACAATGATGAGTTAGGTGATTTAGTCGACTTATTTAACGGCATGCTGATCACCATCGAAGATGAAAACGTGTCATTGAAGGCATCTGAAGAGCGCTTTCGTAAATTAACAGCGCTTTCGCCAGTTGGGATATTTCAAGTCGATCCAAAACAAAAACTGCAGTACGTTAACCAGCGCTGGCGCGATATTCATGGCCTGACCAATGAACTGCCTGATCTGCAAGACTGGTTTGAAATGATCAATCCAAAAGATATTGTCATGGTACAAGAATCTTGGAATCGCATGGTCTTCGACCAAGAAAGTATCGCACTTGAAATTCGCTTAGTGCGCCGCGACAACGCCCACACTTGGATTCACTTACTTGCCAGTGCACTGCATGATCGTGATGGCGAGCTGTTAGGCTATTTAGGTGCTATCTCTGATATTTCAGAGTTAAAAGCCGCTCAAATCCAGATGGAAAATCTTGCTTTCTACGATCCATTAACAGGGCTAGCGAACCGCCGTTTATTTAAAAATCGTCTAGAAAAAGCAGTGAAAAGTGTACTTCGCTCAGGCAAGTCAATGGCTCTTATGTTCCTCGACATGGACCAATTTAAGCGTATTAACGATACCTTAGGCCATGATGCTGGCGATATTCTTCTCAAAGCTGTTGCCACCCGCCTGAACAACACCGTACGCGAAAATGATACCGTTTCTCGTATTGGTGGAGACGAGTTCACTATATTACTAACGGACGTGCAACAATCACAAGATGTACTCGTAGTTGCAGAGAAAATCCTTAAGGCGCTGTCTCGCCCGATTCGAATTAAAGGCCAAGACATTGTTACCAGTGTGAGTATTGGTATCACCATGACGCCGGAAGACTCGACCGACGTTAATACCTTGATGAAAAATGCCGACTTAGCTATGTATTGGGCTAAAGAAATGGGACGTAATAACTTCCAGTTTTTCTCGGAAGATATGAACCATTCAATTCTGGAGCACCTTGCTCTAGAAAAAGAATTGAAAGAGGCGATACAACGCAATCAATTTACTCTCGTGTTTCAACCCAAGGTAAGTTTATTTGACTACAGCACAACCGGCGTTGAAACCCTGATTCGCTGGGAGCATCCGGAAAAAGGGCTAATAACACCCGATCACTTTATCCCTGTCGCCGAAGAAACTGGCCAGATTATTGATATTGGTAATTGGGTGTTGGAACAAGCATGTCGACAGATTAGCTCATTGTTGCGCGAAGGAATCTTACCGCCCACCGCAAAAGTCGCCGTCAACCTATCGGCCAAACAGTTCACTGATCCGAACTTAGTTCAGCATATTCGTACGGTGTTAGAGATCACCAAAATTCCGCCACAATGCCTAGAGTTAGAAATCACTGAAAGCACACTGATGGAAGATGTGGAAACGGCTATCGCCATCATGCAGGAAATTAAGAGCACTGGCGTTGCCATCGCGATCGACGACTTCGGTACGGGCTATTCGTCGCTCTCATACATTAAACGATTCCCGATTGATGTTCTGAAAGTAGATCGCTCGTTTGTGATGGATATACCCGACGACAAAAACGACATGGCGATCACTGCCGCCGTTATCGCGATGGCGCATAAACTCAGCATGAATGTCGTTGCTGAAGGGGTAGAAACCCGTGAACAACTGCAGTTTTTACGACAAAACAATTGCGACGAAGGCCAAGGCTACTTGTTTAGTCGACCTCTATCTCTCGGCCAATTACACCGCTTTTTAATTGAAAACAAAGCGCGTCGCGAAAACGGAACCTACCACATCTGACACTCGTTACCTACGGCAAAAGTCCCTATACTGCGACCACCTTTGCCGTAGAACACGTCTCATATGTCCTCTAATTCTCTATTTAGCGATGCTGTACTGGCCTGGTATCACCAGCACGGACGTAAGCATTTACCCTGGCAGCAAAACATTACGCCCTATCGCGTATGGGTATCCGAAATCATGCTGCAGCAAACCCAAGTCAGCACGGTCATTCCTTATTTCGAACGCTTTATGCAAGGCTTCCCAGACGTCACTGCACTCGCGGCAGCAAGCCAAGATGACGTGTTACATCACTGGACGGGCCTCGGCTATTACGCGCGGGGACGCAACTTACACGCCTGCGCTCAAATCATCAGCGCAAAATATGACGGTGAATTTCCACAAAATGTAGATGCTCTAACAGAGCTACCAGGCATTGGGCGCTCAACGGCAGGGGCGATAGCATCTATCAGCATGGGCATACGAGCACCCATACTCGACGGCAATGTAAAACGTGTCTTAACGCGTTTCTATGCAATTGAGGGCTGGCCAGGAACAACCACAGTACAAAATGCCCTTTGGCAAATCGCTGAGGATCTAACGCCTGTCCATAGCCACCGTGAATACACCCAAGCGATGATGGATTTGGGCGCAACGCTTTGCACGCGCAGTAAACCTGCATGCGGTATTTGCCCGCTACAACCTGATTGCGCGGGATTAAAAACAGGGAAGCCAACTCAGTTCCCGAACAGTAAGCCGAAAAAAGAAAAGCCTGAGAAGCATACAGTCTTACTGATGATCGAAGCACCTGACGGCACCCTGTTATTGCTTCAACGGCCGCAACAAGGAATCTGGGGCGGTCTCTGGAGCTTTCCAGAAGTAAAGCAACCCGATGACGCAATCGCATGGGTAAAAAGCCACCTAGGACTTGAATATAAGCAAGCAGAATTGCTGCCCTCCTTCAGACATACGTTCAGCCATTATCACCTGCACATCCAACCGCTACATATCCAGCTAGAACAGCTGGCCACTGCGGTAGGCGAACACAACGACCATTGGTACAATCCAGACAACCCAAGCGCACTTGGACTCGCCGCTCCGGTGAAAGAACTCCTCCAAGCTTTGCGCCGCTAACACCAAAGGAACAGCAATAATGACCCGCACCGTATTCTGTCAAAAGCATCAGAAAGAACTCGAAGGCCTAAGCGCTGCTCCATTCCCTGGCCCAAAAGGCGAAGCCATCTTTAATAACGTGTCAGCTCAAGCATGGGATGAATGGACTCAGCACCAAACTCGGCTCATCAACGAAAAGCACTTAAACATGATGGACCTAAAAGCACGTAAGTATCTAACCGAGCAGCGCGATAAGTTTTTGAGCGGCGATGACTTCGACAAAGCAGAAGGCTACGTTCCGGAGTAACCGCCTGAAAACAAAGATAAATAAAATTTTAGGAATGCTTGACAGCTTTTAGTTTGCGCGGTTTAATACGCGCCACTCAACGGACACAAACATTGTTTCCCGAGAAGCCCGGATAGCTCAGTCGGTAGAGCAGGGGATTGAAAATCCCCGTGTCGGTGGTTCGATTCCGCCTCCGGGCACCATTATTTAAGAAGCCTGCATAGAAATATGCGGGCTTTTTTTATGGCTGAAATTCATTCAAGGGACAGGAATCGACACAAAGTGTCAGTGACCTAGGCGGCCCCGTTATTCCGCCTCCGGGCACCATTATTTAAGAAGCCTGCATAGAAATATGCGGGCTTTTTTTATGGCTGAAATTCATTCTAGGGACAGGAATCGACACAGAGTGTCAGTGACCTAGGCGGCCCCGTTATTCCGCCTCCGGGCACCATTATTTAAGAAGCCTGCATAGAAATATGCGGGCTTTTTTTATGGCTGAAATTCATTCAAGGGACAGGAATCGACACAGAGTGTCAGTGACCTAGGCGGCCCCGTTATTCCGCCTCCGGGCACCATTATTTAAGAAGCCTGCATAGAAATATGCGGGCTTTTTTTATGGCTGAAATTCATTCAAGAGAGCAGCCGATCGATAAAAATATTGCAAATAAAAAGGCGCTATAAATAGCGCCTTTTTATTTCAGGATAAATACTACAATGGATTATAGTGCTCCGTTACTCCTGCTCGCTCAGCTCTTTCCCACATTTGCAGGTAAGCTTCCGCAGAGTTCATGATAGTTTCGTAAATGCGCTCTGGCGCTTGTTCGCGAACATCTTCCAAATGATCTGCGACCATACCGTAGTGGGCGACACCATCCGTATTAAAGTCGAATACTCGATTACCCGAAATCTGCTTGTCAAAGGTTAAGCCAAATTCTGAAACAAATGGATATTCCAGTGGATTCATGTCGGCATCACTACGCGGACCCGGCTGACCACCAAGGCCACTCATATCGGTACCTAAACCCACACCTTGTAAATAAGGTGTTTGCTTAACGATATCTAAGTACTTGTCGATCCGACCGGTCAAATTATTCGCGTCTACGCTGTAAGGCGAAGAAAAACCTCCAGCTTCAATTAAACGACGAGTATTGTCGTGTACAGCACCACCTTTAGCGCTACGCATCCAACTATGAGAAGTAATAACACCGCTGTAGTTACGTGCTTCAACGATATCCATAACCGCTGCAGCCGTATCATTGCTCATATGATCCATTTCAATAAGCATGTTCATATCAATCATGCGATTTACTAAATAAACACCAAGTTCTGTTAATCCGTGTGAATTACAGTGTTCAATATGTTCATCGTATTCAGGATTTAAATGCAGAGTTTCGAGTAATTGTTTAATACCTTCAATTTGCCCGATAAGCGGAAATCCGGATTTAAAATACTGTCCCTGGGTATATTCATCACATTCTTTAGTTTCAAAGAATCGTCCTGACGACAACCACTGACCTAAGTTAATGAAACCGTCTTCTACTGCTGAGCCAGCCAATTGATTATCGAATTTATGTGTTGGATATAAGGTTCGTACACCTAAAGCATAGATCTCTTGTAACTGCGCTTCGATGGTTTCACGAGTACAATAATCATTTAATCCGCAATTAAATGTCTCTGATGCTTCAATACCCATAATGACGGCCATCTTTCCATCGGCAATAATCGCGCGAGCTTCAGCAGCCGTATTCGCTAAACGGAAAAATCCTTTTCCTTCACCACCAGCCTGAGCATCAATATAATCCTGCATTTCGTGCAAACGCTGAGCTTGTAAACGCACGCTATCCATAACGTTACAACTATTGGCACTACTCCAACCTTCTGGGTTAATAGTACGCTGTGCCGCACACAACACTTCGTTCTCCACGAGGTTGCTTACCATGATGCGCAATCCCGATAAATACGCACGCTCAATCCACTTGTAGTAATAACCCATGTGGCTCATTTGCTTATGGTTTGGCCACCAAGGAAAATCAGGCCAGCCACGAGTGTCGTAACGCATGGTGATATCATCGAAGGTGTAAATATTACCAATAAGATCAAGGGCGCCATCTTTACCGTGTACGTTTTCACTGTCTTTTAATGCTTCTTCAACACCCCAACGGTGAAAAGGTTTGCCAGCCATAAAGCGGCCACCCATGAATTCGTAGGAAGTAATGTGCGCATGAGCATCAACAAAACCACGAACAGGTTCATTTACATTTCCTTTTAATCCATCGACGTTGCCACTCACGTTTGTGGTAACTTCAGGAAATGCTGTGCAATCATTTTGCACGACTAAACGATAAGCCGTTTCTGAATTAAGACTCAGTAAATCTAGAAAGCTCTGAAAATACAGACTGCCTTTATTCGTCTTATGGCCTAACTTCATGAACAAAGCGGTATTCTTAAAACTAAAATTATTATCGGAATCTTTTTCTATTTTCCATTCGGCAAATTCACCTGCGTAGGTTCCTGCGCTAACAGCTGCAGGTAAATGGCTAGCCAAATAACGGCCATCTTTATCTGTTAATAAAAAGCCATCAGGGCCAGTCGGCTTAATAAAGAACTGAGCGGCTTCGGCGACTGGAATATTTTCAAAATGATAAGACAGGCCATCATCGACAGTTCCGCCCTGATCGAAACGATTGAGATAGTTTCCAGTTGCAGGAGATTGAATAGAAAAACAGCCTTGTGCTAACGATGCAACATCACCGCTATAGCCAGACGCATGAGGCTGTGAGGGAACTTCCGGTGTCGACGACATACCGTAACTTAAGCTTGTGGTCGCTATACCCAAAACAGACAAAGCAAGTGTTTGCACCAATTTCATAGAGAGCATCCATTTTTATTATTTTAAGAAATGGTATGCAGCAAGGTGGATCGAAGCAAACTAAACAAAGCGCAAAAGGCACATCGGCTCAAATTGATCTAGATTAAGAGGAAGCATGGCCGCTAGAGCCAAAGGACTGAGTTACAAGGATAAACACTAAGAATTTAACGCGATATACAAGGAAGATTTAAGATCGTTTTTTTAAGTAATAGACGACGTTGTCAGAAACAACATTCTCACACTTAACCGATCAACATAGCGGTTAACAATATGCAGCAGGAAGTAAATGCGGCCACCACGTGGATATGCACTAGCCCTGAGCCGTTAGTTTCGTTCTCTTCCATTGATCTATTACCTTACGATCGATTTAACTTCTGTACCAATAGTAAGGACCAGCTTCTTGGTTCTTTCCAGCTTTACAGTGTCGTTTTTTGTTAGCGCGTTTTGTTACATTCGGATACTAATGACAATAATCAAAAAGAACTGTGATCTAGGTGGCAATCTAGCAGTAAGCTGTAATAGAAAGTCAGCTAACACGGCCAGAAACGCACTAGAGAAGAGTAAAAAAGTCAGGCAATTATATTTTGTGAAGATGGGCCTAGCCGCAAATGCGACTAAGCCATTACGGCATTAGCGATTAAAAAATTCGCTCACTAGAGAGATTTGTTCGTCATCCATCAATACTGGCGCATGGCCAACCCCGGGGATTACCGCCAACTCTGTTCCCTCCCTCATCAGCATGTCGTTCGCCGTGTCCGCCGTGAGCAAGTCAGACTCAGCGCCACGAATGACGAGTACTGGACATTCAACGGCAGTCCACACAGCGGTTAGATCAATGTCGCTATCCAGACCGGCAAAGGCCAACGCGATTTGCGGATCATAACGTAACTGCCACACACCACCACCGGTATCCTCTGCGCTATAGCGCGCGAGGTGCTGCCATTGTGCATCCGTTAATGGGCCAAACGGCTGCGCAACGATTCTTAGGTAGTGCTCAATGCCAACGATATTATGGAACGTCGGCGCTTTACCAACGTACTCTCCCAAACGCTGCAGCGCAGCTAATGGAATCACAGGGCCAATATCGTTGAGTATGAGTCTGTTAATCGGAGAGTTTGGCAGAGCGGCAATCATCATGCCTATCAAGCCACCCATTGAGGTTCCAACCCAATAGCAGGTACTTTGCCCTGTCTCTTCTTCTAGGTACTCCAATAGCTGCATCATTTGACTGACGTACAAGGGATAACCGTAAAGCTGGCCGTCTTGTAAACGATCACTGTCTCCACGTCCGATAACATCGACGGTTATAACGCGATAATCTTCCGCTAATACTTTTGCCAGCATATCAAAGTCGTGTCGGTTACGAGTCAAACCGTGCACGCATATCACTAGCGGCGCATCAGGCTTATCTGGATGTTGCCACATTTGCCATGCAATATTGCGATTGCCCTCGGGGGTATCGATTACCAGAGTTTCTGTGCGGGTCACTATGCTCATTGGACGTCCTAGAGTTCCTTGGCGATGGCCAATACTGTTGCATAAGGCGCACTTTCGAGGCAACCATAGTTCGCTATTCCACGCGCTTTTAATCGTGTTAACCAAGGGCTCGTCATGCCGCACAAAAAACGTGTCTTAGCTTCCGCTTCCGAAGGTAGCTTAAACATTGTTTGATAGGCTTGCTCAAATTGCGATAGATAAGCGACTACTTGCGCTACATCATATTGCTGAGCATGCTTTACTGGTCGCGGCCAGGCCTGCCAGCGCCCCATACACACAGAGCAATGACCGCAATCCTGTTTCATGCTGTGGTCATTAAAATATACAGCCAGTTGGCGACTGAGACATTGCTGGGATTGAAATACCGCAATCATATTGTGCAGGCGCTGAATATCGCTTTCCTGCTGCTCCAAAAAAGTACGATAGAGTTTTTCTGCAATTACTGACTGCTCTGCATGAAGCCAAGCTTGCACTTGGTACACTTCGGTCATTTGTTTAATTTCGAGTGTCAGCCAATCATTTTCGAAGCAATATTCGAGTGCTCGCACTGCACGCAAACGTGCATCAGGCCCAGCGGCTTGCTCTAGTGCAGGCACGTCCAAACTGTACCAAGTACGACCTTTTTTACTGCATTGAAAAATAGTCTGTAAAAACTGCTGCCGCTCCGCATCAAAATGCGCTAGTAGACTGCTCTCACTTTCTAAACGAAATCTATATTCGGCGTAGTAACTAAATAACGGCGTTAAATAGCCCGCCATTTCTAAATGCACTAACAGAGTCTTTAACGGCAGAGGGCGAATATCTGTTTGATTCGATAAAGGCAGCATCATGGTTTCCCACCGCCCTTGGCCCTCATGATTAATACCCACGGTATCCTGCTGAATAGTATCGAGTAGGCGCGTGATCGCCGCTAAGGTGGGCGTATCACCGTAGGTGTAGTTTTCAAGCACCGTTAGACCCGATAAATCGGCGAGCAACACACAATCAGCGGCGCGGCCATCACGCCCAGCTCGGCCAATTTCTTGACTGTAATTCTCAATTGATTTCGGCAAATCGTAATGCAGCACTTGGCGAATATTACTTTTATCAATGCCCATACCGAAGGCAATCGTAGCAACAATGCAAGGCGTCGTTCCTGTCATAAAACGTTGTTGAATCGCCTGACGAGTTTCGCTTTGCATGCCCGCATGATAAGCCTCAACAAGAACAGATATGCGCTGTTTTAATGCTTGCGCTACTTCATCCGCCGTATTTTGCTGGGTAACATAAATAACACTGCCGAATGCTTCGCCTTTTTTTATACGGTGATTTAGCCACTCTGCACATTTATCAATTCGAGCTTCAATGGCCGTGGGTTGTACTAATAAGCGTAGATTTTTACGATAAAAACCGGTACTCACGACATCACTAGGTGCGATTTCAAAATGCCGGCGCATATCGTGCACAACTTTTTCCGTAGCTGTGGCGGTAAGTAATAATGACTGCGGAATATTAAACTGACGACGCCACTCGGGTAGCTTTAAATAATCAGGGCGGAAATTGTGACCCCATTCAGAAATACAATGCGCCTCGTCAACCACCAGCAAAGATATAGCCACGTGACGAATAAATTCGCGAAAACGTTCATTTTTAAGACGTTCGACGGAAATAAATAGAATTTTAATCGCACCTTCGCGCACGCCTTGCTGCACACTTTGCAATTCTTCTCGCGATAATGTGGAATCCAAGCTCGCTGCGGCAACGCCTTTGCTGCGCAAAAAGCTCACTTGGTCTTGCATCAAGGCCAGTAGTGGCGAAACAACCAAAGTTAAATGTGGTAACAACAATGCAGGCAATTGATAGCACAATGATTTTCCCGAACCAGTGGGAAAAATTGCTGCGGCAGAGCGCCCCGCCAATATAGCTTCAACAACCGGTTGCTGCCCTTCTCGGAGCGAATTAAAACCAAAGGTATTTTGTAAAGCGGGTAGCCAAGTCGGCTGAGAATGAGTTGTCATAGCGGCATCCTTGCGAGTAAGCAATGGGAAGATAATGTCGGCTTGTGGATGCACTTGCAAGCCGACATAAGAAGATTAACCGTCGCTCTTTTGCTTTAAAACCAAAGGGCTAATATTCATATTAACCAACGTATCTTGTGCTTTATTTAACTTAGAGCGGTTTTTAAATGGGCCAACAAATACTCGATACCAAGTTGAGCCGTTGACGGTACTGCCCTCTTGATAAGCCGTTAGGCCCTCTAATAGTAACTGAGCACGAAGGCGCTCGGCATCATTAGCAGAACGAAATGAACCTGCTTGCAGGCGATATTCATAATTAACATTGTCTTTAGGCGTTGAGCGATACGCTTCTACCTCTGGCACATCGACTGTTTGCTTTTCAAGTAGCTTATAAAAGTCGTAAGAGGGTTTAACCGCCGCCGCATTGGCTGCATCCGAGCGTGCTTTTTCTACGCCTTGCTCTAATGCTTTACGAGCATCGCCTTTTACCGCGTCTAACTCATTACCCGCCGGTACGGTGGATAAAAATACGATAAAACCGACAAAAGCCGCGGCAATGGCTGGGGTGGTAACCCAAACCCAACCTGGTACGCGACTAGAACCTTCCGCCATGTTATTGCCCTATTGAGTAATGACTTTAATGTTGTATGTATTTATAACTATCACAACCGCATTACATTTCTTGCGGAGCACTCACACCGAGTAAGTCTAAACCATTAGCGATAACCTGACGCACACCCTCTGCCAATGTCAGACGAGCATTACGCACATCCACTTCTTCCACCAAGGTTTTCTCAGAATTGTAATATGTGTGGAATTCACCCGCTAAATCACGCAAATAGTTGGCTATTTGGTGCGGTTCATTCGCATTAGCCGCATTGCGTACGACTTCAGGATAACGCCCTAATTTCACGATCAAATCTTTTTCAGCATCCAATGCCAACGCTCCTAATGCCGCCAAGCCAGTTGCTAAATCCCATGACCAATTATTTTCTGTCAATTTACGGAAGATAGAACAAACACGAGCATGAGCATATTGAATGTAGTAGACAGGATTATCAGACGACTGTGAACGCGCTAGATCAATATCAAATGTTAATTGACCATCAGCTTTACGCGCCGCTAAGAAATAACGCGTGGCATCACGACCTACTTCGTCAATTAAGTCTCGTAAGGTGACGTAGCTACCCGCACGCTTAGAAATTTTCACTTCCTCGCCGCCACGCATAACCGTCACCATCTGGTGCAATACGTAGTCGGGCCAGCCTTGCGGAATATCTGCGTTTAATGCCTGCAACCCAGCGCGTACACGAGTAATAGTACTATGGTGATCCGCACCTTGCTCATTCACGACACGGACAAAACCACGCTGCCATTTATCGAAATGATAGGCGACATCCGGAACAAAATAAGTATAGCCACCATCCGTTTTACGCATCACACGATCTTTATCATCGCCGAAGTCAGTAGTACGCAACCATAGGGCTCCGCCGTCTTCGTAGGTGTAACCGTTTTCAATTAACTTATTGACCGCCGCTTCGACCTTGCCTTCTGAGTACAAAGACGACTCTAGGAAGTACACATCAAAATCGACCGCGAAGGCCTTTAAATCCAAATCTTGTTCACGGCGTAAATACGCCACTGCGAAATGACGAATAGCCTCTAAATCATCGGCATTTTTTGCACCGGTAAAGCTCTGATCTGCCGCTTCAACGGTATCGCCATTCATATAGCTCTTCGCTAGTTCGACGATGTATTCACCGCGATAACCATCTTCCGGCCAGCTTTCATGGTCTGGCGTAAAGCCCTTACAACGAGCCTGCACAGAAAGCGCTAGATTATTAATTTGTGCGCCAGCATCGTTGTAATAAAATTCACGAGTAACGTCCCAGCCTGTGGCTTCAAACAAACGACACAAGCAATCGCCTACCGCTGCACCACGACCATGACCGATGTGTAATGGCCCAGTTGGGTTGGCAGAAACAAACTCGACCTGCACTTTGCGCCCAGCGCCTTCGTTACTGCGCCCGTATTGCTCCTTTTGCTCAAGCACAGCGCGTAACAAGGTGTTGGTTGAAGCATCGCTTAGATAGAAGTTGATAAAGCCAGGGCCCGCAATTTCGACCTTTTTCACTAATTCACTAGCGGGTAAGGCTGCAACTAATGCTGTGGCAATGTCGCGCGGACTCTTGCGCGCAGGCTTAGCCAAAGTCAGCGCAAGGTTAGTGGCGAGATCGCCATGCGCCTTATCACGGGTGTTGTCTACCTGAATGCTAGCTTCCAGATCAGCAGGGAGCAGGTTTTGGGATTTCAGTGCCTCAATGGCAGCAGACAATAACTCGGCAATTTGCGGTTTCATAATGACAATCAGCGCCTGACGGGGTGAATTCGGGAGGGGGGCGATTATCGCAAAATTGGGGTAAATGGTGAAGCGCGGATCTCGTGTTTGAAGAAAGCGCCGAGTATCGAGGGGTTACGTCTCATACTGACAAGTACCTACCAGCTTACTAACAGAGTTATCCACAGAATTATTTTTCACATACGACATTATAGTCCGCGATGCCAAGCATTTTAATTTGTTATTTTTTCTAACAGCGCCTTGATCAGATCTAGATAATATGCGCCTCAGAGAGAATTAGAACGAGCGTTTAAATTTTGCTCGTTCTGAGGGAAAGCCCTTTAAAATCAGGGCAAAGAGCAGTTTTACCAAACTTATCCAAAGTCTTATCCACAGATATACTGGATAACTAAAGTGGCGGTATAAGTCGCTCATGCCATAAAACTAAATCGTGGTGAGAAAAGAGACGCCATACAAGCCTACGAAATTAGGTGTCTCGCCCCCCATTCTCGTGGTATCGCTAGCAATCACGCGCGCGACTCGATGGCGATGCAAATTACTCAGCACTTCGCGAATAGGGAATGTGTTCAGCGTCGGCTTATCACCATACAGCTCTCGATGTAATGCTGGTAATCGATACCAAGGAGCCGTCGGCTTTTCGTGATGAGCATTGTGATAACCGAAATTTAACACCAATAAATTGATCAAACGTGAGTTTCCCAAAGGATTGGAGTAGGTATTCTGCCGCTCATAGTCAGCATCTGGGCGTAAATGCCCTTTTTCATCAACGCCAACAACGACATCGTAAGTATGTTGATGCATATCCATTAATCGCAATACATGTATAAACAACACATACGCCAAACAATATCCCACCAATGCCTGCCAAGCAGTCCAAGCCAATATAGCGAAGAGAACGATCCGAATTGCTAACATAATAAGCACCCGCGTGCGCAGCGCTTTATAGGATTTAAAAATAAAGGGGCTGGCAATAACCAAACCATGCATAAGAATGTCAATTGCAGGAATATACAACCACTCGGCCATCTGAAAGACGCGCAACAATAAGGGATGGCGTAATAAAAAAGCACGATAATCAATGGCGATAACATCCGCTCGATCCACATGGTGACGCATATGCTTACTGCGTAAGTCGGCATACGGGGTATAACTCGCCCCCACCAAAAAACTAAGCACATTGCCTAAATACTCATTGGCGCGCCGATCCATAAAGAAAGCCTGATGGCTGAGATCATGTATCAAATAAGCAATTAAAATCATGGAATGTGCGAGCAGCAAAATGCCAAATAACCAGCCAACCACTGAGTGGCCGTTAATCATCAAGGCAAAGCCGGAAAGGTATGTGATGGTTATATAAACCAATAACAGAAGACTAGGAAGTAAAGCATCTGCGTAGCGCAGTTTCATCGATGGCAGAGTGAATCTTGGCATCGTCGTACTCCTTCGCCGCTAGCTGAGGAGCCTGATCTATGTCAGGACTGTGTTCTAAGCATAGCTTAAATTCTTTGCACTTAGGTACAGTCGCGGCACAATGGCGGGATGTTTTAGTGGACAATGTGACTTTTGAACTCTCATCGCGTATTAGCTCGTCTTGGCTGGCTGCGGCTCTCAATCGCTCTGGTATGGCTGTTATTCATCAGTTGGTTGAGCTTTTCTGGCTTTCAGATGCTAACCGGTGCATGGACCATGTTGGCAGCTTATTTACCGCTACTGGGGATTACTCTGTGGCAGATAGTGCGAGGCTCAAGTGGTGAGCAAGCACTCGCTATACACCTAGCAATAGAAACTCAATTGCTCACCGGGTTACTGTATTTTACCGGCGGTGCCACCAACCCTTTTATATCCTATTTTCTAGTGTTAATGATGGTTGCTGCTTATAGCTTGCCACTGCGTTTCGCTATCGCCTTCGCCATAGTAATAGTCGTGGATTACAGCGCACTCAGTCAGTGGTATCAACCGCTGATGAACAGCACCACTCACGGTATAGGTAGCCATACTTTGTTCGATTGGCACTTAGCGGGGATGTGGCTAACGTTCGTTATTAGCACCCTTATCATGGTCATCTTCCTGCCCACATTGATGCGCGACCGCCAAAGCCAACAGCAGCAAATTCAACAACTGCGCGAACAACAACTTAAAAACGAACAACTGATTGGTATTGCCACTCTAGCGGCAGGAACGGCGCATGAAATGGGCACACCACTAATGACATTGCACATGCTGTTAGAAGAGTTAACTCATACCCCAAATGAACCTCTCAATCCTAAAGACTTAAAGATGATGCAGGCTCAAGTCAGCACCTGTCGCCAATCGTTGCAGCAGCTCGCTTATTCTGGACGCCAAGCACAACACAGCGGACTTCACTCGGCCAGTGCTTGGCTAAAACTGTTATTGCACCGTTGGCGTCTGAGCCAGCCTAACGCGCTTTGGGAAGATTTGGGCTGCGACACGGATGCCGTCATTGCAGCTTCGCCGTTACTTGATCAAGCACTGCTCAATTTACTCAACAATGCGACGGAAGCCGGCACCCTACCGATACAACTACGAACCCATGTTCGTGATGGCTTCTGGTCGTTAGACATTGTTCAGCCTGATCCTCAGGCAGCGCAACACATCCAAGAGGATGCTTTATTCTCGACGATGAAGGATCAAGGTATGGGCTTGGGTCTCTATTTAAGCAATGCCAGCGTCGAGCAGTTTGGTGGAGAAATACATCTTCGCCCATTACGTACCGGTGGTAGTTTTTGTTTACTCCAACTCCCAGTGATACAGCATGAGGAACAATGAGCAATATGAATCCAAGTATGCTGGTAATAGATGATGATCCACATTTTGGCCAAGTGATGGTGCGCAGCCTAGAGCGCCAAAATTATTCTGCACAGTGGATTGCCAGCCCTGACGAGTTAGCACACATTGAACAGGCTCCCGATTTTATTTCTCTCGACCTAAGACTGGAGCATGTATCTGGGCTCGACATTATAGGCAAACTGCTTGAGCGCTGGCCCAGCACTCGTATCGTAATTCTCACCGGTTATGCCAGTATTCCCACGGCGGTGGAAGCCATTAAGCGCGGAGCGCACAATTACCTGCATAAACCGGCCACACTACAAGAACTCTTGCGAGCCTTTGACGACACTCCAGCTCTCGATACCGAGCAAGACGAAAGCGTGATGAGTGTTGATCGTATTGAGTGGGAACACATCCAAAGAATATTAAATGAATTTGAGGGGAATATATCAGCCACTGCCAGGGCGCTGAATATGCATAGAAGAACATTACAGAGGAAACTACAAAAGCACGCCCCTCGTAATTAATAAATATTACGAACTAAAATAGGAATCTTCATCGAAGGTACTTAACCAGCGAGGATGAAAAACCACCATTCCGGTAATAAACATGCCATTTACAACACCTTCGGGGAACATCATTAATGGCAAGTAACGACAGTAGTCATCCCAAATCTTACTCCACGCATAGGCTTCATACCAACCGAACCAAGCGCTCAAAACCACGGCATGCAAAGCCTGAGTTAATGCAGCATTAATAAACCCGGCAACCAAAATATAGACAAATGGATTATGCTTTAAGCGCCGATAAACAATTTTAAAAAAATAATAAGAAAATAAAATCGGTAAAGCTGCACTCAATAAAAAGTTAATACCAACGTCGTGCCAATGTATAGATCCGCTAAAAACGAGCAATACTTCTACCAAGGCACTTGCAACGAAAGCCAGCCGCCACCCCATCATCAATGTAATCGCGGTATAACCCAGTATATGGAAATTCATTCCCGGCAAAATGCCAGCATTCATCGATGCAAAAGCAAATAGCACGACAATGCTACCGAAGAACAGATGCTGGGCACCTCGATGTTTATAAAAAATCGTCCATGAATAATCGGATATTACTCGCCCAAGAATAATCGCAGCTACGATGGTATATAGCCAACCGCTTGCTGAAGCATCAACAATCGATAACATTAGTCAATCAGTTCGAGACAGTACATAAGCGCATCTTCACGCCCCGTCGCAGTAGGGTAATAGTTATTGCGACAACCCGACTGGCAAAACTCCAGCGACTCATAGAGAGCGATAGCAGGCATATTGCTTTCTCTTACTTCAAGAAAAAATCGCTCAGCTGGTCGCGTTTTAATATGCGTAATTAAAAACTCCATTAATGCTCTTCCATGCCCATTGCCTTGATAGTCGGGATCTACCGCAATCATTAATAACTCCGCTTCGCCAGCAATAACGGTAACAACAGCATAAGCACGAACGCTATTATCAAACTCCAAAACCCAAACGGTCTGAGGCTTATTTAAATACCGCAACATGATGCTTTCTGCCCAAGGATGTTCGTGCGCACGTCGTTCTATCAACATAAGCGCCACTAGATCATCAATTGTTGCTTCGCGCACCGACATTTAACAGCCTCTTAGTGAGCAGGAATTGTGCGTAACGCCTGCCACAATTGACGTTTGTCACTTGCGTTACTGAGCATATCGATAAATTGCGGATGATGGTAATGCGATTGCACACCAATACGAGCCAACCAGCGACGACTATCATCACCGAAAGTTAAGACATAGGAAACGCCTTGATCTGCAAAGAATCGCCATTGTGCATTAAGCGCTTGCAGAGCCACAGGCTCGCTTTGATCATCGTGTTTAGATTCAATAAAAGGCCAATTGAATTTCACCGGCACCGGCAATAAATCCATTGGTTGTTGCATGCCTTTTAACACTCGATGAGCAAAACGACGAAGATGCTCTGGAGCCACACTCTGATCACAAATCCAAATGCCGCCACCGGACACTCGCAAAAAGTGCAGCTGGAAACGAGGAGGAATACCCGGCGAAGACGCTAAATTATCGACGCTAAGGTCTGGAACCTTGTCGTCAATTGCACCAACGCTCGACTTCACATCAGGAGTAATGACTTTACTATCAGGGGCCGATGGTGAAGTAACATGGACAGGCTCGGCCGTTGAGGTTTTCGCTTTGACAGCAAAACCAGATAGTAGATCAGCAGCCGCTACAGGAGCATTAGCGCCGCGACTTGGTTGCTGCAGCCTACCCACATTAGCTTCTGGAGCTTGCGCGACATCTGAAAGCCAGCGCGGAGTAGCAGCATGAGGTAAAACAGCGCGGGGCATCCATTGAGTGATGCCCATAGCACTAAGGTAATCTATGCGCTGCTGTTCAAGCATACCGACTAAACACCGTCGTTTTGCGGATGCTGACGAGAGCTGCCGGACTCGAGCAAGTTCAATGCGTGGATATACGCCTTTGCCGAAGCAACAATAATATCCGTATCAGCACCGCTGCCATTCACAATACGACCGCCCTTTTCCAAGCGCACGGTTACTTCGCCTTGCGCGTCAGTACCTTGGGTAATTGCGTTAACCGAATACAACAGTAAATTAGCACCAGAGCAAGCAACTGCTTCGATCGCTTTCAACGCCGCATCAACTGGGCCACCACCTTCCGATTTACTGCGATGTTCGACACCAGACTTAGCAACAACCAGTTCAGCTGCAGGAACTTCTCCGGTAGCTGAGTGCGATTCAAGAGAAACTAAACGGTAAACGTCTTCCACTGAATCTGTAATTGCTTCTGAGGCTAACGCCTGTAAATCTTCATCGAAGATCTCATGCTTTTTATCGGCAAGTTCTTTAAAACGAGCAAAGGCATCATTTAAAGCAGCATCGGTCGCAAATGTAACGCCGAGCTCTGTTAAACGACTACGGAATGCAGCACGACCTGAATGCTTACCCATAACCATTTTATTAGCACCCCAGCCTACGTCTTCAGCCTTCATAATCTCGTAGGTTTCGCGATGTTTTAGCACGCCGTCTTGATGAATACCTGATTCATGAGCAAATGCGTTTGCACCAACGATAGCTTTGTTTGGCTGTACCGGGAAACCTGTTATAGATGAAACCAAACGAGAGGTAGGCACAATTTGCGTGGCATCAATGCCTGTTGAGATATTAAACAAATCGGTACGGGTACGAGTTGCCATAACCAACTCTTCTAATGCCGCATTACCGGCACGTTCACCCAAACCATTGATAGTACATTCAACCTGACGTGCGCCATTTGCCACAGCCGCCAACGAATTTGCCACAGCCAAACCTAAATCGTTATGGCAGTGAACTGAGAATATTGCTTTATCTGCATTTGGAATTCGATCGAGTAACGTACGGATAGTACGACCGAACTCATCAGGAATAGCATAACCAACCGTATCGGGAATATTGATGGTTTTAGCACCGGCATTAATTGCGGCTTCGATAATACGACACAAAAAGTCGATATCAGAACGACCGGCATCTTCGCAAGAAAACTCAACATCATCCACGTAGTTACGTGCTTTCTTAATGGCATACACTGCTTGCTCAACAACCGCATCAGGCTCCATACGAAGCTTGTACTTCATATGAATAGGAGAGGTGGCGATAAAGGTGTGTATACGAGCGCGTTCTGCTCGCTTAAGAGCTTCTGCAGCATGTTCTATATCGCGATCAACTGCACGTGCAAGACTACAAATAGTACTTTCACGAACGGCATCTGCAACGGCTTGAATAGAGGCAAAATCACCAGGACTGGCAGCAGCAAAACCCGCTTCGATAACATCGACGCGCATTCTTTCTAAAGCTTTACCAATACGAACTTTTTCGTCTTTAGTCATTGAGGCGCCAGGGCTTTGCTCCCCGTCACGCATGGTTGTATCAAAAATGACTAAACGATCTTGCTGGCTCATGAGGGTCTCCGCTGCCAATGAATCAGGCGCATAGTATACGCCTGATCACTGGTCACCGCAGCATGATAGATTAACGGATCGGAGTCGCCGTTAAGTTCGCTTGAATATCAGCATTCTGAATCACAATACCTTGAATCAAGGTTTGTGGAGTGCTGGTAGGCGTAGCCGCTAATGTAAGTCCATCAATATTCAGCTGTTTAAAATGAACACGACCGAATACTGCGAAGCCTAATGGACGCTCACCAGCTGCAGTTAATACTTCATTACCCAAATCATCTAAAACAACAGTTTCAGCAACATCGATAGCTAAATCCACGTTAAAACCATAGTCATTTTGATTTGGATTGCCAGTACCATCATTTGTGCTGAAGTTGTTTAGGGCAAGAGTCGTACCGTTTGGTTGAGTCCAAGAGAAACTATTACCCTTGCCCGCATAGCGAGGATCTGTACCATCATCTTTCACAAAGATTGCTCGAACTTTAACTGTTAAACCTTGATCGCCGCGATCTTCGAAACGGCCACCGTCGGCACCACATGCCGCCGCTGTAGCACCTGAACCACCGATACAAACTTGGCCTGCACCACCGGACGCAACCGAAATAGTTGTTCCATCTTCAAGTCGTGATAACTCGAAGGTGCCTAAGGATTCACCATTAACCTTGTCACCAAACTTGATATCGCTAACCCGAATAGTGGACCATGCAAGACCTTTATTGATCGTTAATCCGTTATCGGTAACGTCCAGAGTTGCATTGCGCATGTGGATGTCATAGGTAGTTCCTGTCAACCACACACCACGCCCCTCTTCATTTACTGTTAACGCAGCATTCGCTTCTGATATATACAGATCAGTATTTAGCGTAATACCTTGGCCACCAGTATTAATGTTACCAGCAGCAATCGTGAGGTTACCGTTCATTTTAAAGTCGTATGATGGGAAGATTTCTAGGGCCAGTAATAACTCTGTACCACCCATTAATGGAGCATCTAAGGCTTCCTCTTCACTGCGACCAACGGTTACACCAGCGAAACTGTACGAACCTTGTAAATCTTCAAAACCAATGCGTAGACCGTCGAAATTACCGTCATAGTTATCACTATATAAGCCGGTCGCACCATACAAGCCGCCCGTCCCTGGATTTGCTGCGTAACTGGTCATATCCATGGTTACACGACCAATACCGTAACTATTAAAACCATTGAAATAAACATAGTTACCGTTGTCATTCATGGCCAAATAAGTGTTCAGAGCCCCAGGCTTATTAAAATCACCCTGAGCATCTGTAGCAGTCACATATGGATCTGACACTATATTCCACGAGATATCTGCTGTAATACCATCATTACCAACAGCACCACCAGGGCGGAAATAGAGATAATTCAAACGATTATTAACGAGGTCATCCCTAAAATGGAATTCCCCTTTAAAACTCCCAAGAGTTTGAGATAAGCCGTTATCGTAATCTGCTTGGGTACCACCCAAAACCAAATCATTTAGGCTATAAGCAAAATCAAAATCGGCAAATCTTATCGCCATATAAGGACTTTCAGCGTCACTTTCTAAATCAAGTGAGAATCCGCTAACTGTACTAAAGGTCCCAGTAAAATCTTTAGCAAGCATGATAAAGCCATCATCGGTATACATAAACGCTGGGGTTTCGTTACCATCGATGCCATCATTATCATCATCGTTGATTAAGGTTAAACCTGGAATAAAGGTTATACCTTCACCAGTTTTACCGCCGGCCTTGATTTTGAATGTACCGTAAGCATCCAAATTAAAAGACACTGCACCAAATGTACTAGCCAACGGATCATCGAAACCAATAGGGTTATTTGCATCTAAGCTCATACCAACCGCACCGACTCTATAACCCAAATGCAACCCGCGATTCGACTCAGTCCCCATATCAATAGTCATAGTGTCATTATCGAACATCAAATGTCCGTAATTTACGATCACTGAGAATGTATAGTCATCGAGAATCCAAGCAAGACCATCATCAGTAAAATTCAAACGATCAAAGTGCATTTGCACTTCAGAGCCCGATAAATCGTAAACGCCATCACCTGATCCTGCGATGTGAAACTTAGAGGTATAGTCGTAACGTCCCTCAATCCCCATAAAACTTTTGTTAGAACCGGACAGACCGATACTCCCAATAGACAACTCGCGAGAACCGGAAATACTATCAATAGTTAAACGTCCGTCCGCATCAATATCGATAACTGATGAAGAATCGAAATTCGCACCGTTTACACCCGTTAGTGAAAAATCATTCAATTGTAGAGCAACACCATCTTCTTCATAACTAATTTGGGAAGCTACAATGCTTTCAGTACTAGTATTTAAAGTAATACCTGACTGACCGCTGACAGAAGACATTTCAGATTCATCTAGAGGCTGAAGCGCAGACACATTACTGACATTAATTGCCAAAGCCAGGGCGCTGATTGGGAATAGTATGTTTTTCATAATCAATTCACCGGGAAAAGTAGCAAGTTGCCTTTCAGCGTAATATCGCCATTCATTTGAATACCAAACAAATTTGTCTGCTGGAACGTATTACCATCAGCAAGGACAGTTCCATCCGGCTTCCATTCACCACTATTTGCGACAGCTAGAGTAAACTTGAAATTATTGAGCGATACGGTTTTCGGCAAACCGATTTCAACCACTTCTTTATTAAAAGCCTCAACCACTGGATTGCCTGAAGCATCACGAACATCATAATTCAACGCGGTCTCTCGAAAACTCGTACGTAGTGTTAGTCCTTCAAATGCAAATCCACCAGACAAGTCATCCAATACATACCAACCACCTTGGTCAAGCTGGGCAGCAATACGTATACCGCATTCCTCCGGCTCTGATGCAGTACCACAATTGCGAACTTGTTTCTCACTACCAAATTCATCAAATTGACCCGAGGTTGCTCCCCACAAAGGTCCACCGTCTTTGTTAAAAGCAAGCTCGCCAGATAGATATACACCACCTTGGCCTGTTACTGATTCCATTTCAGCTTCTTCCATCGGAGCCAGTTCAGCAAATACAGACACTGAAGATATTAGACCAAGCAAGGCTGTTATTTTTCTTATTGTCATTACATATTCCCCTTTATGGCACACACAATTGGCTGCGCCAATTACAGGTCGTGACTCGTCACTTTAAGATAAGTCGCACGTAAACCGTCAACAGTTAGACTACCAAGACTATTAGCAGCCGCTGTAGCATTTCCTAGCTGGATATTACCGACATACAAATAGCTTTTCTGAGCATTGTCGTAAAAATCCTCATAGTTGGTAACATCAACTCCAGATAGCTCTAATTGAAAATTACCATCTGCAGTCACACTGAATTTAAGCGGTTGAACTTCGCCATAACCCAACGACAAACTTAAATAGAAGTTATCCATAAAAAGTGTCGCAGAGTCTTGAAGAGCTTGTGTATTGCAGGCCGAACCGCACGTGCCGATATTAACTTCCTTAGCATACAAATTAAGTCTAAATTCGGCATTTAACTCATTATCACGCGACCACAGCTTCATATATGAGCCATCTAAAGTAACTCCCTTCATGTCGATATCCATGAAATCTTCTCGGTAAGCGCCTTTATCTTCGTCATACACTGTAAATTTAAACTTCGAGCCAATATCTAAACCCGCTCGACGGCTATAACCCGCGCTTAACTGAACCGCGACATTATTAACATCTTCACGATCACCTTCACGAATGGCAACCAAACCGTTGGCACAAGAGTTACTAGCTTCTACATCACCACATAAACTACGATAAGACTCATAATCGCGAAGACGTTTAATCAGACTATTACCATTAGAATCGAGGGTTTCTTGATAACGACGAGCAAGCTCTCGCTCAGCTACGTTATAATCGTCCACTTCCGCAAGATAATCATCAACGCGGTCGTTATAAGTTCCTTTGGTTCCTGTAGTGCATTCAGAGGTACCAAACAACCCGCAATTTTCGTATTTTTGCCCTAAAACAACACCTTCACCGGAAGCGGTCCAAGCCGCTTCCATAGAGTTATATGCAGGGGCTATTTGTGATTGTTCTGTCGTTACAACCTGTTGCTGAGGAGTAATTTGGGCAGCGATATCGCTATTAATACCGTTTTCCAAACTCACCATTTGACCGTTGTAAAACCCTTCTAATGTGTTTTTCTCTGAAGTTAAACGACTAACAATTGATTCCATCGCAGTTACAGCATCGTTGGCATTTGTACATCCAGCCTGACCGTAAACACACTCCTGATACCGAGCCCATTTAGCATACGTATCTGTGTTTTCTAAAGCATACGTATACTCACCAGATCTTAGTTGTAGCAATGCAATATCATCGCCAATACTAGCAAAAGCACTGCCGGGCAGCGTTTCCAGCACCCAAGGATGAGCCAAACTACCTATTTGTCCTGGCGTCTCGACAGTACCATTTTGACTGCCTTCCCCCATAACATAAAACTCTGTCCAATCAACAGTAACATCACGACCATCTGTGATACCCCCGTCGGGACTAGAGCTTTTAATGCCGGTTACAGTAGTAACCGCATCGTCAACATTAAATACAAAGTCCTCTAATACGATACCTAGGCCTTCACCCGTCGCATTTGATAATACTGCATCATCCAAAGCGACTAGATCAGCATTTGCGAAAATGGGAGCTATAACTAAAAAGGTGCATAGTATTTTTTTATTCATTTTTAGCATCCTTTTGTCCGACCGATACATGTGGCTACACGAGGTTCACCGGTTAAGGCATTGTATAAATCTAGATAGAGAGGATATCTCTGCTGACCACTAGAGTCTGCATACTTTGCAATATTCAGAAACGCCCCTTTCTCTGTGTAAACTCGAGTGGCACCCGCGATTCCTGACAAATCTTCCCAAGGCACAGATTCAAGCTGTAGAGAAATGAAAGCGCCCGAAGCAGATCCATTCTCAAAATCTTGAGTTGGATCTCCGACATATACACTTTGGTAGATTGTTGTACGGAAACACGCGGTTACACCAATAACAGCGCAATCTTCCGAGTTTGTTAAGGTTGGTATTAAACTCGCGATCAGACCAGAATCATCAGATTCGAAGTTAGTGCCTGTTGGCACACCAATCCAAGATGCGCGTTTTAAGTAAGGAGCACCATCAAGCGTAGCCTCACCAGTAGCCCCATCGAGCAACTTAACCTCAGCATAAATTTCGGTGTTAGCCGCCAACGACAATTCAATACACTGGAACCAAGTAGCCGTGCCGCCAGTACCGCAAGCTGCATCATAGGCAATAGACCCAGGCCCACGAATTTCTCCCTCTAAATTACCAGTCAGAGAAATTAAATCACCTGAAAGGTCACCTTGAGCCTGACCAAAGCCAATACGAACACCAGCAATACGACGAATACTAGAATTCCCCGGATCTGTTTTATAGGCCAACTCGATGTATGGATCTTTAATTTTAAATGGAACTATTTCAGCATTTTCTGGATCATTGTAATTATCAACTCGTCCCAAAGCGAAATTCTGAATAATAATATCGGCATCGTGCACAGCGACGCTTCCATCGGCGTTGAATACAATATTTCGATTATCATCAACTATCGGAGCAGTACCGTCAGCACCGTAACTACGATCAAACTCTCCGATACGTAACTCATCCGCATTCGAGAGAGTCTCAATATCGAGACCTAAATTCACCCGAGTAAACTCATAATTACCTAAAGTAGCATCTGAGTATGAAGATGCATCAACCGTGATGAATGCCTGACCTGTATAGTGGTTAAGCTCATCATCAGGAATAGCCTCTAGCGCAACTGACGACAAACTAGCCGTCATAGCACTTAATGCGAGTATTGATCTGTATGCTTTATTGACCACTTGGAGACCTCGTAAATCGTTAGAGGACAAGTCACACCTTAACCAACATTTAGTTTAGTCGGACAGGGCTTGGAATATGGTGACAACTTGTTTTTATTATTAAATTCTTGTTACCGATAGGATATGCGCTACAGAATTTGCTTCAACCTCTATTAGCGGTACGGGCGTACTCTTTACAGCAAGACTACATTACCCCAACAGCTAACTTGGCTAAAATCTGGTGCTTCGGACATAAATCGCCACGAATTCCTATCAATTTCAAACACTTTACCACATGTGTCTGTTAGCAACCACAGCCACTACATCTAGTTGCTGTAAAGATTCAAGCCACTATATCCAGTATAAACTCGCGAAAACTGCAAAAGAGTGTCAACACATCAGACTTTCAATTAGCACACTCTAAAACTCAGCAGCTATGTACCGATACCCGGACTGCAACGCCACCAAAGAATGAAGGGTTATAACTATTTCTAGACTGATTCAACAAATAGTATTCGGTAAATCGCAGCCAAGAAAAAACCCCCAACCGATACCGGAAGGGGGTTTTAGAATAAGAGCTTGACGATGACCTACTCTCGCATGGGGAGGCCCCACACTACCATCGGCGATACTGCGTTTCACTTCTGAGTTCGGAATGGATTCAGGTGGTTCCACAGCTC
>Ga0207878_100128_pt1 | contig 75327 bp, 74 predicted proteins | sample LinPmetageLP41_FD_184053 | JGI IMG/M metagenome (GOLD analysis project Ga0207878, IMG submission 184053) | Marine viral communities from the Pacific Ocean - LP-41 (SPAdes) | ecosystem: Environmental > Aquatic > Marine > Oceanic | place: Pacific Ocean | collected 2010-08-27 | reverse complement strand
GCGCCGCTGTCGCTGGTGGTACGTTGGCCGCTCAGCTCGACACGGACAGAGCCGTTGCACGAGGGCGTCCAGGTGGATAGGCTTTCACCCATAGCGGATGGCTCTCTTGGGTCAGGTTCTTGCCGGACACGCTGATTTTTCAAGAGGATACCATCCGCTATCTTCGTTTTCAGGCCGCTCTCATGAATAAGCCGGGTTGAAGGCAACTCAGGATTCGGCCTGCAGCAGCTCCGCCTCCAGTGTTTCCAACGCCTCTTCCGCCGCCATCCACTCGCTCTCGAGTTGTTCCACTTCGGTCTGACGCTCGCCCTGTTCGCGCACCAGCCGGGTTAGTTCGTCCTTGCGTCCGGTGGCGTAGATGTCCGGGTCCGCCAATTGGGCCTCGATCGCGGAGAGCGCGCTCTGGGCCTTGTCGAGCTTCTTTTCCGCCGCATCGCGCTGTTTGCGCAGCGGCTTCATCTGCTCGCGTCGTTCCGCAGCGGCGCGCCGCGTCGCCTTGCGATCGCCGCCGTCCGCCGGTGGCTTCTCCCGGCGCGTCTCCTGCTTCAGGTCCCGCCTCAGTTCCGCCTCGCGGGACTTGAGCCATTGATGATAATCATCGAGATCGCCATCGAAGGGCTCGACCCGTCCTTCGGCGACGCGCCAGAACGTATCGACACTGGCCCGCAGCAGATGGCGATCGTGGGAGACGATGATCACCGCCCCTTCGTACTCAGCCAGCGCCTCGGCCAGCGCCTCGCGCATGTCCAGATCGAGGTGGTTGGTCGGCTCATCCAGCAGCAACAGGTTGGGCTTTTCCCAGGCGACCAGCGACAGCGCCAGGCGTGCCTTCTCGCCACCGGAAAAACGTGACACATCACCGAACACGTCGTCGCCACGGAAACCGAATCCGCCCAGGAAATTGCGAATCGACAGATCGCTGGCCGTGGGCGAGAGCCGCTGAACGTGCATGAACGGCGTGGCGCCGATATCCAGGTGCTCCAGCTGATGCTGGGCGTAGTAGCCGACCACCAGGTTGTCGCCGGGTACGCGGGTACCGGCGAGCGGCGACAGATCGCCGATCAGGGTCTTGATCAGCGTCGATTTACCCGCGCCGTTAGGCCCCAGCAGCCCGATGCGCTCACCGGGAAGAATCGATATTTTCACGCCGTCGAGGATCGTGCGATCGGAGTAACCCAGCGCGGCCTGATCCAGCGACAGCAGCGGCGTCGAGGTCTTGTCGGCGCAGGGCAGTTGAAAGCGAAACGGCGAGTCGACGCGAGCCGCGGCGATATTCTCCATACGCTCGAGCATCTTCAGCCGGCTCTGAGCCTGGCGCGCCTTGGTCGCCTGAGCGCGGAAGCGCGCGACGAAACCTTCGATCTCGGCCCGCCGCGCCTGCTGCTTCTCGAATGCCGCCTGCTGCTGGGTCTGACGCTCGGCACGAGCACGCTCGAAGGCGCTGTAGTGGCCGCGATAGAGCATCAGTTGGCCTTGATCGATATGCAGAATGTGATCGCAGACCGCATCGAGGAAATCACGATCGTGGGAGATCAACATCAGCGTGCCGGGGTAGCGCGTCAGCCACTGCTCGAGCCACAGCAGAGCATCCAGATCCAGGTGGTTGGTCGGCTCGTCGAGCAGCATGATCTCAGACGGGGTGAATAGCGTCCGCGCCAGACCGACACGCATCCGCCAGCCGCCCGAAAAATCCGCCAGCGGGCGATAGAGATCTTCCTGCCCGAAGCCCAGCCCTGCCAACAGCTGTTCGGCGCGGGAACGCGCCGTGTAGCCATCGAGCGCGTCGATTTCACCGTGCAGGACGGCCTCGCGCTGCATTTCGCCGTTGGCCTGTGCTTCGGCCAGCGCCGTCTGTGTCTCGCGCAAGCTGACATCGCCATCGAGCACATACTCCACCAGCGGACGATCGATGGCCGAGACTTCCTGCGCCATGTGCGCGATGCGCTTGCCACCGGCGATCTCCACGCTACCGGCATCGGCGCCGAGTTCACCTCGAATCAGCGCGAACAGACTCGACTTGCCGGCGCCGTTGGCGCCGACGATGCCGACCTTCTGGCCCTCGTGCAGCACCAGATCGGCACCCGCGAACAGTTGTCGGGTGCCGCGTTGCAGGGCGAGTTGGCGGAATGCGATCATGCCGGGCTCCAGGGCGCGTCGAAAGGGCGCTCATTCTACCAGTCATCCACCACCGGGTTGGAATGCCATGTCAGTCACCGCCGCGTCAGCATCGCTATGGTCCTACGCGCTGGATCGATACGCTCGCCCGGGTGCCGAGAGCGAATGCCTGACACTTCAGGATGAATACGGCTGGGATATCTGCGAACTGCTGTGGATCGCCTGGCTTAGCGAACGCCGCCAACGCCCGGATCCCGAAGCAACCGATGCCTTGGCCGCGGCGAGACGCTGGCAACAGGAGATGACCATCGCATTGCGCGAGCGCCGTCGACGTCTGAAGCGTGAGGCGCAAGAGCAGCCGCGGCTGGAGCCGTTGCGTCAGGCACTCAAGCAGGCAGAACTGCATGCCGAGCGCGAGATGCTGATGCGCCTCGAAACGCTCCCGGTGTTGGCTGCCGAACCGGAGGCTGGCGTCGAGCTCGCCTTGCGTTCCTGCCGAGCGCTCTGGAATCTCTCCGCTGACGCTTACCCTGTGTTACGCAAATTACTGGCACGCTGGATACTCGATCCACCGGATGCGGAACCAAAACCCACCTGTTAGAGTCACACAACAACTACCCAGCCGATGCTCGAGGCTTTTTTTACAATCTGTCCAGCATCGATTTCCATCGTGACTCAAGGAGTTTGCATGAAACATTTGGTAACCGCCGTCGCCCTCGGCAGCATCATGACCCTGCCATTGACGGCCTTCGCTCAGGACAAGGTCGACCTCGACAGTGACCAGGCGAAGCTCAGCTATAGCATCGGCGCCACGCTCGGACAGGGCCTGTCCAAGGACGTCAAGGATCTCGACGCCGACGCCTTCGCGGCGGCAATCAAGGACGTCTACGGCGATGACGATCTGCAGATGAGCCAGGACGAGATCAGCACCACGCTGACCCAGTATCAGCAGAAGAAAGTTGCCGAGCAGAAAGCCGAGCAGAAGAAAGTCGCAGAAGAGAATCGCAAGAAGAGCGAAGCCTTCCTGGCCGAGAACGCCAAGAAAGATGGCGTGAAGACCACCGATTCCGGCTTGCAGTACGAAGTACTCGAATCGGGTGATGGCGAATCGCCGACCGCAGACGATACCGTTCGTGTCAACTACGAAGGCACCCTGCCGGACGGCACCGTCTTCGACAGTTCCTACAAGCGTGGCGAGCCGATCTCGTTCAAGGTCGACCAGGTCATTCCCGGCTGGCAGGAAGCGCTCAAGATGATGCATGTCGGCGACACCTGGAAGATCGCCGTGCCATCCGATCTAGCCTACGGTCCGGCCGGTACCGGCGGCCCGATTGGTCCCAACCAGGCGTTGCAGTTCAAGGTCGAACTACTCGCGATCAACCCCGATGATGCCGCCAGCGGCAACAGCGATGACGGTGACGACGGCGACAGCTAAACCCTAGCGATACTTCCATCGTCTCATCCGACGCCGGCCCTTCGAGGCCGGCGTCGGCGTTTACAGGCAGCGCTCGCTACCGGTTCCGGTTGGCTTCCCGCCGCTCAGATTCCGACTGTCGAAATCGAACCAGCTGCCCCGCAGGCCGTGATCGCTGAGCACGACGACCTGCGCCCGCCACGCCTCCACATGTGCGCTGCAGAATCCTAAATTGCCTCGGCCGATGAACAATCCATCGCCCTTGCCCTGAAGAGAGAGGCGTCTCGATTCCACCGCCATGTCGCGCCCGATGAACTGGACCGTCACCGCTTGCGGCGCGCGCCCATGAACGCGGACCTCGAACGTCAACGTGCCCGCGTCATCGTGGGTCTGCTGAAGCGCGAACGCCAGTGACGAGTCGATCCCCAGGTTGGCATGGCAACCGCCTTCCAACAGAACGCAGCCCTGCGCCGGCGGATACCAGGTCACGTCGTGGGTCGATTCCCGCAGGTAGTAGTAATCGAGCAGATACCAGAGTGCGATCACGATCGTCATCAACGTGACCCCGATCAGCAGATTGAGCATCCGCGGTCTGGTAGTTTCCTCTTCATAGGCAGCCATGGACTTTCAGAGACTCCAAGCGTTGAGCATTAGTCGATAGACTAGCTGGCACCGGCGCTACACATCACCGAGGCGCTCGACAAGGATGACACATGAGCGATATCGCCAATGCGCTGGGCCCGCTATTTCTGTTGATTCTACTCGGCGCGGCGCTAGGTTGGGCGCGTTTCCCCGGTGGCGATTTCTGGCCGCGACTCGAGCGTTTCATCTATTACCTGCTATTCCCGGCGATGCTGGTGGCAACGCTGGCCACCGCCGACGTCAGTCAGGTACCGGTTCTTCGGCTCGGCGTGACGCTGCTCGGCACGATGACGTTGATGGGTCTGGGCCTATGGCTGGCCAGGCATCGTCTGCGACTGTCGCCTGCCGCCTTCACCTCGGCCTTCCAGGGCGTGGTGCGCTTCAATACCTACGTCGGTGTCGCAGGGGCGACGGCCCTGCATGGCACTGCCGGCACCACCGTGGCGGCCGTGGCAGTGGCGCTGATGGTCCCTACCGCCAACATTCTCTGCGTGCTGGCGTTCATTGCCTCCGGCACGCTGGGTAGCGCCAGCCTGCGTCACAGCGCCCTGGCGTTGCTGCGAAACCCGTTGATTCTCGCCTGCCTGCTGGGTATCGCCTTGAATCTCGGCGGCATCGGGCTGCCCGGCTGGAGCTTCGAGGCCATCGGGCTGCTCGGCAACGCCGCGCTGCCGCTGGGGCTGGTTGCCGTGGGCGTCGCCTTGCGCCCCCAAGCGCTATGGCATAGCGGCAAGGCGTTCTGGCTGTCGAGCGCGCTCAAGCTGATCGTCACGCCGCTGATCGTGGTGGCGCTGGCCTGGATCGTCGGTCTTCACGGCGCGGATCGCGACATCGCCCTGCTGTTCGCCGCACTGCCGACCGCCACATCGGCGTATATCCTGGCGCGCCAGCTGGGCGGCGATGCGGAGCTGATGGCCGCCGTGATTACCGGTCAGACACTGCTGGCGATGGCAACACTGCCGCTACTCTTGCACGCTTTCGGCGTGAATTGAACGCATGGATTAGGCAAGAGTTGATCGCTGCAAATAAAAAAGATTCTCGTTACGCTTGCATTCACAAATGAGAATGATTACCTTTACTTCGTGGCGTCGCCAAACGCCACCGACCACAGCAGCGAATGTCAGGTTCCTGCCATGGTTATCTCCTCATCAAGCTAGTCACGGTCCTTAGTGCCGCTCTGCCAAGAGCGGCTTTTTTATGATGACGATGCCCGTGTTCGATGACCAGGATCGCGCCCATTCAGGGCATCCATCTGCCACGGCCCGCGCCCGTGCAGTCGCTCGCGCAGCAGCTGTGCCAACGCTTCGACCGCCGGCTGCGAGGCGGTATCGATCGCCTGCGCGAAGTGCAATCTGGCGATACAGCGGCGTATCGGTGGCATGCCATCGTTTTCATCGAGCGGACGCATCGCTGTGGTCACACGCTCGCGGTCGAGCACACCGATCGCCATGCCGGTTTCGATCGCTTTCTCCACGGCGTGAATGCTGGTGCTGGTGAAGATCGCCCGCCACGGACGTTGCGCCAGATCGAGGGCATCGGTCGCCAGCTGTCGATAGGGGCACTCCTCGGGATGTACCGCCAGCGGCACGATCGCTTCCCGATGGATGGCGCCCTGAACCGGACCCGCCCATACCGGCATGGGATGCCACAGCGTTTCGCCGCCCTCCAGCCCCGTTGCATGATCGAGCACGATTGCCAGATCCAGTTGGCGCTTGCGCAGCGCCCGGGCGAGGCGGCCGCTGGTATCGGTGGTCACATCCAGCAGGATGCCGGGATAGCGTGCGATGAACTGCGGCAGCGTGTCGTCGAGCAGCTCGCGAGCGTAGTCTTCGGGGATGCCCAGCCGAACACGCCCGCTCAGACGCTCGCCGCTGAACCGGCTGACCAGCGTGTCGTGTACCCGCAGCAGCTCCCGCGCTTCGCGTAGCAGCACGTCCCCGCTCGACGTCAGCGTCACCCCCCGCGGCCCCCGATCGAGCAGGCGCACGTCCAGCTCGGTCTCCAGGCGCTTCATCTGCATGCTGATGGCGCTCAATGTTCGGTGTCGAACCTCCGCCGTCGCCGCCAGCGACCCCGTCTGCGCCACCACCTGAAACGTGCGCAGAAGCTCCAGATCCAGCGTATGGCTGACTTCAATCATATTGAACCCTAATGGATTTTTATTCGATTCATTGAACTCGTCATAGCGCGCAGACTCAAGCCACTTCGACCAGACAGGAGGGCTTGGCATGCGCAATCTACCGCTGAATGTGGCGTTGATGACCGGATTCGTCATCTGCTGGAGCTCCGGATTCATCGGCAGCCGATTGGCGAGCCAGGCCTCCCTGCCGGCGATGGACATGTTTGCCTGGCGTTTCGTCATAGCCGCCCTGATCGCCGCGCTGTGGTGGTCGTTGAGTCGCCAGCGCTCGGTGACGCTTCACGGCTGGCTGCGCGAAATGAGCGTCGGCGCGCTTACCATGGGTGGCTATCTGCTGTTCGTGATGCTGGCGGTCGGTCAAGGGGTCAGCGCGGGTTCCACGGCACTAATTACCGCGCAGCAGCCGCTGCTGGCAGCCGTGATCGCGACGCTGTGGCTCCGCGAGCAGCTACCCATGGCGGCCTGGCTCGGCCTGGGAATTGCGGCGAGCGGCGTGGCGTTGTGCGTGGCGGGAGATTGGCAAGGGATCGGCAGCGCCAGCGGCTGGGCCTATGCGCTGCCGCTGCTGTCGGTGATCAGCGTGACCCTTGGCAGCGTGCTGGCCACCCGATGCCCCTCGGGTCTCGGCATGCCGGCCACGCTGACGGCGCAGCTCAGCGCGGCGAGTCTGGTCTTTCTGATCGCGGCCTTCGGCGACGGACAACTGGAGCGGCCAGGCAGTGAATTGATCACCTGGCAGACGCTGGCCTGGTTGATCGCGCTATCGAGCTTCGGCGGCTACGGATTTTTCACCATTTGTCTGCGTCGCGTGGGCGTCGGCGCCGTCTCCAGCGCCATCTATCTCACGCCACCTATCACCTTGCTGTGGACCGCGTGGATGTTCGGCGAACGCATCGACACGCTACAGCTGGGGGGTATGGGGCTGGCACTGATGGGCGTGGCGATCGCGCTGATCGCCCAGCATCGCTTTCGTCATCTCGGCGGCTGGGCGCACTGAGACGACACCGCCGCTCGCCCGTGTGGTCAGTCGCGCCGCTGAATCAATCACGTCGATAGATCAGATCCCACACGCCGTGGCCCAGGCGCTCGCCGCGCTGCTCGAACTTGGTCAGCGGACGGAAGCCGGGGCGCTCGACGAACGGCGTGGTTTCGGCCGGCGCGGTATTGGTGTAGCCGGGTGCCTCGGCCATCACCTCCGCCATGAACTCGGCGTAGGCCTGCCAGTCGGTCGCCATGTGCAGCTTGCCGCCCGGCTCGAGGCGGGAGCGCACCAGTTCGACGAACGGCAGCTGCACGATACGTCGCTTGTGATGCTTCTTCTTGGGCCAGGGATCGGGGAAGAACAGCTGAAGCGTATCGATGCTGGCTTCCGGCAGGCAGTCCGCCAGCACCGCCAGCGCATCCTCCCGGTAGACGCGCAGGTTGGTGAGTCCGCGCTTGTCCGCTTCGTCCAGCAACTTGCCCACGCCGGGCGCGTGAACCTCGATGCCGATGAAGTTCGTCTCGGGATGCGTCTCGGCCTGCTCGACCAGCGACTTGCCCATGCCGAAGCCGATTTCCACCACGCAGGGTGCCTTTCGACCGAACAGCTGCTCGAGGTCCTGGCGGCCGTCGGCCAGCGTCAGGCCCCATTTTGGCCACACGTCGTTCAGGCCACGTTCCTGCGCCGCCGTCATGCGCCCCGCACGCAGCACGTAACTCTTGATGCCACGGCGCACAGGCGCCTCGGGCGTGTCATCGACAGGGGATTCGGTATCGGGCGTCATCTTGTCAGTCATGCGAAGGGGTCAACAGGCAAAAGAAATGGGAATGGCCGCCGGTCGCCAGCGGCCCCAGGGCGTCGATCAGGAGGCTCAGGCGTTGATCCGCCCGGCAAACGGGGAAGAGGGACTGGCACTCTGGCGACGCGGCATGCGTTCGGCGAGAAATGCTTCTCGACCGGCCTCGATCGCCTTGCGCATGGCGTTGGCCATCATCACCGGATGCCTGGCGTGCGCGATGGCGGAATTCATCAGCACGCCATCGCAGCCCATCTCCATCGCCAACGCCGCATCGGATGCCGTGCCGATACCCGCGTCGACCAGCACCGGTACGTCGGCGTGCTCGAGAATGAGCGCCAGCGTAGCCGGATTGAGCAGGCCATTGCCCGAGCCGATCAGCGAGCCCAGCGGCATCACCGCGCAGCAACCGCGCTTTTCCAGCTCCTTGGCCACGATCGGGTCGTCGCTGGTGTAGACCATGACGTCGAAGCCGTCGTTGACCAGTGTTTCCGCGGCCGCCAGGGTCTCGACCACGTTGGGGTAGAGCGTTTTTTCATCGCCCAGCACCTCCAGCTTGACCAGGTTGTGACCGTCGAGCAGCTCGCGGGCGAGCTTGCAGGTGCGTACGGCGTCCTTGGCGGTGTAGCAACCCGCGGTGTTGGGCAGCAGCGTGTAGCGCGATGGCGGGATGGCGTCGAGCAGATTGGGCTCGTCCGGGTTCTGACCCAGATTGGTCCGCCGCACCGCGAACGTCACCACATCGGCAGCGCTGGCCTCGACGGCCGCGGCGGTCTCGTCGAAGTCGCGATATTTACCGGTGCCGACCAGCAGGCGAGACGCAAAACGGCGCCCGGCGACGATCAGCGGGGTGTCCTGAATCAGCTGAGACATGAATGACTCCTGGTCATGAACCTGGCGGCGATCAGCCGCCACCGATGGCGTGCACGATCTCCACGCAGTCGCCGTCATTCAGGCGCGTCTGCGCATGCTGGCTACGTGGCACGATCTCTGCGTTGACTTCGATGGCGATACGCCGCCCCGCCAGGCCGAGCGAGTCGATCAGTTGGGCCAGCGTGGGCTCGCCATCGAATTGGCTGGGCTCACCGTTGAGCTGAATCTGCATGGCGGTCTCCCTGGGGCGAATCGAGCATTTGTGTCGCACACAACCGGGCGCGGTTAAAAAGACGACGCATTGTAGCGCTTCAGGCGAGATCGGGCATCTGACTTAAGCATAGCGAGCCGGGCGTGAATCCAGACCTCACACTCCGGCACGCGTCCGTCATCCACTCAGTCAGCGCTCTCTTTCGCCGGCCACACATCCGCATCGGTCTGCTCGGGCCGCTTGAGCACTTTCTTGGGATCAAACGTCGGTTCACGAATGCCATCCTTGCGTTGGCGCTCGTAATCCTTGAGCACGCGCAGCGCGATCGGGCACAGCAGCAGAATCGCGATGAGGTTGGTCGTCGCCATCAGCCCCATGGCGAGATCGGCAAAATCCCACACGAACTGCAGTTGCGCCACGGAACCGATCATCACCATCGCCAGCACGGCAATCCGCAGCACCGAGACCGCCGCCTTGGCACGATGCCGGAACAGATACTCGATATTGATCTGCGAATAGGAAAAGTTGGCGATGATCGAGGTGAAGGCGAACAGGAAGATGGCGATCGCGATGAAAATCTCACCGAAGCTACCCAAGTGATCGACCATCGCATCCTGAGTCAGTTGGATGCCGACGATGTCCTTGCCCGGAGAGGTGCTCATCAAGCGCTCGTAGACGCCGGAGAGCAGAATCACCACGGCGGTACAGCTACAGATCACCAAGGTATCAATGAACACGCCGAAGGACTGCACCAATCCCTGCGCCGCCGGGTGCTTGACGTCGGCCTGCGCCGCAGCGTTGGGTGCCGAGCCCATGCCGGCCTCGTTGGAGAACAGACCACGCTTGATACCGTTCTCCATCGCGATCTTGATCGTGTAGCCCACCGCGCCGCCGACGGCCGGGCCATAACCGAAGGCACTCTTGATGATCAGTTCCAGCATCGCAGGCACTTCACTGATGTTCACTATCAGTACATATAGCGCCACCAGGAAGTAGCCGATGGCCATGATCGGCACGATCTTTTCGGCGGTACGCGCGACGGACTTGAGCCCGCCGTAGATCACCAGCGCGGTGATGATCACCAACGCGACGCCGGTCACCCAGTTGGGAATCGAGAACGCCTGCGCCAGGCCCTGCGCGATGGTGTTGGACTGCGCGCCGTTGAAAGCCAGGCCGTAAGCGATCAACAAAAAGATCGCGAACAGCACACTCATCCAGCGCTGCCCCAGCGCCCGTTCGATGTAGTAGGCCGGGCCGCCGCGGAAGACGCCATCCTCGTTGCGCTTCTTGTAAGTCTGCGCCAGTGTCGATTCGACGAACGAGGTGGCGAAACCGACCAGCGCCGTCATCCACATCCAGAAGATCGCTCCGGGGCCACCGACCCATAGCGCGATCGCCACGCCCGCCAGATTGCCGGTGCCGACCCTTGCCGCCAGTGACGTCGCGAAGGCCTGAAAGCCGCTGACGCCACTGCCGGAGCCGCGGCTGTTGAAGGTGACGCGGGCCATATGACCGAACAGCCGGAACTGCATGAAGCGCGTGAGCACGGTGAACAGAACCCCGGCACCCAACAGCAGATACAGCAGGATATAGGTCCAGACAAAATCGCTGACCGGGGTCATGACCGCGTAGACCGCGTCGTGAAGCGTGTTGATGAATTCCATTTCGGATGTCCTTATGGATAACGATGACGTCGCAAACGCTGGCAGGCGGCTGCCGAGGCGGTTTTTACGCGCTAGACTAGCGGGCGTCAATTCCGCGACTGACGCTCCTCAAAGCATAGTCGCCATCAAGGAGTCGCAACATGCCCCCAAAGTGGGCCTGGATTTTCGCCGCGTTGAGTGGGTTCATCCTCGTCGCGGCGGGTGCCTTCGGCGCGCATGCACTGGCCGATACGCTATCGCCGCGCGATCTTGAGGTCTTCCATACGGCCGTGCGCTATCAAGCCTGGCACACGCTCGCCGTCATGGCGGTTCTCGCCTGGCAAGGGCAGCGTGCGCTGCGCGGGCAAACCCTGGCCATCGGGCTGTGGTTCGCGGGCATGGTGCTGTTCAGCGGCTCGCTCTACCTGCTGGTGCTTGGCGGAATGCGAGCGCTGGGGATCGTCACGCCGGTCGGCGGCCTGCTGTTGATGGCGGGCTGGCTGGTACTGGCGTGGAGCGCCTGGCGTCAGCGTCCGGCTGTGTCATAGATCGCGGACTCACCGACGAATGGCTGCGTTTCAATCATCTCGATCCGGTAGCACGTAAGTCGCCGTCACCAGGGCAACAGGCTCATCGTCTCCGGTGGAAAACAGCTGAACCTCACCGACGGCGAGGCGCTGGCCGAGCTTGAGAATGCGCGCATTGGCAATCAGGTCCCGGTCGCCGCGAGCTCGACGCAAGAAGTGGCAATTGAAACTGCTGGTCACCGCCATCGCCTCCGGGCCGATCTGGGCCAGCACCGCGACGAATAGACAGACATCGGCCAGATTCACCATCGATGGCCCCGAGACACAAGCACCGGGCCGCAGGTGTTCGTCCTCGATCGCCAGACTCATGGTCGCCCGCATATGATCGACGGCCTCGATGGTGCCCTGACGCTGGGGGAAGACGTCGTCGAGGAAATCCTCGATTTCGGCGGCGGTCATCACAGTCATCGGACTCTCCCAGGACGTCTTGTTCGACGGGCAGCACAGGATTCGACGGGAAAAACAACGCAGCCGTCAAGATAGCGCAAGCCGAAGGCCAGTCACAGAGGGAAAACTGCGAGCCGCGAGCCGCGAGCCGCGAGCCGCGAGCCGCGAGCCGCGAGCCGCGAGCCGCGAAAATCAGAATGGGGTCGTTGCCACGTAAAACGCCAGCGACGGGTGTCGCTGGCGCCTCACGTAGCTCGTAGCTCGTAGCCTAGTGTTTCGCCTTATCGACGGCGCGCCAGTGGTGAAGTAAGGGCTCAGTGTAGCCGGAAGGCTGTTCGCGCCCTTTGAAGATCAGATCTGACGCGGCCTGAAACGCGCTGGAGTCTTCCAGATGCGAGGTCATCGGCGTGTAGCCTGAATCGCCGGCGTTCTGCTCGTCGACCACCTTGGCCATGCGCGCCAGCGTTTCGCGTACCTGGGCTTCATCGACGATGCCGTGATGCAGCCAGTTGGCAATGTGCTGGCTGGAGATACGCAGCGTGGCGCGGTCCTCCATCAGCCCGACATCGTGGATATCCGGCACCTTGGAGCAGCCGACGCCGTGCTCGACCCAGCGCACCACGTAGCCGAGGATGCCCTGACAGTTATTGTCGAGCTCTTGCTGAATCTCGTCGGCACTCCAAGCCGCTTTGGGATCGACCGGCACGGTCAGCAGATCGTCAAGAAGATCGTTTTTACCCGTTTTTTCTAGATCGAGACCCTGGTCTTCCAGCTCGCGCTGAATCGCACCCACATCGATCTGGTGGTAGTGCAGCGCATGCAGTACCGCGGCGGTGGGTGACGGCACCCAGGCGGTGTTGGCACCGGCCTTGGGGTGGCCGACTTTCTGCTCGAGCATCGCCGCCATCAGGTCCGGCATCGCCCACATGCCCTTGCCGATCTGAGCCCGGCCGCGCAGCCCGCAGGCCAGCCCGATCTGCACATTGCTGCGCTCGTAGGCGGCAATCCATTTGCTGCCCTTCATGTCACCCTTGCGCAGCATCGGCCCGGCATTCATGGCCGTATGCATTTCGTCGCCGGTGCGATCGAGAAAGCCGGTATTGATGAACGCGACGCGAGACGCGGCCGCATCGATGCACGCCTTGAGGTTGACCGAGGTCCGGCGCTCCTCGTCCATGATACCCATCTTCAACGTGTTCGCCAGCAGCCCGAGAAGCTGCTCGACTCGCCCGAATAGTTCGTCGGCAAAGGCCACTTCCTGCGGGCCGTGCATCTTGGGTTTGACGATGTAGATCGATCCGGCGCGTGAATTGCCCAGCGAATTCTCAGCGCCGCGCTTCAGGTCATGCATGCCGATCAGCGAGGTCATCACCGCATCCAGTATGCCCTCGGGAATTTCGTTACCCTCGTCATCAAGGATGGCCGGCGTGGTCATCAGGTGACCCACGTTACGCACGAACATCAGTGAACGGCCCGGCAACGTCAGCGAACTGCCGTCAGGCAGGGTATAGTCACGATCCGCGTTGAGACGGCGAGTCACCGTCTTGCCGCCCTTGTCGAAGCGCTCCTCGAGATCGCCTTTCATCAATCCGAGCCAGTTGCGGTAGACCAGCGTCTTGTCTTCGGCATCGACGGCAGCAACCGAATCCTCGCAGTCCATGATGGTGGTGATCGCCGCTTCGACCAGCAGGTCCTTGACGTGGGCCGGATCCGTCTTGCCGATCGGATGCTCGGCATCGATCTGGATCTCGAGATGCAGACCATGGTTGGAGAGCAGAATGGCATCAGGCGAGGCGGCATCGCCCTGGAAGCCGACGAACTGGCCGGGGTTCTTCAAGCCGGTATCGCGTCCGCCCTCGAGCGTGATCGACAGCCGGTTATTGCGAATGGCATAGCCGATCGCGTCGCGATGCGACCCGGTGGCCAGTGGCGCGGCCATGTCGAGCACGTTGCGCGCGTAGGCGATCACCTTGGCCCCGCGCTGGGGATTGTAGTCGCTGCCTTTCTCGGCGCCATCGGCCTCGTTGATCACGTCGGTGCCGTAGAGAGCATCGTAGAGACTGCCCCAACGGGCATTGGCGGCATTCAGTGCGTAACGTGCATTGTTGACCGGCACGACCAACTGCGGGCCGGCCTGCCGCGCGATTTCGGCGTCCACGTTGGTCGTGGTGGCCTGAACCGTCTTCGGCGCATCGATCAGATAACCGATCTGCTTGAGGAAGGCGCGATAGGCTGCCATGTCCTTGATCTCGCCCGGATTGGCCTGATGCCACTCGTCGAGCTTGGCCTGGAGGCGATCACGCTCAGCCAGCAGCTCCCGATTGCGAGGCGCGAGATCATGAATCAATGCATCGAAGCCGGCCCAGAACGTCTCGGTCTCAATGCCGGTACCCGGCAAGACTTCATCGATAATGAAGCGCTCGAGCTCGGTCGCTACCTGTAGCCGGTGATGAGTGGTACGTTTTGTCGTATCGGATGTCATGGTTGCCTCCAGATCAGCAGTCGCTCAGGCCACGGCTAGCGTCTCGTCATACCGCGACGTCATCGTGTCCTGGAAAAAACATTTATGGAAAATATTTCCACATATCCGTTCGATATCATAATCAGCCTGGCGGGCGTTGTCTCCTTCGACCTTCGTTACCCGCCGCCGCCCATCTTGATTCCCCGGGATCCTCTAGCTCATGTCATGGTCTCGGCAGCGCACGGCGAGTAGCATAGGTGGACCAGGAGAGACACGCATGCTCGACTTTTCGCCACTGAAGACCATTGGCACCGTCCGACATATCGAAACGCCCACCGATTCACCGTTGTCCGGCTACCTCGACCACTACCGGCTGGCAGCCTTGCTGGATGCCAACGAGAACCTCCAACTCCATGCCGGTTTTCTGCAGTCCGAGGGCGAAGGCGGCAGAGCCTTCGAGCTGTGGACTCAGGTGTGGGCCCCACCGTCACCCCGTGGGACGATCTTCGTGGTCCATGGCTATTTCGATCATCTCGGGCTCTATGGCCATCTACTCGAGCGTCTGCTGGCGCTCGGCTGGCAAGTCGTGATGTGGGATCTGCCCGGCCATGGGCTTTCCAGCGGCGCTCGCGCGACCATCGATGACTTTACCGATTACGTGAAGTGCTTCAACAGCGTCGAACGGCAGATAGCCGAGCTGCATCTTGCCCCCGGGCCGTGGCTGGCGATCGGGCAAAGTACGGGCGCTTCGATCGTTGCCACCGATGCATTGGCTCGCGGCGACGAGGCGCCGTGGCAAGGGCTGGTGCTGCTGGCACCGCTGGTCCGCCCCTGGGGCTGGAATCAGTCCCGCTGGCTACACCGTATCGCCAGCCCCTTCGTGGATACCATTCCCCGAAAGTATCGCGCCAACACCACCAATCTCGATTTCGCCGATTTCCTGCGCCTACACGACCCGCTGCAGGACGATCACCTGGCGTTGACCTGGGTCACCGCGATGCGCCGCTGGATGCCGACATTGCTGAAGCGACCACCCAGCGAGCTGCCCGTGCTGATTCTGCAGGGAGAGCAGGATCTGACCGTCGACTGGAGCTGGAACCTCAAGGCGCTACGGCGCAAGTTCCCTCGCGCCCAGATCGTACGCCACCCCGATGCCCGCCATCACCTGGTCAACGAGGCGGAGCCGATTCGTCGCGTTCTGTTCGAGGTACTCGATGATTTCCTGACGCGCTTCGCCGCGACGCATCCGCCCGACTTCGTAGCAGAGCCAGAGTCATGAGGCTTCTGCTCGGCAGCGTTCTGTTAGTCGGTTTCGTGACCATCGCATTGGGTGGCTGCGTCAGCCTCAGCCAGGCGCCACCGGACGCCCGCGAAGCACTGCGCGGGCTGGCGGACAATGCAGCAGAAGGATTACTCGAGGCGCCGCCCTGGGTATCCGAAAACGCCTCGGCCGTCACGATCCTGTTGCGTCCGGCGGAGGTCGATGCCTCACTGCCGATCACGCCCGGTGCGCTCAATGAAGCGCTGGCCCGCGGACTGCTGAGTCACGAGAACGCCCCTCATGTATTGGACTGGACCCCCGCTTCGATAACGCAAGGCGTCAGCGAACAGTGGTTGCTTCAGGCCCGACTGAGCGCAGAGACGCCTCCGCTACGCTTGAGCGATCGCATTCTGCAGCCCTATCACCTGCAGTTCGATCTATCCCGACCGGGAGACGAGCGATCCCATTGGCAGTGGCAAGCCAGCGGCGCGGTGGATCTCGACGCCCTGCCGATCGATACTTCTTCGGCTCCGTGAAATCAGCCGGTGCCGACAGAATAGCGTCAACCGCTATCTTCAACCGCTTCCGTCACTACTATCGTCAACCGTTATGACTGAGATGCCCATGTCACGTTTTGCCCGCCACCTCGACAATCAGGACGGCCCCCACAACCCGTTTCCCGGAGTGCAGGCGTTGGAACGCCGTCTGGGCCATCCATTGCCCCATCGCATCGGCTCCAATGAAGGGCTGGATATGCCCCATCGAGCGCTGGCGGCGCGATTCGGCAATGCGGTCGCCGACTTCGCCCGCGCTTACGGCGACGCCGAAGCGTGGCAGGTTCGCCAGCGGCTCGCCGAGAGTCTGGAACTGCCGATGGAGGCGCTACTGGTGGACGCGGGCGCGGACAGTCTGATGGCGCTGACGCTGCGGGCCTTGTGCGAGCCGGGCGATACGGTCGTCACCAGCGCCGGCACCTACCCGACCTGGAGCTACTTCGTGCGCGGCCAGGGTTGCCGTCAAGTCGAAGTCGAGTACGCCAGCGGCCCGGGCTATCTGGCACCGGATCTCGAAGCGCTGGCGGCAACGGCGAGACGTGAGCGGGCTCGGGTCGTCTATCTGGCCAATCCCGACAACCCTGCCGGTTACCTGCATCGCGATACCGATGTACTAGCGCTACGCGACCGCCTTCCGGACGACTGCACGCTGGTGCTCGACGAGGCCTACCATGATTTTCGCGACGATGCGTGGTCGCCAGCCGCCAACGTGGTCTGGCCCGGCGTGATTCGTCTACGCACTTTCTCCAAGGCCCACGGGCTCGCCGGTCTGCGCGTGGGTTACGCCATCGCCACGCCGGAAACCCATGCCATGCTGATGAAGGTGAGGATTCACTACGCCGTATCATCACTGGCGTTAGCGGCAGCGGAGACCGTGCTGGCGCATCCCGACGAGACTCGCGAGCATGTGGCGGCGGTCGTCAGTCGGCGCGAGGCGTTGAGTCAATGGCTTTGTGACCGCGGCGCCGAGATACTGCCCAGCACGACCAATTTCGTCACCCTGAAATTGCACGACGCCGAACAAGCCGCAGCAATCCATCAGCGCTTGCTGGCGGATGGGACGCTCATCCATCGCCCTGCTCATCCCGCCCTGAACCATGTGCTGCGGATCAGCGCGCTCGACGACGCCCTGGTGCCGGGGCGACTCGAGGCGTTGGCTTCGGCGCTACAAGACGCAAGCTGAGCAGCGCTCCCTGACATCAGGCCCGCATGGGGTCGTTGGCTTTCAGCATTCGGTCCAGTTGACGATAGCCGATCGCTTCCATCAGCTGCGCCTTGCCGACTCGCGTTTCGCCGCTCAGATCGGCCAGCGTCAGCGCCACTCGAAGCACCCGGTGGTATGCGCGAGCCGATAGGTTGAGCCGGTCCAGCACGTTGGCGAACCACTGCCGTTCATCCGTCGTCAACGCACAAGCCGCTTCCAGTTCAGGTCCCGGCAAATGCGCGTTGAGCGAGCCCCTCGCCTGCTGGCGTTGACGCGCCGCCAGCACCCGCGCTAATACGCTGGCGGAAGACTCGCCAGGCGTCTGATCGGTGAGTTGCGTGGCGGGTAGCGCCGGCACCTCGACCTGCAGGTCGATGCGATCCAAAAGTGGCCCGGACAATCGCGACTGGTAGCGCTGAATTTGCGCGGGGCTGCAGTGGCAACGTTTTCTTGGATCGCCCAGGTGCCCGCAAGGGCAGGGGTTCATGGCGGCGACGAGCTGAAACCGGGCCGGGAAACGACGCTGATGATTGGCACGAGAGATCAGGATCTGCCCCGATTCCATCGGCTCGCGCAGCACCTCCAACACGTGGCGATTGAACTCTGGCAGCTCGTCGAGGAACAGTACGCCCTGGTGCGCCAGCGATATCTCGCCGGGTCGCGGCCTCGAGCCCCCGCCCACCAACGCCACGCTACTCGAGGTGTGATGAGGGTTGCGGAACGGTCGCTGCCCCCAGCGCTCCATGATTGGCAGTCCGCAGACTGAACGCACGGCCGCGACCTCGAGCGACTCGTCCCGGGTCAGTGGCGGCAGGATGCCGGCCAGACGGCTCGCCAACATGGTCTTGCCGGTGCCGGGAGGTCCTGCCAATAGCAGGTTGTGACCACCTGCGGCCGCGACTTCCAGTGCTCGGCGCGCTTGATGCTGTCCTTTGACATCGGCCATGTCAGGCTGCGAGACCCGCGCCTGGACGGGCGCCCCAAACTGGTGCGCAGAAAGCTTCTCTCGACCCAGCAGATGGCCCACCACTTCGAGAATATGTCCCGCCGCGAATACTTCGATGCCATCGGCCAGAGCCGCTTCGTCGGCGTTGGCAAGCGGGACGATCAGACTGCGCCCTGCGCGACGTGCCGCCAATGCCGTGGGCAGCACTCCAGTAACGGGACGTAACGCGCCGTCCAGTGCCAGTTCGCCAATAACTTCGAGCTTTTCGGCCGCTTCGACAGGCACCTGGCCGGACGCCATCAGGATGCCCAACGCGATGGGCAGATCGAAACGCCCGCCATCCTTGGGTAAGTCGGCGGGCGCCAGATTGAGCGTGATACGACGAGAGGGAAATTCAAACCCCGCATTGATGAGCGCACTGCGCACTCGCTCGCGGCTCTCCTTGACCGCCGCTTCCGGAAGCCCGACCAGTGTCAGCCCCGGTAAGCCATTACTGAGATGCACCTCGATCAGAACTTCCGGTGCCTCGAGGCCGAGGCTGGCGCGAGCACGCACGATGGCAAGGGTCATGTCGTCTCCCAGGTTGGCACCTGGGCGGTCGCCGCAGGCCAAAGACATGCCAAAGCGGCATGCCTTCAGCCTACATAACTACATACTGTTACGCAGTATCGCAACTAACTGTGCAGAACATCGTTATAGCCAGACCTTGCGTCGGACGGGACCCCATGACATGCCGAACTCCGATCACCCGCTGCGACTCGGTTCCGATCAGGGCTTCGTTCCCTGAGCGCTGCCATCCACCTCATCGGCGGGCGGCACCTGAGGCTCGACCCTGGGCTGGGACGCCTGCTCGCTGTGGAGCGTGTTTTCCAATGCCGCGACCTGCTCCTCCAGCGCCTCGACGCGTTCTCGCGTGCGCTGAAGCACCTCCATCATGATGTCGAAATCTTCTCGAGACACGATTTCCATGCGCTCCATCGCCCCGCGCAACACCCCCTGCACGTTACGTTGGATATCTCCCGGCGCCTGAGACGCGCCATGTAGCTTGTCGCCCAACTGCCTGGTCAGGCGCTCGAATCGATCCTGTGCCGACATGAAGTTCTCTCCTTGGTGCCTGATGCCTTGGTAACTGTCATTCAGCATACGCAAAGTCACGCCATCTCGCCTGCGCATAAAAGGTGCAACCAGAAATCGCGGGCGCTTCTTCTTGGTGCGGTCATTGCAAATAATAGTCGCGACTCAAGATCGAAAGTCGAACAATTTAATTTCAAGCCACTGATTTATATACATTCAACGCCGAATGGCATGTGTCCTGCGTGTAACCTGAAGGCGCAAGCCGACTCGACTACGGGTCGACTCGACTATGGGAGAGGTAAAGGGATGAAACTCATCACCGCCATCATTAAACCCTTCAAGCTCGACGATGTACGTGAAGCCCTGGCGGACAACGGCGTGCAAGGTATTACCGTCACAGAAGTGAAAGGGTTTGGTCGCCAGAAAGGCCATACCGAACTTTACCGCGGGGCGGAGTACGTCGTCGATTTCCTGCCGAAGGTGAAGGTCGAGGTCGCTGTCGACGACGAGCGTGTCGATGGTGTGCTGGATTCGATCCGCAATGCCGCCAACAGCGGCAAGATCGGCGACGGTAAGCTGTTCGTCACGCCACTCGAAGATGTGATCCGGATTCGAACCGGGGAACGCGGGGCCGACGCCGTTTAACGGCGCGGAACGAGGAGACAAAAAGAATGAATGACCAAGTAGTTCAACTTTCCTACGCACTCGACACTTTCTATTTTCTGGTAACGGGCGCTCTGGTGATGTGGATGGCGGCCGGTTTTGCCATGCTCGAGGCGGGCCTGGTCCGCGCCAAGAACACCACTGAAATTCTGACCAAGAACGTGGTTCTCTACGCCATCGCCTGCACCATGTACCTGCTGGTCGGCTATCACATCATGTACTCCAGCGAGAGTGGCGGCTTCTTTCCGAGTCTCGGCTTCTTGATCGGTGCGGAAAACAGCGTCGACGATGTGATGTCCAGCGGCGGCGACGTCTATTACTCCGCGCGCTCCGACTTTTTCTTCCAGGTCGTCTTCGTCGCCACGGCCATGTCGATCGTCTCCGGCGCCGTTGCCGAACGCATGAAGCTGTGGGCATTCATGCTCTTCGCCGTCGTCATGACCGGCTTCATCTATCCGATCCAGGGCTATTGGAAATGGGGCGGTGGCTTCCTCGACGCGGCCGGTTTCCAGGATTTCGCCGGTTCCGGTGTCGTCCACCTATGCGGCGCGACAGCCGCCTTCGCCGGTGTTCTGCTGCTGGGTGCACGCAAGGGCAAGTACGGCAAGAACGGGGCTATCTATGCGATCCCCGGTTCCAACCTGCCGCTGGCCACGCTGGGTACCTTCATCCTGTGGCTGGGCTGGTTCGGCTTCAATGGCGGCTCCGAACTGATGCTATCCAACGTCGACGAGGCCAACGCCGTCGCTCAGGTCTTCGTCAATACCAACGCAGCCGCTGCCGGCGGTGTCATCGCCGCGATCGTTCTGGCCAAGCTATGGTTCCGCAAGGCGGACCTGACCATGGCGCTGAACGGTGCGCTGGCTGGCCTGGTCGCCATCACCGCCGAGCCGCTGGCCCCGACCGCACTCGGCGCCACGCTGATCGGCGCGGTCGGCGGCCTGCTGGTCGTCATCGCCATCGTGACCCTCGACAAGGCCAAGATCGACGATCCGGTCGGTGCCATTTCGGTCCACGGCATCGTGGGCATCTGGGGGCTGATCGCCGTACCGCTTTCCAATAGTGACGCCACCTTCGGCGCACAGTTGCTGGGTATCGTGACCATCTTTGCCTGGACCTTCATTGCCAGCCTGGTCGTCTGGGGCATCATCAAGGCGGTCATGGGCATCCGGGTTTCCGAAGAAGAAGAATATGAAGGCGTCGATATCGCGGAATGCGGCATGGAAGCCTATCCTGAATTCAACGTCGGCAAGAAGTAAGCCGACACACCGAGTGAGCTGGCGTGCTCCCCTGGCCCCCTTCGGGGGGCCTTTTTTAATCCCGTGATTGGCGGTGTATGCTTAAACTAACAGTCGTCGGGCATTCATAACGGCCACTCCAAGACTTGAGCGCAATCATCTGTCTATCGCACGCGAGGAGAACTTGCATGAAACTGGTTACCGCCATCATCAAACCGTTCAAACTGGACGACGTGCGTGAGTCTCTATCCGAGATCGGCGTGCAGGGCGTCACCGTGACCGAGGTCAAGGGTTTCGGTCGTCAGAAAGGTCACACCGAGCTCTACCGTGGTGCCGAGTATGTGGTCGACTTCCTTCCCAAGATCAAGCTCGAAGTCGCCGTCGACGATTCCATGAGCGATCAGGTGATCGATGCCATCACCAAGGTGGCCAACACCGGCAAGATCGGCGATGGCAAGATCTTCGTCTCCCCGCTGGAGCAGGTCATTCGGATTCGTACTGGCGAAACCGGCAAGGATGCGGTCTAAAGCCGCGAGCCGCGAGCCGCGAGCCGCGAGCCGCGAGCCGCGAAAATCAGGATGTCGCCTTTGAGCGAGAAGATGCCAGCGACGATATCGTCGCTGGCATCTTTCCGTTCGGAATTAGAAACTGGCTTTTAGTTTTGCCCGAAGCTCGTAGCTCGTAGCTCGTGACTAGGGTTACTTCTCGACGAAGGCGCGCTCGATCACGTAATCGCCCGGCTCGCCCATTCGCGGTGAAATGGCGAAACCCAGCTCGTCGAGCAACTCACTGGTCTCTTCGAGCATCGCCGGACTGCCGCAGATCATCGCCCGGTCCTGCTTCGGATCCAGCGGCGGCAGGCCGGTATCCTCGACCAGCTTGCCGCTACGGATATGGTCAGTCAGGCGTCCCATGGTGTGGAACTCCTCGCGCGTCACCGTCGGGTAGTAGACCAGCTTCTCGCGGATCTCGTCGCCGAGATACTCATGCGCCGGCAACTCCTTGGAGATGAAGTCGGCATAGGCCAGCTCGCTGACGCTGCGCACGCCGTGAATCAGCACGACTTTCTCGTAGCGCTCGTAGACCTCGGGATCCTGGATCAGGCTTATGAAAGGCGCCAGACCGGTACCGGTGGAGAGCATGTAAAGATTGCGCCCCGGCAGCAGATCATCGCAGACCAGAGTGCCGGTCGGCTTGCGGCTGACCATGATCTGATCACCGACTTTCAGATGCTGCAGACGCGACGTCAGCGGGCCATCCTGCACCTTGATGCTGAAGAACTCGAGATGATCTTCATAATTGGGGCTGGCGACCGAATAGGCGCGCACCAGCGGCTTACCGTTCACTTCCAGGCCAATCATGACGAACTGCCCGTTCTTAAAGCGCAGGCTGCGCTCACGCGTGGTCCGGAAGCTGAATAGCGTGTCGTTCCAATGATGAACGCTCAACACCTCTTCCAAGGCAAACTTGCTCATGACTGGCTCCTGACGATAATGACAACCGATAATAGCGAAAAGGCATAACTAGAATGTCGATTAGATTCCTCAACTATAAGAAAAGATTGGTATTCTGTTAAGTGGATTGTTTGGATAAGCTATATCCATAAAACCGATAAAGGATGTCGCGCATGCGCTATACCCTGCGTCAGCTCGAGGTGTTCGTAGCGATTGCCCAACAACAGAGCGTATCTCGTGCTGCCGAGGCGCTGTCGATGTCGCAGTCCGCGACCAGCACGGCACTGTCGGAGCTCGAAAAGCAATTCGACTGCCAACTGCTGGATCGGCTCGGCAAGCGTCTCAAGCTGAATGCGCTGGGTTTTCAGCTGCTACCCAAGGCGGTGGCACTGCTGGATCGGGGCGAGGAGATCGAGGAGCTGCTTCAGGGCCAGACCGGCATCGGCTCGCTGGAGGTGGGTGCCACACTGACCATCGGCAATTATCTGGCGACGCTGCTGATCAGCGATTTCATGCAGCGTTACCCCGAGAGCCGCGTCAGGCTCCAGGTCCGCAACACCGCCTCCATCGTCGAGCGAATCGCGCTGCATGAACTGGATCTGGGACTGATCGAAGGTGACTGCCAGCACGACGATATCGTCATCCAACCGTGGATCGAAGATGATCTCACCGTGTTCTGCGCGCCCCGCCATCCACTGGCCAGAGAAGGTAGTGCCGACGTCGAGCGGCTAATTCGCGAGCCCTGGATCATGCGTGAGGTGGGCTCCGGCACGCGCAGGACGCTGGAACACGCCATGCGTCATCGCCGGGGGCGCTTCAACATTCTGCTGGAGCTGGAACACACCGAAGGGATCAAGCGCGCGGTGGAATCTGGGCTCGGCATTGGCTGCGTCTCACGGCTGGCGTTGAGAGACGCCTTTCGCCGCGGCAGTCTGGTGCCGATCGCCACACCCCAACTGGACCTTACGCGTCGCTTCGCCTTTATCTGGCATCGTCAGAAGTATCTGACGACCGGTATGCGGGAGTTCCTGCGCCTGTGCCGAGAGATGACTGCCGGCATTCAGCGTAGCGATCAAATCGATCTATCGCCGATTCCATGAGAAACCGGCGACAAATCAAGAAAATAACGCTTCACTACCAGCCCAGCTTCTGGGCAATTTCCTCTTCGCTGGCTTTCGAGAGGTCCTTGTCGAGCGTCTGGGTTACGCATTTCATCGTTGGCTTGTCGAGCTTATCGCGTAGATGTCCGAGAAACTTGGGCGCGGCTATCAAAATGATTTCGTCCGCCTTGCCCTGGGTTCGGACGTCGCGCAGATAGGTAGCGACCTCCTTGGCGAAGAACGCGGCTTCCTTCTCTGACGTTACCTGGTCATTACCGGTAGGGCGCTGGCTGGCGCCAGGGCCGGAGAACGCCTCGCCTTCACCGCCGGTTCGCAGATCGCCGGTATGCAAACGAGACTCGGAATGCGTCAGCGTATGCACTTCGCGCAGTACTCTCGCTTCGCGAGCGAAGATGCGAGCGCGTGAGGCATCGGCGGCAACGACATAAATCTTGTCCATGTTCCGTACTCCTTGTCCGTGGATACTCCGTTACTAGCGTGGTAGAGATTGTCGCTGCGCTCAACCGGGGGTATCAACGAATACGCCCTGCCGTTTGGCAGGGCGTGTGATGGAGCATTCGTCAGCGCCAATGTGCATCTAGTCCGCGTCAAGCGGTTCCAGGCAGAGGGTGAGATAATGACGCCACTGGCTTTAGCGCTCAAGCGTCGAAGTGCTGTTCTCCGGTCATCTTAGTGCCCCAGAATCTGGCTGAGGAACAGCTGGGTGCGTTCCGAGCGCGGATTGTTGAAGAACTCGTTCGGCGGTGCTTCCTCGATGATCTGGCCCTGGTCCATGAAGATCACCCGGTCGGCAACGGTCTTGGCAAAGCCCATCTCATGAGTGACGCACAACATGGTCATGCCTTCGTGAGCCAGCTCGACCATCACATCGAGCACTTCCTTGATCATCTCCGGGTCGAGCGCGGACGTCGGCTCATCGAAAAGCATCACCTCGGGGCGCATGCAGAGCGCGCGGGCGATCGCCACACGCTGCTGCTGGCCACCCGAGAGCTGCCCGGGATACTTCAGCGCCTGGTCGGCGATCTGAACGCGCTCCAGATACTCCATCGCGGTCTTCTCCGCCTCGGCGCGTGGCTTCTTCTGTACCCATATCTGGGACAGACAGCAGTTCTCCAGCACGCTTAGATGCGGAAAAAGATTGAAGTGCTGGAAGACCATGCCGACATTGCGCCGAATCTGCTCGATCCGCTTGACGTCGTTGGTCATCGGCACGCCGTTGACCACGATCGAGCCCTGCTGGTGCTCTTCCAGATGATTGATGCAGCGGATCATCGTCGACTTGCCCGAACCCGAGGGGCCACAGATGACGATGCGCTCGCCCCTGGCCACGGTCAGATTGATGTCGCGCAGCACATGGAAGCTGCCATACCACTTGTTGAGATGATCGATTTCGATCATCGATCGGTCGCTGCCGGGCGCGGTTGTCCGAGACGTTGTCGCTTCGCTCATGGCAATGATTTCCTGATGACAATCTTGTTATGTGAGGGCATGGGGGCAGAAACGCTCATCGCCCTCAACGTTTATGTCCGGTATTCAGACGACGTTCGATGTACTGACTATAACGGGACATGCTGAAGCAGAAGACCCAGAAGACGGCTGCCGCGAAGACATAGCCTTCGGTGGAGAAGCCCAGCCAGTTCGAGTCAGTCAGGCCAGCACGGATGATCGCCAGCAGGTCGAACAGGCCGATAATCAGTACCAGCGAGGTATCCTTGAACAGCGCAATGAAGGTGTTGACGATACCCGGGATGACCAGCTTGAGTGCCTGCGGCAGGATGATCAGACCCGTTCGGTGCCAGTAACTCAGACCCAGCGCCTGTCCGGCTTCGTTCTGCCCCTTGCCGATCGCCTGCAGACCACTGCGAATGACCTCAGCCATATAGGCACTCCAGAAGAACATGATGCCGATCAGCGCACGCAGCAACTTGTCGAAGTCGAAATTGCCCGGCACGAACAGCGGCAGCATCACAGAAGCCATGAACAGCACCGTGATCAGCGGCACCCCACGCCAGAACTCGATGAAGATCACGCAGATCCCTTTGACGAAGGGCATCTTCGAGCGTCTTCCCAGGGCCAGGATGATCCCCAGCGGCAATGACCCCACGATGCCAACCACCGCGATCGTCAGCGTCAACATCAGCCCACCCCAGGCACGCGTCGGCACGTGCTGCAGGCCAAAATAGCCGCCCACCAGCAGGAAGTAAGCGATGATGGGAAAGCCGACCAGGGTGAATAGCGCCACCCACTTCTTGCGCGGCGTTTTCGGCACCGCCAGCCAAGCCACCAGAATCGCCAGCAGCGCGAACACGATATCGACTCGCCAGCGGAGCGCTTCCGGATAGAAACCATAGACGATGGTTTCGAAGCGCGCCGAAATGAAAACCCAGCAGGCGCCGTCACCCGTACAGTCCTGACGTGTCGTGCCGAGAAAATCGGCCTCGATGACGGCCCATTCCAGAAACGGCCAGACCAATCTCGCGAGTAGTACGATGACGACCACGGAGACGATGCTGTTGATGGGCCCGTTGAACAGGTTGGCTCGCAGCCAGCCGAGCACACCCCGGCTCTGGTTCGGCGCTTCTCGGGCCTCGATCATTTCGGTGCGGAAGGTAGAGTTAGTCGTCATCTCAACGCTCCTTCAGCAGCGTGCGCGCATTGTAAAGATTCATCAGAAACGACACCGTCAGACTGATGACCAGATAGACCGCCATGGTCATGGCGATGATCTCGATCGCCTGCCCCGTTTGATTGAGCGTGGTGCCGGCAAAGACAGCCACCAGATCCGGATAGCCGATGGCTGTGGCCAGCGATGAGTTCTTGATCAGGTTGAGATACTGGCTGGTCATCTGCGGAATGATGACGCGCATCGCCTGCGGGATGACGATCTTGCGCAAGGTAATAGCCTCCGGCAGGCTCAGCGAGCGCGCCGCTTCCGTCTGGCCATGAGAGACCGACAGAATGCCCGAGCGCACGATCTCGGCGATGAAAGCGGCCGTGTAGATCGACAGCGCCAACCACAGCGCCAGCAGCTCCGGCAAAATATTGATCCCACCCTGGAAATTGAAGCCGGCCATTTCCGGCAGTCTCCATTCGAGCGGCGATCCCGTGGCAAGGAACACGATCAGCGGCAGGCCGATGACGACCGCCAGGCCGATCCAGTAGACGGGTAGCGATTGACCGGTGCGGGCCTGACGCCGTTTGGCAAACAGACCGAACAGGATCGCGCCGGCGACAGCGATCAATAGCGCCCACGGCGTCGCGGAAAAGCCATCCAGAGGCTGCGGGTCGGGCATCACCATCCCCCGCACGTTGAAGAAGAAGGCATCGAACAGCGACAGGCTTTGTCGCGGCGATGGCAGCGCCCGCAACACGGCGTAATACCAGAACAGGATTTGAACCAGCAGCGGAATATTTCGGAAAGTCTCGACATAGATCGTCGCCAAGCGCGCCAACAGCCAGTTGGGCGACAAGCGAGCGATACCCACCGTGAAACCGATGATCGTGGCCGCCACGATCCCCAACGCCGACACCAGTAGCGTATTGAGCAAGCCGATGACGAACGTTTTGCCGTAGGTACTATCGCTGGTGTACTCGATCAATGTTTGTGGAATGGAAAAGCCGGCGCGCCCCTCCAGAAAGCCGAAACCGGTATGGATACCCCGGGCTTCGAGGTTGAGCAGCGTATTGTGGATCAGGTAACCGATGAAAACCGCCAGCACCAAAAACAGCACGGTCTGGATAATCAGGGCACGAATGGCGGGATTCCGCCATAAAGGCCCCTGCCCCCGTCGCGGCAGGGTAGTGGATGGACGCAGCATGAGTTGTCTCTACTCGAGCGTTGAGAGGCACCGCGCCCCGGCGCTCAGACCGAAGGGGCGCGGTGTCGAGAGGACGATTTGACGCTTAGCGAATCGGCGGGGCGTACTGGATGCCCCCGTCGTTCCACAGCGCGTTGATGCCGCGGTCGATCTTCAGCGGCGAGTCTGCCCCGACATTGCGCGCGTAGATCTCAGCGTAGTTACCTACCTGCTTGATGATGTTGTAGGCCCAGGCATTGTCCAGCCCCATCTGCTCGCCGTACTTGCCATCCTTGCCCAGCAGACGCGCGACGCCCGGATTCGGCGGATTGTCGCGCATGTCGTCGACGTTCTTGCTGGTCACACCGAGCTCTTCCGCGTTGAGCATCGCGAACAGCGTCCACTTGACGATGCCGAACCACTGATCGTCGCCCTGGCGGACGACCGGCCCCAGCGGCTCCTTGGAGATACGCTCGGGGAGAATGGTAACGCTATCCGGGTCTGGAAGCTGCAGGCGCAATGCTGCCAGCTGCGAGGAATCCGACGTCAGCACGTCACAGCGCCCGCTGGCGAAGCCCTGTGCGGTCTGGTCGGGCGTATCGAACGTAACCAGCTGGTAATCAAGATCGTTGGCAGGGAAATAATCCGCGATGTTGAGCTCGTGGGTAGTGCCGGACTGGATACAGATCGTCGCGCCGCTGAGCTCCTTGAGGCTACTCACACCGAGGTCTTTGGCGACCATGAAGGCTTGGCCGTCGTAAAAGGTCACGCCAGTGAAGTTCAGACCCAGCGCGTTGTCACGCATGGCCGTCCAGGTGGTGTTGCGTGATAGCACGTCCACCTCGCCGGACTGGAGCGCCGTGAAACGCTCCTTGGCCGTCAGCGGCGTAAACGCGACCGACTCTGACTTGCCCAGAGTCGCAGCGGCCACCGCGCGACAAAAATCGGCATCGATGCCGGTCCAGTATCCGTTCTGGTCCGGCGCAGAGAATCCCGTCAGACCCGCGTTGACGCCACAACGAAGATTGCCGTTGCTTTTGACGTCATCCAGTGTGGCAGCTTGAGCTTGTGTAACAGCCAGGATCCCTAGTGCAGCGACGGATAGTAGAGACAGGCTTTTGTTCTTATCGTGCATGTGGAATCAACTCCCTTGCGTTATCGTTTGAGTGCATGCCGAGCATGCTCGTACGACAGTAGCAAAGTCCATTCCACATCTGTCTTATTGCGGTTGAAAGTTCACTTCAACGCTATTTAGCGCTATCCGATGCCATCGACTTCCGGGAAGCGCAAACGTGAAGCCGATAACAATCGCAACATTTTGTTTCAAAACGGTGCGTGACCGAACCCGCTGCACCAAAAGACGCCATCGAAAATGCCAGCTTGCGTTGAATTCACCGGTGCCGTTCGCCCGTGGCGAATCGAATGTTCAACCAAAGAATGAGTTGGCCGAGCCCACAACCGCAGGCGGCACCGAGGGCATTGGCAAGAATATCGTTCCAGTCACCACCGTGGCGTCCAGGCGCCCAAAGCTGTAGATATTCGATGGCGATGCTGAACGCGACTGCCGCCATCCAGGCCGTTGCCCAGCGGCATCCGGTGAGGCGCAGCCCCGCAGCCAATCCGGCGTAGGCAACGAAGTGATTGAACTTGTCCCAGGGCAGGTGCTGCGGCAGCTCGGCCGCCGGACTCAGGCTGCCCCAGGCGATACCCGCGATCCAGATCAGCGTCGCCAGTGCGCATCCTTTTTGCCAGACGCTCTTGCGCATCGACGTCTCTCCTCGTTCGCTGCGTTGTTCACAACCTCGGCAATGGCGGCTTAACCTTAGCCGACCAGTTCAGGCGGCAGCCCACAGCGTCGGCAGAATTCGGGGGGTAGCGATTCCAGCCAGCGTTCATGGCCCTCGAGGCGCCCGGCGCCGGCGAATGCCAGTCGATGGCGATGATTACCGATGAATCGATAGCCTCCCTCACGCACGGGTCGCGGCACCCAGCGTAGCGCGCTGAGACATTGCCATGACCCCTGCAGCCGATTGCCGAGACGCCAGGCGGCGTCGCTATTACGGCTGAGCTGGCCATCGGCGATGTACCAGATGCTGTCGGTCCGCGCGAAATCGATCTCGAAATGCTCGCCGAGCCGGCGGGATACCGCGCTCGTCAGACCGGCGATACGCAGCTGGCTATCGGGGCGTTCGTGCGCCAACAACCAGCGCACCGAACGCCGACAGAACGGGCAGTCGGCATCGAACAGCAGCAGGCCATCGCCGGAGTCTTTACCGACAGGCTCCCGGCCGACAGGCTCATTGGTGATAGGCGGGACTGAGCTCATGCAACGCATCCATGAACGCCGTGACGTGGTCAGGGTCGGCGAACTGACTGATACCGTGCCCCAGATTGAAGACGTGTCCCTCGCCCGGGCCGAAGCTATCGAGGACGCGGGCCACTTCTTCCCGAATCCGCGCTGGCGGCGCAAATAGCACGTTGGGATCGAGATTGCCCTGCAGCGCCACCTGACCACCCACGCGGCGCCGTGCGTCGCTCAGCTCCGTGGTCCAATCCAGCCCCACCGCATCGCAGCCGCTCTCGGCGATCGATTCGAGCCACTGTCCGCCGTTCTTGGTGAACACGATCACCGGCACGCGACGACCATCGTGCTCACGGATCAAGCCGCTGACGATGCGCTGCATGTAGGCCAGAGAGAATTCACGATAGGCCGGCGTCGACAGCGCACCACCCCAGGTATCGAAGATCTGCACCACCTGCGCGCCGGCGCGGATCTGGGCATTGAGATAGTCGGTGACCGCCGTCGCCAGGATGCCCAGCAACGCATGAAGCGTTTCCGGATCGCCATAGAGCATCGCCTTGAGATGGCGGAAATCCTTGCTCGAACCGCCTTCGACCATGTAGGTCGCGAGCGTCCACGGGCTACCGGAGAAACCGATCAGCGGCACACGCCCGTTGAGCTCGCGGCGGATCGTGCTGACGGCGTTCATGACATAATCGAGATCGCGCTCGGCATTCGGCGCGGTGAGTGCGGCAACGTCGGCGGCAGAGCGCACCGTCTTGCGGAACTTGGGACCTTCGCCGGTCTCGAAGTAGAGCCCGAGACCCATGGCATCCGGAATGGTCAGGATATCCGAAAATAGAATCGCCGCATCCAACGGATAACGCTCGAGCGGCTGCAGCGTCACTTCGCAGGCCAGCTCGGCATTGCGACAGAGATCCATGAAGCTACCGGCGTGGGCGCGGGTTTCTCGATATTCCGGCAAGTAGCGCCCGGCCTGGCGCATCATCCAGACCGGCGTACGGTCGACAGGTTGGCGAGCCAGCGCCCGCAGCAGGCGGTCGTTTTGCAGCGCCTGCGGCGGGCGCTCGTGATGAGAGGTCATAACGGCCTTCAGATTTCGAGATTTGCCCTCATTGTAACGGATCGGCCGGTAGGCCTGTTATAATGCCGCCCCTTTAATTGTTGGCGCTTTTGCCCAGTATTTGACGCCAAACACCTGAGCGCTTCTCCACATCGCGAGGTCATCGTGACGATCCGCTTCATCGCCGCATCGCAACTACCCACTCCTTGGGCGACGTTCATGCTGCACGGCTTCGAGGAAGAGGCCACCGGCAAGGAACATGTCGTGCTGACGCTCGGCGACATCACCACGCCGGAACCGGTGCTGGCGCGAGTGCATTCGGAATGCCTGACCGGCGATGCCCTGTTCTCGATGCGCTGCGACTGCGGCTATCAACTCCAGGAGGCGCTCAAACGAATCGCCGACGAAGGCCGTGGCGCGCTGCTGTATCTGCGTCAGGAAGGGCGCGGCATCGGTCTGCTCAACAAGATTCGCGCCTATGCGCTGCAGGACGATGGCGCCGACACGGTCGAAGCCAACGAGCGCCTCGGTTTCGGTGCCGACCAGCGCCGCTACGATATCTGCGTGCCGATGCTGGATCACCTGGGGATCCAGTCGCTACGCTTGATGACCAACAACCCGCGCAAGGTCGAAGCCCTGAGCAATGATGGCGTCGAGATCCGCGAACGCCTGCCGATCACCACCGGCCGCAATCCGTTCAATGAGCATTACTTGACCACCAAGGTCGGCAAGCTCAACCACATGATGGATCTGGACGACTTCACCCCGGCAAGCGACGTGGACATCGAACGCGACGCGTGATTTTTCTCGCACTTCACGCATTCCGAGTGCAGCCGACGTCACGTTGGCGTCATCATGACTTCATAGACTGAACGCCGAGGTCTTGATTCAGCCACAACAGTAGTCGCAATAATCGTTCTAACAGACAGCTTTCCGAATTCTGCCGCCTTGGTGGCAGCCGCCTCGATCGCAGAGAGGTTTCGAAAATCATGTCAGAGCTGCCGCCAGCCCCCTCCAACCCCGCTGAACTCGGCGAGTTCTCGCGGCTCGAGGAGTGGCTGCACAGTATCAGCCACGGCGTCGGCGCCGCCCTGAGTCTCGCCGGGATGATCGTGCTGATCGTGCTGGCCAGCCTCGCCGCCCACGTCGATCCCTGGAAGATCGTCAGCGTCTCGCTCTACGGTAGCTGCCTGCTGCTGCTCTACACCGCCTCGACGCTCTACCACGGCTTTCGCAGCCGGCGCCTCAAGCGCGTCTTCCAGGCTTTCGATCACTGCGCCATCTACCTGCTGATCGCCGGTACCTATACGCCGTTTCTGCTGGTCAATCTGCGCGGCCCGATGGGTTGGGCGCTGTTCGGCGTGATCTGGAGCCTGGCGCTGGGCGGCATCGCGGTGCGTCTGGCCTGGCCGCACCGATTCAGCATCCTGCGCGTGTTCATCTACCTGATCATGGGCTGGCTGATCCTGATCGCCTCCGGCGACATGGCCGAGCACCTGCCGGATAGCGGTATCGCGCTGCTGGTCGCCGGCGGCATCACCTATACCGTCGGCGTGATCTTCTATGCCATCCGCGCGATTCCCTTCCATCACGCCATCTGGCACCTGTTCGTGATCGGCGGTAGCGTCTGCCACTTCCTGGCAGTCTATACCGCCGTGCTCCCGTTCGAGACGTAACCGGCAGAGAGAGCCCTTAGCCGGTAGACAGATAGACCTTAGCCGGCAACGAGAGACAATGAGGAGATCGGCGTTATCATGGCTTCGGCGGCGCCGCTTTGGCGACGCTCCCGTTCGAATACCGTTTTGAATATCGGGTTCCAGTATCTAAGGACTGCCATGTTTCGCTGGTTCGAAAACCGTCTCGATCCCTTTCCCCCGCAGGAGCCGCAGCGCCCGCCGGACACACTGATCGCGTTCTGCCTGCATTACACCCGCGGTGCGTGGCCGTATTTGATGGCAGCGACGGTGCTGATGGCGTTGATCGCTGGCATCGAAGTGTGGATGTTCGGCTTTCTCGGCAACATCGTCGACTGGTTGGCGGCGCAGGATCGCGAGACGTTTCTCGTCAATCAGGGCTGGAAACTGGCCGGCATGGCTTTCATCGTGCTGATCCTGCTGCCCGGAATGGTCTGGCTGCATTCGCTGTTGCAGCACCAGTCGCTGATGGGCAACTTCCCCATGCGTATCCGCTGGCTGGCGCATCGTTATCTATTGCGACAGTCGATGCATTTCTATCAGGACGAATTCGCCGGGCGCATCGCCACCAAGGTGATGCAGACATCACTGGCCGTGCGCGAATGCGTCATTCAACTATTCGATGTGCTCAACTACGTCATCGTCTACTTTCTGGGTACGCTGATCCTGGTGGGAAACGCCGATTGGCGACTGGCAATGCCACTGGTCGTATGGCTTGCCGGCTATCTCGTTCTGCTGCGGATCTTCGTGCCGATCATGGGCCGGGTTTCCAAATCCCAGGCCGATGCCCGCTCGCGCATGACCGGAAGCATCGTCGACAGCTACAGCAACATCCAGACGGTCAAGCTGTTCTCGCATGCCAGTCGCGAAGCCACTTTCGCCAAGGAGAGCATGGACGGCTTTCTGGTCACCGTTTACCGCCAGATGCGGCTGGTTACCGCCCTTGAAGGCTCGCTTTATCTGCTCAACGCCCTGCTGGTGTTCAGCATCGGCTGGCTATCCATCTCTCTGTGGTTGGGGGAAGCCGTCAGCGTTGGCGCCGTCGCCGTGGCGCTGGGACTGGTGATGCGGTTGTGGGGCATGTCGCAGTGGATCATGTGGGAAGTCTCAAGGCTGTTCGAGAACATCGGCACGGTGCAGGACGGCATGGCAACCCTGTCGCTGCCGCACCAAATCGAGGACGAACCCGACGCACAGCCACTTTCCATCGATCGAGGGGAGATTACGTTCGACCGCATCCGCTTCCATTACGGCAAAGGCGGCGGCGTTATCGATGAGCTGTCGCTGACGATCCGTCCCGGCGAGAAGATCGGTCTGATCGGGCCTTCGGGCGCGGGCAAGTCGACTCTGGTCAATCTGCTGTTGCGTTTCTATGACCTGGAGGGCGGGGCGATTCGCATCGATGGTCAGGATATCGCCGGGGTGAGGCAAGAAAGCCTGCGCGCGCAGATCGGCATGGTCACGCAGGACACCTCGCTGCTGCATCGCTCGGTGCGCGATAACCTGCTCTATGGTCGACCCGATGCCAGTGATGAGATGGCGTGGCAAGCAGCCAAGGAGGCCCACGTCTCTGACTTCATCGAAGCATTGCGGGATACTCACGGCAATGAAGGTCTCGATGCCCATGTCGGCGAACGCGGGGTCAAGCTCTCGGGCGGCCAGCGTCAGCGTCTCGCCATCGCCCGGATGATGCTCAAGGATGCGCCGATCCTGATTCTCGACGAAGCCACCTCGGCGCTCGATTCCGACGTCGAGGCTGCGATCCAGGAAAATCTCGATCGGCTGATGGAGGGCAAGACGGTCATTGCCATCGCCCACCGTCTCTCCACCATTGCCGCCATGGATCGCCTGGTGGTGATGGAACAGGGCCGCATCGTCGAAGCGGGCAGCCATGCTGAGTTGATCCGCCACAATGGCCTCTATGCGCGGCTGTGGCGACGTCAGTCCGGCGGCTTTCTGGAAGCGGAAGATGCGCCCCCTTCAGCCCACGAGACGAGTTCCTAGTCGCTAGTCGCTAGTCGCTAGTCGCTAGTCGCTAGTCGCTAGTGTCAGGATGAGCGGCTGCCGATGTCGATGTCGAGCGCGCCGGCAACCCCGCGACACCGTACAGTGCCGAATCGCTGCTGCCGGCCGCGGAAATGACACTGAAGGTGCCGTCGGTTTCCAGTACCACCGCATGTACGCTCTCGACGTCGGCGATCCCGTTTTCCCGGATGGCCGCCATGACCTCGGCTTCGACCACTCTCTCGCTGCGCAGGGTCTCGTGGCGATACTGACCGTCATAGAGCAATAATGTTGGCTGTGACTTGACCAGGTTCTTGATGTCGCGTGAGCGCACCGAGGTGAACGTGATGACGAACTGCATCAAGACGATGACCAGAAACGCCGTGATGCTTTGACCCAACGAGACTTGCGTCGAGACCAGCGCCGTCGACAGCGTCGAACCCAGCGCAATAGTGACCACGAAATCGAAAGCGTTCCATTTCGACAGTGTGCGTTTGCCGGATAGCCGGATGATGACGATCAGCACCAGATAGCTGATGATGCCGACGACGATCGTGTGGACGATCGGATGCATGGGTAAACTCCTGCTCGAGCAGCGGACAAAGAAACTGTCAGCGTAGGCGCCGCTGGCCGATGCGGCCAGCGTTTACGGCTACGCGCGTCTTCCGTCCGACCGAAGCTGGACCAGGTCTCGCCGCTAACTCGACAGCTTCAGCCCCACGACCGCCGCGACGATCATGCCGACGAAAGCCAGCCGCAGCGGGCGTCGCGATTCGCCCCACAGCAGCATGCCCATCAGCGTACTGCCCAGCGTGCCGATCCCGGTGAAGATGGCGTAGGCCACGCCCATGTCGATCGAACGCATGGCGACCGACAGCAGGCTGAGCGAGCAGCCGAAACCGACGACGAGCAGCAGCAAACCTTGCAGGCGCAGGCCGCGATTGAGGCGATCGAAGCCGGCGACGCCAACGATTTCGCAAACGCCCGATGCCAGAAGTGCGAGCCAGTGAAGCGTGGTCGGTTCCATCAGTCGCTCACCTGCTGTAATCCGATCACACCCACCAGCAGCAGCACGATGAACGCCAATACCGGCCAGTGAAACGCCACACCAAAGAACAGCCAGTCGGCAATGGCCGTGCCCGCAGCGCCCAGACCGACGAATACCGTATAAACGGTACTTGTCGGCATGGTGCGCACGGCAATCGAAGCCAACCACAGACTGGTCACCGCCAGGGCGACGGTCAATACCCACGTCGGCATCGAGTCGGCGTACTTGAGTCCGCTGGCCCAGCCCACTTCGGCCAGGCCGGCCAGCGGCAGAATTCCCCATTGTGGTCGCATCATGGCTTGATCGCTTCGTTAAAAAGAGGCTAACTAACGGTCGTTAGTTTACTCGACCCCATCAGTCTCGGCAAGCTATCCTCTCAGACTCATCGGAAGACGACCTTTGAACACCCGTGACCGCCTCAAGCAGATTGGCCTTTCGCTGTTCGCTCGCCATGGCTACGAAGGCACCACCCTGGCGCAGATCGCCACTGCCGCCGGCATCAAGAAGCCTTCGATCTACAACCATTTCGACAGCAAGGCAGCCCTGTTTCTGGAGCTGTCTCGCGATGCCGACAACGACATGGTCGCGCTGATCGATGCCAGCCTGGCCCAACAAGCAGATGCGCCGTTCGAACAGCGGCTGCGGGATCTTCTACAGCAATGCGCCACCTTCGCTTATCGCGAGCACCAGGGCGTATTCTATAAGCGCTTTCTGCTGTTCCCGCCGCAGGAACTCGTCATCGAAGTCGAGGCGATTACCGAACAGGGCGAATCGCGGATCGATCGACGCCTCGTCGAATTCGTGCAGGAAGGACGTCGAATGGGCGCCTTGCGCACGACGTTGACCGACGATCATTTCATCGCCGCGTTCTACTGCGTGGTCGACGGGCTACTCTCGGAGACTTTCATGTATGAAAAGCGAGAACTGGAGCGCCGGTTCGAAGGCGTCTGGTCGGTGTTCTGGGCGGGCGTGAAGGCAGGATGATCATGCCGTCTCGGGTTTGCGATAGGCCTGGTAGCAGTGCTGGTTGCGCTCGAGCGCGACGACGGAGTGAGTGTCGAGGCCGGGAATATCGGCGGTTTCCAATCCCTCCAGCGCGGCAATGGTGTCCGGCGGACAGCCATTGCGTGGCGGGATATCGTTCCAGCCCAACAGGAACAGGCCGCCGGGCTTGAGGCAGGCCACAGCGCCGGCAAAGGCCGATTCCACCGCGTCAGGTTCGTCGAGCCCCCAGCCCAGCACGCCGTTGCAGATCACCGCATCCAGACTGCCCAATGCCACGTGTTCGACGATATTCGTCATGTCAGCGACGATATGCGGGTCACCGCCGAATGCCGCCTTGGCCGGATCGATCTCCATGGTCAGGACGCATTTGCGCGACAGAAGCTGAGGGTAGTGGCGGGTATACCAGGCGCAGCCCACCAGCAGCAAAGCTTCCACCGTTGGGTCACGATCCAGCGCGGGTAACACCACGTCCTCGAGCAGACGTCGATCGCCGTAGCGATAGCGCAATACCCAACCACTCTTGTCGATCGTGCCCAGCATGCGGGCGGCGGTACGGTAGAGATCGGCCTTCGCGGGCATCCAGTCACGTCCTTGTCGCGGCAGTCACGGCGTTCGGATCTCTATCTAAGCGTGTTAGCCGGTACGAGACAATAGCAATCGATCCGATCGCGGCCGGTCGTGGAAAATTGACAGAAGCCGCCAGCAATAGGTGTCGCCGGCGGCTTCTGTCGGAACGGGCAATCCCTGACGCTACGACCCAGGAGACGGTTCAGCCACGCTGTTCTCGCGTTTTCTTGATCAGGTCGTAAGCATTGCTGATCTCGCTGGTGCGCTCCTTGGCCATTTCGCGCATGCTCTCCGGCAAGCCTTTGCCGGCCAGCTTGTCGGGATGGTTCTCGCTCATCAGTTTGCGATAGGCGCGCTTGAGCTCGGCGTCCGTTGCCTCTTCGGAAAGACCCAGCACGCGATAGGCATCTTCCAGCGACTGACCGCTGCTCGCGCCGCCAGCGCCTTGAGCACCACCGCGCAGCATCGCTTCGATCTGCTGAATCTCGGCCTCGGAGAAGCCGAGCCCCCGCGCCACTCGCAGAAGCATGTCATGCTCGGCGGGATGCATCTGACCGTCAGCGGCGATCGCTGCCAATTGCACCTGCAAAAACACCTGCAGCAGGGCACGCTGGCTCCCGGCAACCTGCCGGATTTTGGCCACCTCGGCATCGAGATCGAACTCTGGCTCCTTACCGCGGTTGAACGCCGCCTTGGCGCGTTCGCGCATCTCCCCGCCCAGACGGAGGCGGTCGAAAAGCATCTCCGCCGTGCGGATTTCGTCCTGGGTGATATGGCCGTCGACCTTGCACACGCAGCCCATCACCGCGAAGGTCGATTCCAGGAACTGGTGTTGAATGTTGACGACGCGTCCCAACAGCGAGCTGCGCAGCTTGCGGCTGACCCACCAGCCGATGGCGGCACCGATCAAGAGTCCCGGCAACTTGCCGAAGAGATAGCCGATGACGGCGCCGATCAGAATGGCAATTGACATGAAGTTCCTATCAGTCGTTGTTAGTGTTCAACCGGATGCGAATGGCGGCTTCGATGCCATCGGCATCCAGACCGCAATCGCGCAGTAGTTCGGCCGGCTTGCCGTGCTCGACGAAAGCATCGGGAATACCCAGATTCAGCACCTGAGCTTCGACTCCCTCCGCCGCCAGCAGTTCGTTGACGCCACCGCCGGCACCGCCGGCAATCACATTCTCTTCGAGCGTGACCAACAGGTCATGATCGCGCGCGGCAGCCAGGATCGCCTCGCGATCCAGTGGCTTCACCGAGCGCATGTTGAGATGAGTCGCATCGAGGCGCTCAGCCACCTCAGTGGCCGGCGTATTCAGGCTGCCGAAGGCGAGCAGTGCAATGCTTTTGCCGTCACCGCCTTTTCGTCGACGCCGCTCCTGCGCTTCACCGACTGCCACGCGCGCCTCGAGATCCGTCGGGATCTCGCTGCCCGGCCCGGTGCCGCGCGGATAGCGTACCGCTGCCGGACCCGCATGATGATAGGCGGTCGAGAGCATCGCCCGACACTCGGCCTCGTCCGCCGGTGCCAGAATGATCATGCCCGGCACGCAGCGCAGATAGGAGAGATCCAGCGCGCCATGATGCGTCGGACCGTCTTCACCTACCAACCCCGCGCGATCGATGGCAAAGGTGACGTCGAGATGCTGCACGGCGACGTCATGAATGAGCTGGTCGTAGCCGCGCTGCAGAAAGGTCGAGTAGATCGCCACCACCGGCTTCATCGCCTCGCAGGCCATGCCGGCGGCCAGCGTCACCGCATGCTGCTCGGCGATTGCCACATCAAAATAGCGCTCGGGATAGGTCTGCGAGAAGCGGATCAGATCGGAGCCTTCGCGCATTGCCGGCGTGATCCCGATCAGACGCGAATCCTCGGCCGCCATGTCGCACAGCCAGTCGCCGAACACGTTGCAGTACTTGCGCGGCTTCGGGCGCAATGAATCGTCGGGCTTAGGCTTCGGTTCGAGCTTCGGCGACTCAGGCGGTACCAGCTCGGCGTCGTGCGGCTTCGGGCACGATGAATCGCGTGGCGTCTTTTCCAGCTTGGTGATCGCATGAAAGCCGATGGGGTCGGCCTCCGCCGGACGAAAGCCGCGCCCCTTGCGGGTCCGAATATGCAGGAACTGCGGGCCGTCGAGATCGCGCACGGCTTCCAGCGCCTGATTCAGCGCCGCCAGATCGTGACCGTCGATGGGGCCGAGATAGTTGAACCCCATCTCCTCGAACAACGTTGCCGGACTGATCATACCCTTGACGTGCTCTTCGGTGCGCCGGGCGAACTCGAGCGCACCGGGCAGATGCGACAGCACCCGCTTGCCGTTCTCGCGCATGGCGGCATACGGCTTACTGGTCAGAATACGGGTCAGGTAACTGGCCATGCCGCCGACGTTTTCCGAGATCGACATTTCGTTGTCATTGAGCACGACCAGCAGATTGGCGTTGACGTGGCCGGCATGGGCCAGCGCCTCGAACGCCATGCCCGCGGTCAGCGCGCCGTCTCCGATCACCGCGCAGACACGACGTTTTTCACCCTTGGTCCGCGCACTCAGCGCCATGCCCAGCGCCGCTGAGATCGACGTACTCGAATGGCCGACGCCGAAGGTGTCGAACGGCGACTCTTCACGCCGCGGGAACGCTGCCAGCCCACCGTACTGGCGAATGCTCGCCAGTGCTTCGCGACGTCCGGTCAGAATCTTGTGCGGATAGGCCTGATGGCCGACGTCCCACAGCAAGCGATCATGCGGGGTTTCCAGCGCGCGATGCAGCGCCACGGTCAACTCGACCACGCCGAGTCCGGCGCCGAAGTGGCCGCCGCTGCAACCCACGCTGTAGAGCAGATAAGCCCGCAGCTCGTCGGCGACCTGGCGCTGCTTTTCCAGCGACAGACGGCGCAATCCGGCCGGCGTGTCGAGCGTATCGAGCAGCGGCGTCGGCGGGCGCTGAGTGGGAATCTCGTCGAACAGCTTCATAGACATAGGTTTACCGGTCAGTGATCGCGATCGATCATGAAACGAGCCAGTGCCGCCAGCGGCTGGCCGGCTTCGCCCAACGGCTCGAGAGCATCGAGCGCGTCGTTCAGCAGGTCGCGCGCGCGGGCCTGCGCCTGCGCGACGCCGAGAAGGGCGGGATACGTCGGCTTGTCGCGTCGCGCGTCGGCGCCGGACGTCTTGCCCAGCGTCCGGGTATCACCGGTGACGTCGAGAACGTCGTCATGAATCTGGAATGCCAGACCCATGGCCGAGGCGTAGTGGTCCAGCGCCGCGACCCGCGGATCGGACTCGTCGACCGCCACCAGCGCGCCCAAGCGTACCGCGGCTCGTATCAACGCACCTGTCTTGTGCTGATGCATGGCCTGCAACGCTGCGAGATCCATCGCGCCCCCGACGGCGCCGAGATCGATCGCCTGCCCCGCCGCCATGCCGTCCCGCCCTGCCGCCCGGGCGAGCGTGGTGATCAAGGCGCCCAGACGCGGATGCGCCCGGGACGCCAGCGCCTCGAACGCGAGCGTCTGCAGCGCGTCGCCGGCCAGAATCGCCAGCGGTTCGTCGAACGCGCGATGCACCGTGGGTCGGCCACGACGCAGGTCGTCGTCGTCCATTGCCGGGAGATCGTCATGGACCAGCGAATAAGCGTGGATCATCTCGATCGCCGCCGCCGGTGCATCCAAGGCATCATCTTCGGCACCGAGCGCGCGTCCAGCGAGATAGACCAGCACCGGGCGCAGCCGCTTGCCAGTGCCCAGCACGCTGTAACGAATGGCATCGTCGAGCGAGGCGCAGGTACCCGCAGGGCGGTTGAGCCAACCGGCCAGCACATGCTCGCTGCGTGATCGTGCGGCGTCGATCACGCCTCCGGTGCCAGCCGCCTCAGCGTTCATCGTGCGGCTCCTGCGCCTCGAACGGCTCCCGATTGTCAAATGGCACCGCCTGCAGCGAGCCATCACCCTGCTCGAGCAACGCCTGCACCTTGAGTTCGGCACTGTCGAGACGATGCTGGGCATCCCGTGTCAGCCGGATACCACGCTCAAACGCGGTCAACGAGGCCTCCAGCGTCAGTTCGCCGGATTCGAGCTGGGCGACCAGCATCTCGAGCTGGTCCAGCGTCGCGGCAAAGTCCTTGGGACCGTCCTTGGAAACGTCCTTGTCAGCCATCTTGTCGGGCATGGGGCTCTCATGTCATCGCTCGAAGACGCCCTGATGGCGCCGGGAGCGTTCTTCGAGGCGCGAGCGTCGAAACGCCGTCGCGCCAGTTCGGAAACTGGCTTCTCAGTATACACCGCCGCCCGGGGGGGTCGTCTGCCCTTGGCGGCAAATCCGGCCATCAAGAGCTTGTCATCAAGAGCCCTGTCATCGCCATCATGACTGGCATCCGCGTCATGAATCCGAGTCATTGATTAACGTAGGTCAAATTGCAGGCTTTTAGCAGCATTTGCGCGCAATATCTTCGCAATATTTGCCGAGTCGACTGGAAGATCCCGCCGAGACTTTCTAGCTTCATTGGACGCGATCAATCATTGCGCCAGCTAGGAAGCCAAAGACACCAAAGGGAGCCATCATCATGAAGGCATTAGTCTACCAAGGTAGCCGCGACGTTCGCGTCGAGAACGTTCCCGAACCCACGATCGAGCAGGATGACGATATCGTCCTGCGAGTTACCGCCACCGCCATCTGCGGTTCCGATCTTCACCTCTATCGCGGATCGATGCCGGCCACCGAACCCGGGGATATTTTCGGCCACGAGTTCATGGGTATCGTCGAAGAAGCAGGCTCCGCCGTCACCGGCGTCAAGAAAGGTGATCGGGTCGTCGTGCCCTTCGTCATCGCCTGCGGTAGCTGCTTTTTCTGTCAGCACGCGCTTTACGCCGCCTGCGAGACCACCAACCCCGACGCGGGTGGCGCGCTCAACAAGAAGTCGATTCCCGCGCCAGCGGCACTGTTCGGATTCTCGCACATGTACGGTGGTGTTCCCGGCGGCCAAGCCGAATACGTGCGCGTGCCCCAGGCCAACACCGGGGCATTTCCGATTGCCGATGGGCTCGACGACGAACAGGTACTGCTCCTGTCCGACATCCTGCCGACCGCCTATCAGGCGGTGCTGAACGCCGGCATCACGCGCGGCTCAAGCGTAGCCATTTTCGGCGCCGGCCCGGTGGGGCTGCTCTCGGCGGCCTGTGCGCGAATGGAAGGCGCCGAACGCATCATCATGATCGACAACCAAGGCTACCGCCTCGACTTCGCCAAGCAAGCCTATGATGTGGAAACACTCGACTTCGATCAGGTCGATGACGTCGCCGAAGCGATCATCCAGACGACCGATGGCCACCGGGGTGTGGACGCCGTGATCGATGCCGTGGGCTACGAGGCCAAGGGCCACGGCGGCAAACTACCGGCGATGGACAACTTCGAGGTCGAAAGCAGCGACATTGCGCTCCATCAGTGCCTGGCCGCGGTGCGTCGCGGCGGCAACATCAGCATTCCCGGCGTCTATGCCGGTGCCGTCGACGGTTTCCTGATCGGGGATTTCTTCGACAAGGGCCTGACCATGAAAGGGGGCCAGACTCATGTTCATCATTATCTACCAAAGTTGTTGGAAGCCATCGAGCAGGGCACACTCAAGCCCGAGGCGATCATCAGTCATCGCATGACGCTGGATCAGGCTCCCGACGGCTATCGCCTGTTCGACGACAAGCAGGACGACTGCCGCAAGATCGTGCTGACGCCTTAGATTGGCTTAGATCGATATCACAACGGTAGCTCACGACGCCCCCGACGCGGGGCGTTTTCGTGGCGGCGTCATTATGGCTCGCCTCGACAGCACGACCGCCTGGCAAATGCATTCGACTCATGCTGAAGCCGCGTCATTTTCATCCCGCCTTGCAGTGCCTGTGTTAAGCTGTGCGCCCGCTGGCGCCGCTGTGGAGGAGGTTCCTGCCTCAGTCCCGCCAGATCTTCCCCATGATTGCGACGCCACTTTTATGCCAGCGTCGCCACAAGCCGATGAAGAAGGGTTGATCCACCAATGGCCAAGACGTCTCTGGACAAGAGCAAGATCAAGATCCTCCTGCTCGAGGGCATTCATCAGTCCGCCGTGGACACGTTGCTGAACGCGGGTTACACCAATATCGAGACGCTTTCCACGTCGCTGACCGAAGAGGATCTGATCGAGAAGATCCGTGACGTGCACTTCATCGGCCTTCGCTCCCGGACCCAGCTCACCGAGCAGGTCTTCGCCGCCGCCGAAAAACTGACCGCCGTCGGCTGCTTCTGCATCGGCACCAATCAGGTCGATCTCGATGCGGCGCTCAAGCGCGCCATTCCCGTGTTCAACGCGCCCTACTCCAATACGCGTTCGGTGGCAGAGCTGGTACTGGCCGAGACGGTCATGCTGCTGCGTGGCATTCCCGAGAAGAACGCCCGCGCGCACCAGGGCGGCTGGCTGAAATCGGCCAAGAACTCGCATGAGACTCGCGGCAAGACCCTGGGTATCGTCGGCTATGGCAGTATCGGCGCCCAGCTCTCGGTACTTGCCGAATCGCTCGGTCTCGACGTGCTCTACTACGATGTCGTGACCAAACTGGCGATGGGGAATGCGCGTCAGGTGGGTAGCCTCGAGGAACTGCTGGCACGCGCCGACGTGATCAGCCTCCATGTGCCGGATCTGCCCTCGACGCGCTGGATGATCGGCGCCGAGCAGATCGCGCTGATGAAGCAGGGTAGCATTCTGATCAACGCCTCGCGTGGTTCGGTCGTCGACATCGAAGCCTTGGCCGAAGCGCTCAAGAGCGGCAAGCTGCTGGGCGCGGCGATCGATGTCTTCCCGGTCGAGCCCAAGGGTGCCAACGAAGAGTTCACCTCGCCGCTACGCGGCCTCGAGAATGTCATCCTGACCCCGCATATCGGTGGTTCGACACTGGAAGCTCAGCAGAACATCGGGATCGAGGTTGCCGAGAAGCTGGTCACCTACTCCGACAACGGCACCACCATCACCTCGGTCAACTTCCCCGAAGTGGCGCTGCCTTCGCATCCGGACAAGCATCGTCTGCTGCACATTCACGAAAACGTGCCCGGCGTGCTCTCCGAGATCAACCGAGTACTCTCCGAGAACGGCATCAACATTGCCGGTCAGTTCCTGCAGACCAACGACAAGGTCGGCTACGTCGTCATCGATGTCGACAAGGCCTACGGCAAGCAGGCCCTGGAAGCGCTCAAGCAGGTCGATCACACTCTGCGTCTGCGCGTGCTCTATTCCGAGAGCGATTACCAGGCGTAACGCTACTGCGCACGAACCATCGCAACGCGACATGGCCCCTTCAAGGGGCCATGTCATCCCGCATACTGACGTTTCCGCTACAAGCTACGAACGCTAGCGGGGCAGCAGTCGGCTAACGCTGGCAATGAAAAGCCGCCCCAGGGCGGCTTTTCGCGTTCAATCCATTACGTCAGCGAGCGGCGATCAACGCCACCGGCCCGCCCTGATCGGTGAACGTTTCAAGGCAGCTCGCCCGAGCCATTCTGCCCGCGCGAGGCATCCGCCGGGTTGGCGGTCGGGCCGTCCTGCGGCACGCCAGGCTTGACCTCGCGCTGACCATTATCGTAGCGATTGAAGGTGCAGCCACTGACCAGAGAGAGCAATAGCAGTGCTCCGACGACAGAGATAAAAATGCGCATAAGAGTTCCTTGAATCATCGTTAGCGGTGGCGATACTCGGGCGCCACTCTCGTAGATTAAAAATCAACACCGATACCAGCATAGAACGTTCTTGCCGGTGCCGGCTCGAAATAGCGGTCGTTATTGGCATTGATACGCACGTTGGCGTAATGCTCGACATCGAACAGGTTGCGGATGCCGCCGTAGAGCTTGAGCACCGTATCGCCGCCCAGACGCCAGCCATCTCCCCCGCGCAGATTGACCAACCAGTAGTCGCCGACATCTACCTCGTTGGCGTTGTCGGCCACCATATCGCCGACATACTGCGTCTCCAGCGTCGCGAAGCGTTGATCCAGCCCTTGCCAGGTCAGCCGGTTGACCCAGGTCTGCTCGGGTAGACCAGGAATGCGATTGCCGTCGTAATCGCCGCCCTGCGCATCGAAGCTGTCGAACTCGTATTTGGCCAGCGTCAGTGCGCTGTCGACCCTCCAGTTGGGGTCGAACTGCCAGCCCAGCGCCACTTCGAGGCCATCGCGATTACTGTCGCCGGCATTCTCGTAGAAGGTGCGGCCATCGTCGCCTTCGTAGGGCACCAGCTCGTCACGCACGCGCACCGAGAACAGCGCCACGTCGTAATCGAGCCCGTTGTCGAAATTACCGCGCAGACCGATCTCCCGACTCCAAGATTTCTGTGGCTCGATATCCGGATTGAAGCCTCCCACACCGGAGGGGTTGGCGAATTCGGAGAACGTCGGCGTCTCGTAGGCCGTACTGGTATTGACGTAGACCTGATGATTGCGGCGATAGCGATAGCTGAGCCCGGCCGAGCCGCTCCATTCATGGAAGATGCGATCGCCACTGTTGTCGCCATCGCTAAGGTAGTCGTCATCAATATCCAGATCGACCCGGTCGTAGCGCCCGCCCAGCGACAGCGTCCAGCGCTCGGTCAGGTCGAGATCGCCTTGGAGGAAGGTGCCGACTGACGTGGCCGTCTGGGTTTCGTCGGCGACCTTGCCGGTGACATCGCCATTGAACGCGACGTTCTTGCGTCCGCGACTGTCTTCCTGGCGCGCCAAATCGAGCCCCGCCACGTAACGCAACGGCATATCGCCCAGGCTCAGCGTTTGGTGATATTCGGCACTGCCGCCGTAGTAGTCACGATCGTAGTCGATCAGGCTGTCGCCGGGATAAGGCAACTGCTGTTCGAAGTCACGCTGAAGATAGAAGCCTTTGAGATAGAACTCACCCGGGCCAGCCGACAGATCCTCGTACTGAAGCCCCACAACCTGCTGATCGACACTCTGGCCGGTGTCGTATTCTTCGGTAAACGCGCCCGCCTGATCACGATCCTCATGTACCTGCTCGCGGGTCAGGCCGCCAGGATCTTCCGAGCGCGGGTTGTCGAGCAGATTGACGATCGCGGTGAGCGCCCGGTCGCTACCCAGTTCACGTCGCAGCTTGGCATTGAGCAGGTACTTTTCCGTCGAGCTGTGATCGCGGTAGCCGTCGACATTGAGCGCCGAGACGCTGACATGATGCGACCAGGGGCCGTTCACGCCACCATTGCTGACGGCGTACTTTTGATAACCGTCGCTGCCGCCTTCCATGCGGATGTGGCTACCCGGATCGTCGCTGCCATCGGCGGTGGTCACGCTGATCACCCCGCCCGCGGCGTTACCGTACTGCACGGCGGCCGGGCCGCGGATCACCTCGATGCGCTCGGCGCTGTCGAGATCGATGGCATCGAGCTGGGCCTGACCGTCCGGCAGCGTGTAGGGAATGCCGTCGACGACGACGGTAATGCCGCGCACACCAAACGGCGCCCGCGCTCCGAAGCCGCGAATGGAGACCCGCTGACCCTGGGCGAAATTATCCCGGTTCTGGATGAATACCCCCGGCACCGTGACCAGCGATTCATCCAGCCGGACGCGCTGCTGGCCCTGCTGGATCTCGTCGCGATCGACGACCGAGACGGCAGCGGGCGTGGCGTAGAGCTCACGCGCCAGACGAGGAGCGGTAATCTCGATGACCGGTTGCGCCTGCGCGGGAGGGTTTGGCGTGGCCGAGGCGGACTGCGCCAGCGCCGCGCCGGGGGCAACGGCGCCGAGACATAGCGCCGTCGATAGGTAGCGAAATTTCATGGCGTTCCCTGCAATGATGGTGTCACCGCTTTTCCAGCGGCTTTTGAATCAGTGGCGTTTTGGTGGATCAGTGGCGCTCCGGTCCTGTAGAAGCGTTGTGTCTCGCATGATAAGAGATAGACGCTATTTTTGCGTCTCGATAGCGGCATCGCAAGATAAAGCCTCGATGGCAGCGATTGGCGAGAATCCGCGACGTCGACCATGCTGGGGACGCGAACAGTTAACACCTTCGCAGCAATCCCGCATTAAGCAAGGAGGCTTGATCATGGACCTGGCGATTCGCGGTAGAACGGCGCTGATCACCGGCGCTCAGAGCGGTATCGGCCTTGCCACGGCCAAATGCCTGTCCGCCGAAGGCGTCAATCTGATTCTCAGCGATCTCGATGCAGACGCGCTCTCTCGGGCGGCCGCTGAAATCGACGGTGACCCGCTTTGCCTCACCGCCGATGTCACCCGTCAGGCGGAAGTCGATGCGCTGGTCGCGCGCGGCGTCGAACGTTTCGGCGCGATCGACATCGTCGTCCATACCGCCGGCGTCACCGGCGCCAAGGGCGACCCGCTCGAATTGAGCGACGAGGATTACGAACATGCGTGGCAGATCGATTTTTTCTCGGCGGTGCGGCTGGCCCGCGTCACCATTCCCGCCATGCGCGAGCGTGGCTGGGGCCGCTTCATCTGTATCACTTCCGAGAACAGCGTGCAGCCTTACTGGGAAGAGGCTGTCTACAATACCGCCAAAGCCTCGCTCAGCGCCTTCGTCAAGAATCTTTCCTACAAGGAAGCCGCCCATGGCGTGCTTTGCAACACCATCGCCCCGGCCTTCATCGCCACGCCGATGACCGATGGCATGATGGAACAGCGCGCCGAACAACTGGGCGTTTCCGTTGAAGAGGCCATCGCGAGCTTTCTCGAAGAAGAACGCTCGGGAATCGTCGCCCAACGTCGCGGCGAGGCCAAGGAAGTGGCCTTCATCATCGCCATGCTGGCGTCAGAACATGCCTCTTTCGTCAACGGCAGCAATGTTCGCGTCGACGGTGGCTCTGTCATATCAGTCCAGAACTGAACTGGACTGGACGTGAAGCCCTGGACGACGGAAAACGGGACCGATGCCCCGTTTCTCGTTCATGCATCGCGGCGGATCACAGGTTGTAAATCAGCGAGACACCCGTTGTGGTATCGGTCTGGCTGGAAGCGCCCGGCGGAGGATTGTCGTTGAACTCGACCTCGTAGGAGACCTTCAGCGCCAACGCATCGTTCATCGCTACCGTCAACGCGGTTTCCGAGCGGCCAATGATATTCTTCCTCGAGGCTTCGGTCGCCAACGATTGCGAAAACTTCGATGTCTCCGAGAACTGCCAGTCGTAATCGAGCCCGGCGTAGAGCAGGCCGACGTTGTCGCTGCCGCCCTCTTCATACTCGTCGTGGCGGATACCTGGACCAACCTCCAACGCCAGCGAGTGCGGCGGACCGGCGAGTAGCTGGCGTCCATAACCGCCAACCAGGGTCGACTGGGAGTCGTAGCCTGAGAAGCGATCCTTGTCCCAGCGCGCCAGACCGAACAGGTAATTGTAGGTTGAGAGGTTATAACGCGTGCGCCCAGCAACCAGATACTCCTCCGCCGACGTTTCATCATTGTCGCTGGCGCTCTTTGCCGCGAGCTGCAGACTGTAGGACCAGGGCGCATCGAACCAGGTCATGTCGGCGCCAGCGCGCAGACTCTCACTATTGCTGTTGCCGCTGATCTTGTTGTAACCCAGTTCTGCGGTTCCTTCGAAAGGCTTCTCCGCCGTGGCCGGGTTATCCATGACTTCCAAATCCTCGAGCTGTGCCTGTGCCAGACTGGCGCAGGTCAGGCTCGTCACGCCCAGTCCCGCGACCAAGAGCTTTTTCAAGTGCTCTGTTTTTCCCTGAGTGGGCATTCGTCCTTGATGATTCACACTGTCGGCCTCTTGTGGCAGTCGAAATGCGCCATACGTCGAATTGACGTCAGCCCTTTTCATTAGACTTAACCTACAGCAAGGACACAACCGAACACCGTTTACATTCACAATTCCTCAACCTGAACCCGACATACGTTCACAGCAACCTGACATAAAAAAGGCGAGCCAAATGGCTCGCCACAAACTTCCGTCAATGATTCGTTAGGTCTCATCCCGACGGAAGAGCGCTCGGAAGATGAACCGCGAAATCGACCCATTGGCTCGCCGACCCGTCATGCGCCTCATCTTGAAAAACGTTGGCATCGGCAACGGGACTTCCCCGTTACCGTTGCTCACGAACGTCAAGTTAAGCGAGCAGCGCCCGGTCGTCAATATTTATGGAAACCATTTCCACTTTTTTTATGCCGGATGCAGTTCCGTTATTAGAAGCAGGTTTCGAGGACTTCACTCACGTCCAACCGATCGTCGACCAGCAGCATGCGACGCCACTTGTCGAACGTCAGGCAAGGATGCGAGGTGCCGAAGGCAATGACATCACCCACGGCGATCTCGGCATTCTCGGGGATCGCGAGGAAGACGTGCTGATCCATGATGTTTGTCGTTCGCCACGCGCTGATATCGATAGGCATCATGGACCCATCGGAATCGTCGCGTAGGGGATAAAGCCGCAGCGGCAACGGCAGGTCCGGTTCGTGGCCGATATCGCGCTTGCCCAGTGCGATGATCGCCAAGCCGGGTTCGGGCAACGACTGGACGTGGGCAAACACCTCGAGTGCAGGCTGCAACTCGCCCTCGAGCTTCGGATCGCGGGCCTTGATCTGGTCCATGGCGCCCGCATAGAGCTTGTGATCGTGAACCACGTAGCAGCCCGGTCGCAGTACCGGCGTGTAGTGTTCACGCAGCTCCGCTTTGTCGAACGCCTCGGCGATCAGATCGAACCATTTGGAGCCGGAGGCGGTGACGATGGGCGCCTCGCGTTTGAGCACGCCGCTGGCGCGCAGCGTCTTGACGGTATCCACCAGTCGCTCGCCATAGGCGCGCACGGCGGCGATCTCGTCACCGCCGGCGATCATACCCTCGTAACCTTCGATACCGACCAGTGCCAGCGCCGGCTGTTGGGCGATGGCCGCCACCAACGTCTCGACCTGCTCGGCGTTGCGGCAACCGCAGCGGCCGCCGTCGATGCCCAGCTCGATCAGCACGTTCAGTGCCAGACCGCGTTCAGCGAAGAACGAGCCCAGATCGCGAACGTTATCGACCCCGTCGACCACGCAGTAGTATTCGAGCCCCGCCTCGATGGCATCCGCGACCAGCGCCATGTTGGGTCGGCCGACCAGTTGATTGACCATCAGCACGCGGTCGATGCCATACGCATGCGCCGCCACCGTCTGTACCGCCGTCGCCAACGTGATGCCCCAGGCGCCCGCCTCGATCTGCCGTTTGAACAGCGCCGGGGTCATGGTCGTCTTGCCGTGGGGTGCAAGCTTGGCACCGTGATCGTCGGCGAACCGCTGCATCCAGGCCAGGTTATGCGCCAGCGGCGTCTCGAAGATCGCCGCCGCCGGTAGGGGGACGTCTTGAAGCAGATTGGCGGGAGCCGAGAGCGGCGTACCTTTTTGTTTCGTGGTAATCGCGGCACTCCCTAAAACAGTCATCGAGTCAGCCATCGGGTCTACTCCTGAAATGATTGTCGTGTTTGTGGGCCAAGCATGACTCTCAGCCTTTTTCTATCAACACTTTTCTTCCTCAACCTATTTGGGTATTTACTAACACATAAAATAAAAATATGTTAGCGACTAACATACACTGACTACGCCGATTATCGAGACCAATGTGAGCCAGGAAATCGACATCTTGTCGCATATCACCGCTTGCCTGCCGAGTCTGCGCGAGGCGGAGAAGAAGGTCGCCAATCTGATCTTCGATGATATCGATTTCGTTGCGGAGGCGAGCATCGGCGAGATCGCCAGGCGCGCCGAGGTGAGCGATGCCACGGTGACCCGCTTTGCTCGGGCGGTGGAGTGTCGCAACGTGCGCGATCTCAAGACACGCTTGACCCGCGCGCTGGCCGCCGGCCGTCGTTTCATCCAGGAAGCCAGCGAGGACGATGGTCTCGGCGTGATCTACGATACCGCCGCCCAGACGCTGGCGCTCAATCGCACGCTGATGGAGCAGGCCGACGTCGAGGGCGCGGTGGCGATGCTCGACGATGCCCGCCAGATCCTGGTGTTCGGTGCCGGCGGCGGTTCGACGGTGATGGCGCAGGAGATGCAGTTCCGCTTGGTCCGCCTGGGCTATGCGATCAGCGCCTATCCCCAGTCGCTGCTGCCGCGCATGGTGGCATCGACCCTGGAGCCCAGCGATGTGGTCGTCGCGCTCTCGGTCACCGGCTATACCCCGGAGATCGTCGAGGCAGCCGAGCTGGCGCGCCAGTACGGCGCCCGTGTGCTGGCCGTCACCGCAGCCGGTTCGCCGCTGGCCAAAGTCGCCGACATCGCGCTGCCTTTGGCCGCTCGCGAGACCGACTACATCTATTTTCCGTCGTCGTCGCGCTACGCCATGATGGCCGCCATCGACATGCTGGCCCTCGGCCTGGCGCTGCGCCATCGCTCGCGAACTCGCGACAAGCTGCGACGACTCAAGATCACCCTCGATGCCCACCGCGGCGGCGACAATCGCCAGCCGCTGGGGGATTGAGCATCCAGGAGCCACCATGCCCTACGATTTGTTGATCCGCCGCGCCAGCGTCATCGACGGCAGCGGGCGCGACGCCTTCATCGCTGACGTCGCGGTCGAAGGCGAGCGGATCGTCGCCGTCGGCGATCTGGGCGACGCCGATGCCCGCGAGACACTCGACGCCGAAGGGTTGATTCTCACCCCCGGTTTCATCGACGTGCACACTCACGACGACACCAACGTCATCCGCCAGCCAGCAATGCTGCCCAAGCTTTCCCAGGGCGTTACCACGGTGGTGGTCGGCAACTGCGGTATCAGTGCCAGCCCGGTGCGCCTTTCCGGCGAAGTACCGGACCCGATGAACCTGCTCGGCCGAGCGGAAGACTTTCGCTATCCGACGTTTGCCGCCTATGCCGATGCGATCGCCAAGGCACAGCCGAGCGTCAACGTGGCCGCACTGATCGGCCACACCAGCCTGCGCAGCCAGGTCATGGACCGTTTCGATCGCGCTGCCAGCGACGACGAAATCGCCGCCATGCGTGAGCAGTTGGAAACGGCGCTGGCCGAAGGTGCCGTGGGCATGAGCTCAGGGCTCGCCTACCGCAATGCCTATCATGCGCCCACCGCCGAGATGAACGCGCTGGTGGAAGCCGTCGGTCGCGCCGGCGGCGTGTACACCACGCATCTGCGCGACGAGTTCGCCGGGCTCCCCGAGGCGATGGACGAGGCCTTTGCCACCGCCCGTCACGGCCAGACACCGCTGGTGATCTCGCACCTCAAGTGCGCCGGCGCCGGCAACTGGGGCAACGCGCCCAGGGCGCTGGCAAAGCTCGACGATGCGGCGCTGACCCATGGCGTGCACTGCGACTGCTACCCCTACACGGCCGGCTCCTCGACGCTGGATCTGGGCCAGGTCACCGACGAGATCGACATCTTCATCACCTGGTCGGAGCCGCACCCAGAGGTGGCACGCCAGCCGCTCGAGACCATCGCCGAACAGTGGAATCTATCGCTGATCGACGCCGCCCGGCGCCTGCAACCGGCCGGCGCGGTCTACCACAACATGAGCGAGGCGGACATGCGCCTGGTGCTGTCGCATCCGCTATCGATGGTCGGCTCCGACGGCCTGCCCAACGATCCGCATCCTCACCCGCGGCTGTGGGGCGCGTTTCCGCGGGTGCTGGCGCACTACAGTCGCGATCTGAAACTGCTGCCGCTGACCGAAGCGGTGCGCAAGATGACCGGACTTTCCGCCACCAATTTCGGCCTCACCGATCGTGGCGCCATCCGTGTCGGCGCGTTCGCCGATCTGGTGCTGTTCGACCTCGACGCGCTCGAGGATACCGCGACCTACAGCGCGCCGATCGCCAAGGCCGGCGGCATCGAGCTGGTCGTCGTCAACGGTGTGATCAGCTATCGCCAGGGCGAGGCCAGCGAAAGGCGAGCCGGAAGATTGCTGCGGCGGGAGGTTCGGCTCTCATCTGCACCCTCCCGCAACAACCCATGAACCATGAACTATGAACCCATAACCGAAAGCCATCAGGAGAGAAAACCATGAGTATCAAACGTTACGGCGTCGAAGGCGGCGTCGGCACCGGCGGCCAGAAACTGCCCTTCGCCCGCGCCACCGAGGCCGCCGGCTGGCTGTTCGTCTCCGGCCAGACGCCGATGACCGACGGCGAAGTCGTCGAAGGCAGCATCGTCGAGCAGTCGCGGCTGGCGTTCGCCAACTGTCTGAAGATCGCCGAAGAGGCCGGCTATGGCGTGGAAGACGTCGTCCACGTCACCGCCGTGCTCACCGATGCCCGCTACTTCAGCTCGTTCAACAAAGTGTTCAAGGAAGTGTTCGGCGACCATCCGCCGGCGCGGATCTGCAGCGTTCAGGATCTCGTCGTCGACTGCAAGGTGGAAGTAGATATCAAGTGCTATCGCGCCGACAGGGCCTGATAAGCGCCTACGCGGACGCATCGCCCGAAAGTTGATCGAATGCGTTGAAGAGACGCGTTGGAACATCTGCAAGAAAGGTGGCCGCGCCCCGGCAAGGGCGCGACCGGCAGCATAAAACCCTATGGATCATAGTTGCTTAACACTGCTCCGGTCGCGGCAACGACCGGAACGACAATTATAAGAGGTCGTTATGAACAGTCACGTTTTTCTCGGGACCTTTATCGCCTACGTCGTCATCATGATCGCGTTCGGTGCCTGGGTCTCTCGCAAGAGCCGCGGCAGCGGCGATGATTTTCTGCTGGGCGGACGTAGCGTCCCGATCTTTCTCACCATCGGCACGACCGTAGCGACCATGGTCGGCACCGGCTCCAGCATGGGCGCCGTCGGTTTCGGCTACGCCAACGGCTGGGCCGGCGCGCTCTACGGCATCGGCGGCTCCATCGGCGTGATCCTGCTGGCGTTGTGGTTCGCGCCGGTGCGCCGCTTCCGCTTCATGACCATGAGCGAAGAGCTTTCCTACTACGTCGGCGCCAATCGCTGGGTACGCAATATCGTCGCCGTGCTGATCTACATCGCCTGCATCGGCTGGCTGGGCGCACACATTCTCGGTGGCGGGCTCTATCTGTCTTGGATGGCGGGAATCGACCTGACCACCGCGCGCATCCTGATCGCGCTCGGGTTCGGCATCTACTGCGTGATCGGCGGCTACATGGCGGTGATCTGGACCGACACCGTACAGGCAGTGATCCTGTTCGTCGGCTTCATCGCAATGGCGATCATCGCGTTGGTTGAGGTTGGTGGTTTCTCCGGTCTCGGCGCTAACATGGATGTCGCGGCGACCAGCTTCCTGGGCGTCAACAAGATCGGGCTGGTTCCGGCGATCTCTCTCGCCGCCGTCATCGCCGTCGGCGTGCTGGCAACGCCCTCCTATCGTCAGCGTATCTACTCGGGCAACTCGGTCAGTTCGGTACGCAAGTCTTTCATCATTACCGGCGTTCTCTACCTGTTCTTTTCGATCATTCCGGCGATCATCGGCATGGCAACCCATGCGCTGAACCCCAGCCTCGACAACAGCAACTTCGCTTTCCCGTTCCTGGCCACGGAAATTCTACCGTTGTGGCTTGGCCTGCTGCTGCTGGTCGCCGGGCTGTCGGCCACCATGTCGAGCGCCAGTTCGGACGCCATCGCCGGCGTGTCGATCCTGTTGCGCGACGTCTACGTACTGTTTACCGGACATACGCCGTCGGCCCGCAAGGTCGTAGGGCTGTCACGCCTGGCGCTGGTCGCCACCATCGGCCTGGCGCTACTGTTCGCGCTGACTTCGAATAACGTCATCAGCTATATCACCAGCATGATCGCCACGGTCATGGCGGGGATGTTCGTGTGCGGGGTGCTGGGGCGTTTCTGGTCGCGCTATAACTGGCAGGGCGCCATCGCCACGCTGATCGCTGCGTCCGCGACCTCGCTGGCGGTGATCAACGTGGACAGCTGGACGGCCTTCTGGGGCAATCCCAGCATTCCGGCGGTGCTGGTCGCGCTGGTCGTGGGCGTCGTCGTCAGCCTGGTCACGCCGGCCTCGAAGGTGACGCCGGAGCAGGCACTCAAGATCATCGACGACGAACGCGAGCGCATGGAACTGGAGGAAGATCCGGCCAGCGCGCTCAGCGGCAAATCCGTCTGAGGTCAGCTTCTCGTTTGACGCTTTCGATGCCCCGCCTCGGCGGGGCATCGTCGTTGAAATCTAGTCGTTTACACCCTCCTCCACCCGAGCCAGGCCGTGATGGCGCTGGGTGCGGCCGTTGTTGATCGGCAAAGCCACGCTGGCGCGCAAGTCGATGACCTCGCCGAACGGCGCGAAGGCTTCCACACTCAGCTTTTTTCTTTCGCTCCTCATTTCTCGCACGGCACGCTTCACATTGAGCCGTGGAGATTGTATAAAATCTACAATATCCAAGCCCTTGTGCTCTTAGGGACGTAGCGGCGATTCCACGGGTCCGCCCAGATCAGAGGAAAACACGCATGAAGCGCATCCATGTCATCGATTCCCATACTGGGGGAGAACCGACGCGTCTGGTGATGGACGGCTTCCCGGCGCTGGCGGGCGGCACCCTCGTCGAAAAGCGCGATGCGCTGCGGGAATCCCACGATCACTGGCGTCGCGCCTGTCTGCTCGAGCCACGCGGCAACGACGTACTCGTCGGCGCGCTCTACTGCGAGCCGGTTTCTCCGGATGCGACCTGCGGCGTGGTCTTCTTCAACAATAGCGGCTATCTGGGCATGTGCGGTCACGGCACGATCGGACTGGTGGCGTCGCTGCATCATCTCGGCTTGATCCAACCCGGTGAGCATAAGATCGACACCACCGTCGGCCCGGTCAGCGCCATGCTGCACGAAGACGGCGCGGTGACGGTGCGCAACGTGCCGGCCTATCGCTACCGTCAGCGCGTCCCGGTCGAGGTGCCCGGCTACGGCGTGGTGCATGGCGATATCGCCTGGGGCGGCAACTGGTTCTTTCTGGTCGGCGAGCATGACCAGACCGTGAAGCTGGCTAACGAGGAAGCGCTGACGGCCTTCACCTGGGCCATCCGTCAGACGCTGGATGCCCAATCGATCACCGGCGAGAACGGCGGTCATATCGATCATATCGAGCTGTTCGCCGACGACGCCGGAACCTCTGATCCCGCCGACAGCCGCAACTTCGTGCTCTGCCCCGGCAAGGCCTACGACCGCTCGCCCTGCGGCACCGGCACCAGCGCCAAGCTGGCCTGTCTGGCAGCAGACGGCAAGCTGGCGCCGGGCGAAACCTGGACCCAAGCCAGTATCACCGGCAGCCGATTCGAGGGGCGCTATGAATGGGAGACTCCGGAATTGGAAAACCAAGCGCAAGGGCTTGTGCGTCCGTTCATCACCGGCAGCGCCTACATGACCGCCGATGCCACCTTGCTGATCGACGAGAACGACCCGTTTGCCTGGGGCATCACCGCGTCATAGCCGTTCGAACAGCCATTCCCGAAAATCCATTCCCCAAAAGCCATTCCCCAAAAGCCATTCCCGACAGATCATTCACAGATTCCAGAGGACAACCATGAACGACTCCATCTTCACCGGCTGCATTCCCGCCCTGATGACCCCGTGTACCGCGGACCGCACGCCCGACTACGATGCGCTGGTCGCCAAGGGGCGCGAGCTGGTCGATCTCGGCATGCGCGCCGTCGTCTACTGCGGCTCGATGGGCGACTGGCCGCTGCTCAGCGAAGCCGAGCGTCAGGAGGGCGTGGCAAGACTGGTCGCCGCTGGCGTTCCCACCATCGTCGGCACCGGCGCGGTCAACTCGAAAGAAGCGGTCTCCCACGCCGCGCATGCAGCCAAGGTCGGCGCCCAGGGGTTGATGGTGATCCCGCGCGTGCTCTCCCGAGGCTCCGCGCCGGCGGCGCAGAAGGCGCACTTCTCGGCGATTCTGAACGCTGCTCCCGAGCTGCCGGCGGTGATCTACAACAGTCCCTATTACGGCTTCACCACCCGCGCCGAGCTGTTCTTCGAACTGCGTCGCGAGCACCCCAACCTGATCGGCTTCAAGGAGTTCGGCGGCGCCGATGACCTGCGCTATGCGGCGGAGCACATCACCTCCCAGGATGACGCTGTCAGCCTGATGGTCGGCGTCGATACTCAGGTCTTCCACGGCTTCGTCAACTGCAATGCCACCGGCGCTATCACCGGGGTCGGCAATGCGCTGCCGCGAGAAGTGCTGCAACTGGTTGCACTTTGCGAGAAGGCTGCCAAGGGCGATCTGAAAGCGCGTCGCCTGGCAAAGGAGCTGGAATCGGCCATGGCCGTGCTCTCCTCCTTCGATGAAGGCGTCGATCTGGTGCTTTTCTACAAGCAACTGATGGTGCTCAACGGCGACAGCGCCTACGAACTGCACTTCAACGAAAGCGACGTGCTCAGCGATGCGCAGCGCCGCTACGTCGAGACCCAGTACGCACTGTTCCGTGAATGGTACGCGCAGTGGTCGGCTCAGCTCGACGTGGCGTGAGCCGGTCTTGCCATGCCGATCTTTCAAAGCTGATCTTGCCAAGCTGATCTTAAAGAGAGCACGGGCCTGAAAAGTCGGCGAGAGGATTCTGGGTTGCATACAATATCCAAAATTCTGCGGAAACGATGGCACTCCATGGCGAACTTCAAGACCCGAGCCCAGCATGTGGCTGACGACCTGCGCGAACGCATTCTCGGCGGCGAATTCAAGGGCGGCTCCCAGCTGCGTCAGGATGCGCTAGCCAGAGATTACGACGTCAGCCGCATTCCCGTTCGGGAGGCGCTGCTGACGCTGGAGTCCGAAGGGCTGGTGGAATTCCACGCCCACCGCGGCGCTTTCACCACCGAGCTCTCCGTGGCGGCGATTCGTGAACTGTTCGATCTGCGTGTGCTGCTCGAGACCTACGTGCTGCGCTACGCAATTCCGAATCTGACGGCGGCGGATCTCGATCATGCCGGCAGTATCCTTCGCCAATACGACGCCGCGCTCGATTCCGGCAGCCAGATCGACAACTGGAGCGACTACAACTTCGCGTTTCACCACGCGCTGTACGCGCCTTCGGGGCTGCCCGAAACCCTGGCCATGATCGGCCAGTTGAACACCAAATCGGGGCGCTATATCCGCATGCAGCTGGTCTACACCCGCGAAATCGAGAAGGCCGAGGTCGAACACCGCGAGCTGCTGGCGCTGGCCCGACAGGGCGACATCGACAAGGCCTGTCGATTACTGGAGAGCCATATCAAGGATGCCGCGGAAGGCATCGCGGCGGTACTGGACAAGAGCCTGCGCAGCGCCTGATTCGTCAGTCTTCCCCTATTGCCCTGGTCGTGAGGTAGCGCATGTCGGACCCATCTCATTCTGCTTCGGCCGATGCCGATATCGTCGTCGTCGGCGCCGGTCTCGTTGGCGTCACCAGCGCCCTGGCATTGGCCCGTCAGGGCCACCGCGTGCTGGTGCTGGACAAGCAGGAGCCGGGGCGCGGTGCCTCCTACGGCAACGCCGGGCACATGGCCACGGAGCAGGTCTTCCCGATCGCCGATGCCTCGATCCTCACATCGCTGCCCGGCATGCTGATGGATCCGATGGGCCCGCTGCGGCTGGACTGGAAATATCTGCCCCGCGCGCTGCCGTGGCTGACGCGGCTGGTACTGAACCTGCGCCCGGCACCGTTCCGCCAGAGTGTGGCCGGCATCCGCGCCCTCAACGAGCGCAGCCTGGCGGCGTGGCAACGCCTGCTGGCATCGGTCGACAGCGCCCATCTCCTGAAAGCGGATGGATCGCTACTGGTCTACGAAAAATCCGAGTCACGTCAGAAACTCTCAGCACTCGAGTCGCGCATGCGCGAACAGCAGGTGCCGGTCGAGTGGTGGGAGCGCGAAGCGATCCAACGCGCGGCACCGCAGCTCTCGGACGATCTGCTGGGCGGGTTGTTCTTTCCCGCTACGGGTCATGTGATGGATCCCTGGCGGGTGGTCACGACGCTGGTGGAAGCGGCCCGACGCCAGGGCGTGCGCTTCGAGCAGGAAACCGTGCAATCGGCGCGGTTGATCGCGAAAGGCGTCGCCGTGACGACCGAAGCCGGCGAACGCAAGGCCGGCCAGGTGCTCGTCGCCTGTGGCGCCCACTCGGCAGCGTTGACCGCCCAGCTCACCGGCAAGCGCGTGCCGCTGGATACCGAGCGCGGCTATCACCTGATGCTGCCCCGCGAGCATGACCGTCTGCCTTTCGCGGTGACCTCGCTGGAACGCCGCTTCATCATGACGCCGATGGAAACCGGCCTCAGGCTCGCCGGCACCGTGGAGTTCGCAGGATTGGACGCACCACCCAACATGGCACGGGCGTGGCAGCTGCATCGACTGAGCCAGGGCCTGTTCAAGAGCGATCTCGATGCCGAGGGCGCCACGCCATGGATGGGTTTCCGCCCGTCGCTGCCGGATTCACTGCCGATCATCGATCGCCTCGAGAATGGCCGAGTACTGCTCGCCTTCGGTCATCATCACCTGGGGCTGACGCAGTCGGCGATCACCGCCGAGCTGATCGCGAACCTCGCCGGAACGGCCAACGGCAGCGAGAGGCAGCCTTCGGCGAGCGATCTGCCGCCGCTCGAGCCGTACCGTTTAGCGCGTTTCGGCTGAGCGCAGGTCATTATCAGATCGGGAAGTCAGTTTTTCAGCGCTTGGAGAGGTTGAGTGCCATATCGCCATCGACCAAATTCATCGGATTGCGTTGCTGCTTCTGGAACAGCGAGCGGCCGAAAGTCGTAACCGATAGCGCAAAGACACGACTGGCGCGAGCGGTTATCCTGAGCGCCTGATATGGGCGGACACGAGAGCGGCAAAGGGTGACGGACAAAAAGCGGAATCGGGCGACTGACCCGCAGCGGAATCGGGCGGCAGAACCAGAGCAGCAACGGTTGAGTGAACCCGAGCGGAATCGGGCGACTGAACAGAAACGCAGAGCAGTGGGCCGACCGGCAGGTGATACCAAAAGCAGCGGCGGGCACAGCCAATCCCTGGTACGGGGCCTGACGATCCTGGAAGGTCTGGCGGCGGCCCCCGATGGGCTGGCGCTTTCGGATATTGCCGAAGACGTGGGTCTGGCGCCTTCGACCACGCACCGTCTGCTACAAGCGCTGTTCCAGCAGGGTTTCATCACTCAGGACATCGAAAGCGGCCTGTGGAAGATCGACGTCAAGACCTTCCGCATCGGCAACAGCTTTCTCGAAGCCCGGGATTTCGTCGCCACTGCCCGCCCTTTTCTGCGCCGGCTGACCGCCACCAGCGGTGAAACCGCCAATCTGGGTATCCGCGACGACGGCATGGTGGTCTATCTCGCCCAGAGTGAATCCAAGCAGATGATGCGTATGATCACGCGGCTGGGGTCCCGAGCGCCCCTTCATGCCTCAGGCGTAGGCAAGGCACTGCTGGCATGGACGCCCCCTCAGGAGTTCGAACAGATCGTGGCCGGCCGCACACTGGAAGGCGAAACGCCCAATACGCTGACCGACATCGACACGCTACGTGAGCAACTGGTCGAGATTCGCCGCCAAGGTTACGCGGTCGACCGCGAAGAGCACGCCATCGGCCTCAATTGCGTCGCCGCCACGCTCCACGACGAAAGCGGCCTGCCACTGGCGGCGATTTCGGTTTCCGGTCCGGTCGCACGTATCGACGACTCCCGCCTACCCGAACTGGCCGCACTGGTGGCAGAGACGGCCCGCGAGATCACCGCCAAGATAGGTGGCAAGACACCGACCGAACCGCCAGCATAGCCATTTGGCCTGAAAAGTCGTCGAGCGCAGGCACTTTCCGTCAGGTATTCAGAATCACCCCACCATTCAGATGAATCGTCTGCCCGGTCATGTAGGACGACTCCTGACTCGCCAGGTAGACGTAGGCCGGTCCCATCTCGCTGGGCTGGCCGGCACGCTGCATCGGCACCTGCCCACCGAAGCCCTCGACCTTTTCATCATCGAAGCTGGCCGGAATCAGCGGTGTCCAGACCGGACCCGGCGCCACCGCATTGACGCGGATTTCGCGCTCCACCAGCGATTGCGCCAGCGAACGCACGAACCCCTGAATCGCGCCCTTGGTCGATGAATAATCGATCAGCGTGTCATTGCCCTTGAAGGCGTTGACCGACGACGTCGCGATGATGGTGTCGCCAGCGCTCATGTGCGGCAGCGCTTCACGCACGAAGTAGAAGTGGCTGAAGATGTTGCTGGAGAAGGTGCGATGTAGCTGCTCGTCGGTAATCTGCGTCACGTCGTCCCAGTCATGCTGTTCGGCGGCATTGTTGACCAGAATGTTGAGTCCGCCGAGTTCGCGGCGCGTGCGCTCGACCGCCTCGCGACAGAATGCGGAATCGGCCACGTCGCCCTTGATCAGCAGGCAGCGCTGACCTTCGGCTTCGACGAGCGCCTGGGTGTCCTCGGCATCACGATCTTCTTCCAGGTAGACCACGGCGCAATCGGCGCCTTCTCGGGCGTAGTGAACCGCCACGGCGCGGCCGATACCGCTGTCGCCGCCGGTAATCAACGCCACCTTACCCTTGAGCTTGTCGGTGCCGCGATAGTCGTCGCGGATGAACTCCGGCTCGGGCCGCATATCATGCTCATCGCCCGGCTGTTCAGACTGATGCTGTGGGGGAAAATGCGATTCTGACATTCTGGCTCCCTCCTGAATGGAATCGAATGAAACGATATCTGCTAAATACAAAACGGCTCGCCGCGAAATCGCCCGATGGGTTTCCTCACGGCATCCTGAGCATAGAAAGTCTGGCCGGATTCATTCAAATCCAAACGCATAAGATTAATTCGGATTAAAAAACTCGATGAAGTCGCGAAAGATGGCAGCACGCAACCGTAAAATCCGGATCGGCATAGCAGAATACCCGACACGCAGGACGATAACGTCGCCGGGCGTGAAGCCAGCGACGCGCGGCGCTACACTATCGCCGCCGTGATCGCAGACCCATCCGCCGCCAAAGAGGTTTACCGATGCCTTCGCATTTGCTCACCGTCGATTCACTCTCCCGCGACGCCGTCGACCATCTGATCCGCATTGCCGAGCGCATGGAGCCGATCGCTCAACGACGCAAGGTGACTCGCGTGCTCGAAGGCGCCGTGCTCGGCAACCTGTTCTTCGAGGCCAGTACGCGAACCCGCATCAGCTTCAACGCCGCCTTCTGTCGACTCGGCGGCAGCGTCTGCGACACCACCGGCTTCACCTTCTCCTCGATGGCCAAGGGCGAATCGCTCTACGACACCAGCCGCGTGATGGGCGGCTACGTCGACGCCATCGTCATGCGCCATCCCGAACAGGGCTCGGTGGCGGAGTTCGCCGAGGCGACCCAGGTCCCGGTGATCAACGGTGGCGACGGCCCCGGCGAGCACCCCAGCCAGGCGCTGCTGGACGTCTATACCATCACCAAGGAGTTCGCCCGACTGGGCAAGCCGCTGGCCGGTGCGCACCTGCTGCTGACAGGCGATCTCAAATACGGCCGCACGGTACACTCGCTGGTCAAGCTGCTGTCACTCTACGATCCGCTACGGATCACGTTGGTCTCACCGCCGGGACTCGAGATGCCGCAGCACTTGATCGATCTAGTCGCTTCGCGCGGCCACCGCATCGAGACTCGTCCCAACTTGGCGGAGAATTTCGATGACGTCGACGTGATCTACGCCACCCGCATTCAGCGCGAGCGCTTCACCGCGGAAATGTCGGAAAGCTTCGCCGAACTGACCTCGGACTTCGTCGTCGACCGCGGCTTCCTCGATCGTCGCTGCTCGCCGACGACGATCGTCATGCACCCGCTGCCACGGGACAGCCGCCCCGGCGCCAATGATTTGAGCACCGATCTCAACGGCGACCCGCGCCTGGCGATCTTTCGCCAGACCGACAACGGTATCCCCATGCGCATGGCGATCTTCGCCCATCTACTGCAGGTGGAGGATCTGGTGGAGAAGGATCTACGTGATGTGGGCTGGTTCGTGCCGCCAAGCTTTGGTGTCGACGATCCTGATATCTGAAGTTTTTTAATGGCTTGCCGATAACAGGAAAGCCATATCTAAACTTCAACCTAACGTCTAGGGCGATCTAGAAAATGACGGAAAATGCAGGCAACTGGTATTATGCTGAAAAGGGAGAAAAAATGGGCCCCTTATCTCTTTCGGAAGTCAAACATTTTATCGGCGCAGGAAAAATCAATAAAGAGACCACAGTATGGGATGGAGAAGGCGATTGGAAACCAGCTAGCAAAACAGCTCTTTCTGAATACTTCCATATCTCTTCTGATATACCGCCACCCTTAGGCAGCAGAGACATATACAATGTATTCGTATGGTTTATTGTCGCCATGCCAATTCTCGGCGCTATTGCTGAACTGATATTTATCGATATTGTCGGGAATTTCTCATTCTTGCTCTACCTCATACCAAATATCGTGTTATGCATTCTAGATGAACGCAAATTGAAAGCTGCCGGTCATGGCGCTCCCAGTACAAAATGGTGTATTCTAATACCTGTTTATTTGTGGAAAAGGGCTAATATTTTAGGTCAGAAAAAGCTGTATTTTTGGGCATGGGGCGCGGCGTTTTTGTTATCTTTCGCAATCACGGCAACAGGCAACGATGCCGTTCTCGAGGATTCCACATGCCCTGTGGTAACGGATATTGTCCAGAACCAGTTCTATGAGGATGCAACCTGTAAGGCTGTAAATATCGACGAAGAAGTTAGCGATGGCTTTTATAAAGCTACAGCAATACTCGATGATGGAACCGAGCTTTTTATCACAATAGAAGAAACAGACGATAACAATATATACGTCAGAATACCAAGCCAATGATTTCATAAAGCTTTCAAAAACTCTAAGCCTCCAGCCTTAGAGTTTTTGAAATACAAACCAGTTTTCGAGAATCAGTTGGGCGGCAATACCGTCGACGCCTCGGTCGCGGTAGTTGCCCTTGTGGCCCTGCCCCTGGGCGATCAGTTTGGCGGCGCGGGTGGTGCCGCGCTCGTCGAACATCTCCACCGGCTTGCCGAAACGACCGTGCAGGCGGTTGCCGAATTTGCGCGCCCGCACGCTCATGTCGGATTCGCTGCCGTCATCGTGAATCGGCAGCCCGACCACCAGCAGGTCGGGTTGCCACTCTTTCAGCAGCTTCTCGACCGCCATCCAGTCGGGAATTCCGTCGCGGGCGATGAGCGGTTCCAGACCACTGGCGGAGCACAGCATCTCGTTGCCGACCGACACGCCGATGCGTCGCGTGCCGTAGTCGAATGCCATGACCAGGCGCTGGCCGATTCTGTCGCCTCTCTCTGATGCCATCAGGCGTGACCGGCGTCGCGAGTCATCAGGTTGAGATCGACCCCAAGGATGCCGGCGGCCGCGCTCAGGCGCTGCTCCGGCGGGCGATCGAACAGGATCGCGGCGTCGCCTTCGGCGATCAGCCAGGTGTTCTGCTTGAGTTCGTCCTCGAGCTGTCCGGACTTCCACCCCGCGCAACCCAGCGTCACCAGGTACTGTTCGGGGCCGCGTCGTTGGGCGATCGCCTGCAGCATGTCCATCGATGTGGTCAGCGCCAGCCCATCGGCAACCTGGATGCTGGAATCCCAGTCGCTGGCGTTACCGCGATGCAGAATGAAACCGCGATCGCGATAGGTCGGCCCGCCGTTGTAGACAAGCACATCATTGTGCGGGCCGGGTTCGGATTCGATATCGAGCTGTTCGAACAGACCGTCCAGCGTCAGCTCGGAGGGACGATTGACGATGACGCCCAAGGTGCCGTCATCGTCGTGATCGCATAGGTAAGTCAGTGTCCCGGCGAAGTTGGGGTCTTCCTGATGTGGCAGCGCCATCAGGAAGTAGTGCTTGAGACTCTGCATGGGCGTAGGCATAGATGTTGGCATAGGACTCCATCAGACATCGCACGGTGGCCCGGCGATCAAACCGCGAGCCACCAGTCGTAGAGGAAATAGGCTCATTGTAACACCTCTGCCAAGGGCCTCTGAGACAAGTACCTCCGACAAGCGCTGCCGGGTCAGCCTCGGGCTCCCAGCCGTTTGGCGATCGCCGCCATCAACTGCGCGGCGATATCGGTGCCGCGCTGGTCGTCGATTTCGCGCACGCAGGTGGGGCTGGTGACGTTGATCTCGGTGATGTAGTCGCCGATCACGTCGAGACCGACAAACAACAGCCCCTTCTCGCGGATCATCGGCTGCACCTGTTCGACCAACCAGTAATCGCGATCGGTCAGTTCACGAGAGACGCCACGCCCGCCGGCGGCCAGATTGCCGCGTGTCTCGCCGGCACTGGGAATGCGCGCCAGCCCGTAGGGCACCGGTTCGCCGTCGACCAACAGGATGCGCGTATCGCCATCCTTGATCTCCGGCAGATAGCGCTGGGCCATGATTTGACGCTGGCCGCGTTCGGTGAGCTGCTCGATCACCGCGCCGAGATTGCGACCTTCCGGACCGATATGAAAGATTCCGGTGCCGCCCATGCCGTCCAGCGGCTTGAAGATGGTGTCGCCATGCTCGGCCTGGAACGCGCGCAGCACGGCGTCGCGGCAAGACACCACCGTCGGCGGAATGCAGTGGGCGAACTGCTGGGCAAAGAGTTTCTCGTTGCACTCGAATAGCGCCCGGGTCGGATTGATCACCAGCGTGCCTTCACGCTCGGCGAAGGCCAGCAGATGCACGGCGTTGAGGAAGTGACCGTCCACCGGCGGATCCTTGCGCATCAGGATCACATCGAGCTCGCCCAGCGGCATCGCCTCGCGCTCGCCCAAGTCATACCAATGGTGTGGATCGCGATGGACCTTGAGCGGACGCACGCTGCCCATGGCACGCCCTTCGTAGAGATAGAGGTCTTCCTGCTCGAGATAGTGAAGCGACCAGCCCATCGCCTCCGCCGCCCACAACAGCGTCAGGGTGGTGTCCTTCTTGTAGGTAATGTCGGCGATGGGGTCCATCACCACGCCGAGCTTGATAGCGTTCTGGCTCATCGATTCAGTCGTCCTAGCATCAGGTTGAATGGGCGCAGTATGACGCAGCGCGCGCAGCAGCACCAAGGCTGCCGCGCCCTGCCGCATTCAGTCCGAGAGCCGCTCAGCGCCCGCCCAGCTTGTCCCACAAAAACCGCCAGGCCAGTGCGCTCAGGCGTGCCCGCTGGGCATTATCCGCCGCGCCGCCGTGGCCGCCTTCGGTGTTCTCGTAGTAATAGACGTCGCCCACCTTCATCGCTTCCATCTTCGCCATCATCTTGCGGGCGTGGCCGGGGTGAACCCGGTCATCGCGGGTCGAGGTGGTGAAGAGCACAGCCGGATAATCCACGTCCTCGCGCAGGTTGTGATACGGCGAATAATCCTTGAGAAAGTGTTCCCAGTCGTCGCTGTCCGGGTCGCCGTACTCTGCCATCCACGAGGCACCCGCCAGCAGCTGGTGATAGCGCTGCATGTCGAGCAGCGGCACTTCACACACCGCCGCGGCGAAGTGATCCGGGTAGCGGGTGATCATGTTGCCGACCAGCAGGCCACCGTTGGAGCCGCCCTGAATGCCGAGCTTTTCCGGTGTGGTAATGCCGGTGGCGACCAGATCTTCGGCGACGGCGGCGAAATCCTCGAACGCCTTGTGGCGCTCGCCCTTGAGCGCGGCGCGATGCCAGCGCGGTCCATACTCGCCACCGCCACGGATATTGGCCACCACGTAGGCCCCGCCATGCGAAAGCCAGCTGCGCCCGGCACCGGCGATATAGTGCGGCGTCAGCGAAATCTCGAAGCCGCCGTAGCCGTAGAGCAACGTCGGCAGCGGCTGAGTCGGCTTTTCGTCATTGCCGTTCGTTGCACCCCCCACCCCGGCCGGCAGCACCAGAAAGTAGGGAATCTGCGTGCCATCCAGGCTGGTGGCGAAGCGCTGCATCACCTGCATGCCGTGGGTCTCGAAGAAGCTCGGTGCGCGCTTGATCGTCTCTGCTGGCGTCTGGCTCTGACCGTCATCCTGAATCGCGGCCAGGTCCATCCGCGCCAACGTGGTGGGGGTGAGATAGTCGGTGATGATGACGAAGAGCTCATCGCTCTCTTCGTCGTCCACCGCCGCGACACCGATCTCACCGGCCGTCGGCAAGCCCGGAATCGGACGCGGCGACCAGTCGTCGCCCTGCGCCGGCGTCAGTACCTGCAGGCGATGTTTGACGTCTTCGAGGATATCCAGCACCAGGAAGTGCCGTGTCCACTCGAAGCCCTCCAGCGAGCGATGCGCATCCGGCGTGAACAGTGTGGTGAATTCGCGCCCGCCGCGCTTGAACGTCTCATAATCGATCGCCAGCAGCGCGCCACTAGGGAAAGCCAGGTCGTTGTCTTCGAGCTGCCAGTCGTCGCGCAGATGGACCAGCAGCCATTCCCGATGGACCGATGCCTGCGCCGAGAGCGGCACATCGATGGGCACATGCTGTCCATCCGGCGTGATCTCGATCAGACGCTGTTCGTAGAACGCCAGCGCATGGTGGATGAAGTCGCGCTCGAAGCCGCGGGTGCTGTCGTGAAACGCCACCGCCATCAAATCCTGCTCGGCGGCTTCGAAAACCGTTTCCGCGGCCGCCAATGGCTCGCCCCGCCGCCAGCGTTTGACGCGCTTCGGGTAGCCGGAACTGGTCAGCGAGCCATCACCAAAATCGGTGTAGACGAAAACCGTGTCGCGATCGATCCAGCTCATGCCGCCCTTGGCCTCCGGACGCCCGAAACCGGCCTCGCTTTCATCGATCCCGTCCCCGATCCAGCGCTTGGCGATCAGATCGAACTCGCGGGTGACATCGGCATCCGCTCCGCCACGGGATAGCGAGACCAGGGCGCGCGTCCAGGGGCCACCCGGATTCTCGGGTTCCAGACAGTCGGCGCCGTGCCAGACCCAGTTTTCGCCCTCGGCGGTATTCAACGCATCGACATCGATCAGCACTTCCCACTCGGGGTGCGCCTGGCGATAGGATTCCCACGAGGTGCGCCGCCACAGACCGCGCGGGTGCTCGGCGTCCTGCCAGAAGTTGTAGTAATGCTCGCCGCGCTTGACCACGAACGGGATGCGGTCGTCGGCATCGAGAATCTCGCGCAACCCCGTTTGCAACGATTCGAACTCGGCGTCTTCGAAGCGTTCGAGCGTCCGCCGGTTCTGATCCTCGACCCAGGCCAGCGACTCGCTGCTGTCGACCGCCTCCAGCCAGCGATAAGGATCTTGAACTGAGGAAGCATCTTGAGTTCCAGACGGGCCAGTACCGGCGGTGCCGGGACCAGAATGGGAGGATTGATAGCGATAGACGGGAAAGTGAAACATGCGATGCCTCGAACGAAAGAGTGTTTGTCATCGAGCCTAGCACGGCCCGGTAATACGTCTTTGCCCAGGCTTTTACCTGGCGCTGATGCCTGAAGCTGATACCTAGAACCGATCCACCGCCGCGGCACTCCACTCGCCCTGCCACGCCTCGGGGACCTCGTCACCCAGTAACTGTCCGGCCTCAAGCCTTGGCAGCTCGAACTCGGCGTAACCTCTGGCGGGAGCGTAGGCGCTGCGGTGGCGAATGTGGTTCGGCGTCAGCTCCTCGAAATGCGAAAGCCCCATGGCGCCAGTCATCGCCGCGAAGCCGTCCAGCGTCGCCTGGTGATAGCGTGCCACTCGTTCGGCCTTCTCCGGCACGTTGATTGCTCGGGCACGCTTGGGATCCTGCGTCGTTACCCCCGTAGGGCATTTGTTGGTGTGGCAGCGCCGCGCCTGAATGCAACCCACCGCGAACATGAACGGCCGCGCGGCATTGCACATGTCGGCGCCCAGCGCGACCTTGGTCACCATGTCGTAGCCCAGCGCGACCTTGCCGCTGGCGGTCAGCCGGATCTTGTCGCGCAGGCCGACACCACGCAGGGCGTTATCGACGAACGGTAACGCTTCGTCGATGAACACGCCGAGACTATCCGAGAACTCCTGCGGCGCCGCGCCAGTGCCACCCTCGGCGCCATCGATGACGATGAAGTCGACCAGCGTGCCGGTCTCGACCATGGCCTTGCAGATGCTGAGGAATTCGCTGCGTTTACCCAGGCAGAGCTTGATCCCGACGGGCTTGCCGTCGCTCAGTTCACGCAGCCGAACGACGAACGCCATCAGCTCCCGCGGGGTGGAAAACTCCGGATGCGACGACGGTGACGCGCAGTCCTGCCCCAATTCGATCTGGCGCGTGCTGGCGATCTCCCGGTTGACCTTGGCGCCCGGCAGCAGCCCACCGTGTGAGGGTTTGGCACCCTGGGACAGCTTGATCTCGACCATCTTGACCTGATCACGACGCGCCTTTTCCTGGAACGTCTCGGCATCGAAGCGGCCATGCTCGTGGCGGCAACCGAAATAGCCCGTGCCCAGCTCCCAGATCAGATCGCCGCCGTGTTTCTCATGGTAGGGGCTGATGGCGCCCTCGCCGGTATCGTGGGCGAATCCACCCTGTTTGGCGCCCAGATTCATCGCCTCGATGGCATTGCCGGAGAGCGCACCGAAGCTCATCGCCGAGATATTGAGACGCGAAGAGCGATAGGGCCGCGAACACTGCGGCCCGCCGATAGTGATCCAACGCGCCTCGTCCGGTACGTTCCCGGGCTGGATCGAGTGGTAGGAAAAGTTGTAGCCCGGCGCGTCGACGTCACGAATGGTGCCGAACGGCGAGGTATCGCCGCTGCCATCGGCTCGCGCATTGATCAGGTTGCGCTGCTCGCGGGAGAACGGCCTGCCGCTGGTCTCGGATTCGAAAAAATACTGACGCAGCTCCGGACGCACGAACTCGAGCATATAGCGCAAATGCCCGATCAGCGGATAGTTGTAGAGCACGTTATGGGGCGAGCGCAGATCCCGCCAACCGATGAACGCCAGCGGCACCCACAGAACCAGTAGCCACAGGAAAACGGGCCAGAACACGCCAATGACCAGGGTGACGGCGATCAATGCGACTGTCAGAAGATAAAAAAATTGGCGATACATAATAAGCTGTCCGACGATGAAGGGTGATCACATAAGTGTTGGTCGGGTCTGCGCATTGTTCAAATCGTCATGCTTTGCAACAACTTGTAGTTAAAAAACTACATAACGGTCTCACCGATGGCAGGCGACCCAGGCTCATTGGATTTTTCGCAGAATTTGAAATCATATCGGCGCCAAAAATTGACTGGCAGCGGTCAAGCCACAAACCAATGTCGTATTTTTAGGTAAATCACGCTGTGCGACCGTGAAAACGCAACAATCATTTCCGGAGAAAGCCACATGGACGACTGGACACAAACCCTGACGACAGGACCATTGCTGGGCATCGCCGCCGCCGCGATCGTCGTGCTGCTGATCTTGATCATTCGCTTTCATCTACACGCCTTCCCGACGCTGGTGTTAGTCAGCCTGTTGACTGCGTTCGCCACCGGCATTCCCGCTGGCGCCATCGTCGACACCATGACCGACAGTTTCGCCGGCACGCTGGGCTCGGTGGCGCTGCTGGTCGGCTTCGGCGCGATGCTGGGCAAGCTGGTGGAGCACTCCGGCGGCGCCCAGGTATTGTCCGAGCGAATGGTGTCGCTGTTCGGTGAGGCACGCGCGCCCTTCGCGCTCGGCCTTGCCTCGCTGATCATGGGCTTTCCGATCTTCTTCGATGCGGGCCTGGTCGTGATGCTGCCGATCATCTTCGCGGTGGCGAAGCGCCTGGGCGGCCCCGTGCTGCTCTATGCGTTGCCGGCGGCGGCGGCGTTCTCGGTAATGCATGTGTTCGTACCGCCGCACCCCGGACCGGTCACGGCGACCGAGCTCTACGGCGCCAATCTGGGTCTGGTGCTGCTGGTGGGGATCATCATCGCCTTCCCGATGTGGTATCTCTCCGGTTATCTGTGGGGGCGTTTTGCTGCCAGCCGCTTCGACTTCAAGCTGGAAGTGAGCCTGTTCGGCGGCCAGGACAACGACGAGATCGAGAACCCGCCCAGCGTGGGCACGGTCATTTCGCTGCTCCTGTTGCCGTTGGCACTGATCTTTCTCAACACCGGGCTGGATTTCGCCCGCGCCGCCGGCGTGGTCGATAGTAACGCCACCTGGTTCCAGTTCCTCTCCTCGCTGGGCGAGACCCCGATCGCGCTGTTGATCTCGGTGCTGGTGGCGATCTACGTGCTGGGCAGCCGCCGCGGCGAAGGCGGTAGCGCGCTGGAGAAGATCGTTGACTCCTCGCTGGGGCCGATCTGCTCGGTGATCCTGATCACCGGCGCCGGCGGCATGTTCGGCGGCGTACTACAGGCCTCAGGCATCGGTGATGCGCTGTCCGATTCGATGAGCGATCTGGGCCTGCCGGTGATCGCCGCCGCCTATCTCGTCGCCGTGGTCATGCGCCTGGCCCAAGGGTCTGCCACCGTGGCGCTGGTCACCGCCGCCGGGCTGATGGCGCCGGCCGTTGCCGGCGGTGATTTCTCCGCCATGCAGATCGTCGCGATCACGCTCGCCACCGCCGCCGGCTCGGTCTTCGCTGGCCACGTCAACGACTCCGGCTTCTGGCTGGTGGGGCGCCTGCTGGGCATGGACGTCAAGACCACGCTGATGACGTGGACGGTGCAGCAGGCACTGGAATCCATGGTCGGGTTCGTGCTGGCCTGCGCTGTCTACTTGATCTTCTAGACCATTAATCTTCTAGACCATTAACCTACGCAAGGAAAACGATGACCAATCTATTCGATATTCAAGGCCGGCTGGCGCTGGTCACCGGTTCGACCCGCGGGCTGGGCAATGCGCTGGCACGCGGGCTGGCCGAACAGGGCGCCCACGTGATCGTTCACGGCCGCCGCCAGGAGGCTGCCGAAGAAGCCGCGCAAAAGCTGGCAACGGCAACCCGTGCCGAGGTCGACGCCGTGGCCTTCGACGTGACCGATGCCGACGCCGTGAAAGCGGCCATCGATCCGCTGATCGAACGCCTCGGCGTGCCGGACATTCTGGTTAACAATGCCGGCCTGCAGAAACGCGCACCGTTCAACGAATTCGACCCCGCCGACTGGGACGCCGTGATCGCTACCAATCTGTCGAGTGCGTTCTACGTCTCTCGCAGCTTGAGCCCGGCGATGTCCGAGCGCGGTAGCGGCAAGATCGTCAATATCGGCTCGGTGCAATCACGCCTGGCCCGGGAAACCATCGTGCCCTATGCCGCTTCCAAGGGCGGCGTGGCGCTGCTGACCCAAGGCATGGCGGCGGATCTGGCGCGCTACGGCATCCAGGTCAACTGCCTCTCTCCCGGCTACTTCCAGACCGACATGAACCAGGCCCTGTGGCGGGATGCCGACTTCAACGCCTGGATCGAGAAGCGCACCCCGGCGCAGCGCTGGGGCCAGGTCGAGGAGCTGGTAGGTACGCTGATCTATCTCTGCTCCGGCGCGTCGAATTTCGTCTCCGGGCAGAACGTGTCCGTCGATGGCGGGATGACTTCGGTGGTCTGAACGGGCCAGCGAGTCGGTCCGGGCAGCGATAGTTTTCCTGCATCGAGACAGTCGTCAGGATTCATTGTTGGTTGGCTAATCGTTCCCTAGACTTTGGTCTACCCGAGTGAGCCCGAGAGGGCTCGCTTTGTTTTTGACCTTACGTCATCGCGGCCTCGTGTCATCGCTGATCATGCCATTGCTGATCACTTCAACGTTGCCCGGACCGTCGTAAAAAGGAGTTCACGATATGACATCGCTATTCGAACCGTTCGATCTCGCCGGCACCCGCCTGAACAATCGTATCGTCATGGCGCCGATGACCCGCTCTCGCGCACCGGAAGACATCTCCACGGAAATGGGCGCGCTCTACTACCGCCAGCGCGCCAGTGCCGGACTGATCGTTTCCGAGGGCACGCCGGTCTCCCGTCAGGGCCAGGGATATCTCTACAACCCGGGTATCTTCGGCCCCGACCAGCTCGCTGGCTGGGCCAAGGCGACCCGCGCGGTGCATGAGCGCGGCGGTGTCTTCTTTGCCCAGATCTGGCACGTCGGGCGCGTCTCGCACACCTCCGTGCAGGTTGCCGGCGCCTCGCCGGTCGGCCCCAGCGATAAGCCTGGCGGCATGGCCTATGGCTACAACGAGAACGGCCAGCCGGACATGCTGGAGGCAAGCCAGCCTCGCCGACTCGAAACCCGGGAAGTGAAAGATATCGTGCACGATTTCGCCCAGGCGGCGGTCAACTCTCGCGAGGCCGGTTTCGACGGCGTCGAGATCCATGGTGCCAATGGCTATCTGTTCGAGCAGTTCCTGAATCCCGGTGTCAACGACCGCAATGACGAATACGGCGGCTCGCGCGACAATCGTTGCCGCCTGCTGCTGGAAGTGGTCGATGAAGTCAGCAAGATGATCGGCGCGCGCCGCGTCGGCGTGCGTCTCTCGCCGCACGGCACCCTGTTCGACATGCCGGAGTACGACGACAACGGCGAGACCTATCTCTATCTGGCGCGGGAGCTCAACAAGCGCGGCCTCGCCTACGTGCATTTGCATGATCAGGGCGGCCAAGGCATGCCGCCCTTGCCGCGCGACTATCTACGCCAATTCCGCGATGTCTACAAAGGCACGCTGCTGCTCGCCGGCAATCTCGACAAGACCGAGGCGCAGAAGCTGGTCGATGATGGCATCATCGATTTGCCGGTCTTCGGCCGCCACTTCACCTCCAATCCGGATCTGGTGGAGCGCATGGAAAACGGCTGGCCGCTAGCCGATTTCGACCCGAATACCTTCTACGGCGGCGATGCTCGCGGCTACGTCGACTTCCCCACCTACGCGGAAGAGCAGGCGCGCCTGGCACGCGAGAAGATGATCGAGGAGAAATCCTGACCGCCTGACGCGATACGAAATGCCGTCAATACGCTGTCCGTATCTTGTCGATCAGATAACGAACGCCCCGCAATCGCGGGGCGTTTGCGTTGGAGCTTCAGGCGAGCCCGCTCAAGCCGCGTCGGGAATTCGCGCCACCACCTTGATCTCGAAATCGAACCCGGCCAGCCAGGTCACGCCCACCGCTGTCCAGTTGGGATAAGGCGGCGCCGGGAAGTGGCGCGACTTGACCGCCAGGACCGTCTCAAACTGATTTTCCGGATCGGTATGAAAGCTCGTCACATCGACGAGATTCTCCAGCCCGCAGCCGGCCGCTGCCAAAACCGCCTTCAGATTGTCGAACGCGAGCGCGACCTGGCGTTTGAAATCGGGCTCCGGCGAACCGTCCTCGCGGCTTCCGACCTGGCCGGAGACGAACAGGAGATCACCGGAGCGAATCGCCGCCGAATAGCCGTGCTTCTCGTAAAGGGCGCTGCGGTTGGCGGGAAAGACCGGCTGCGGCGACTGGGGAGATCGAGTTTGTAACATGGAGTGACTCCTCGAAGGGTGCGACGCACGAAGGCGTCGATAAATTGACATACGACACGTATATTAATGACGCATACGGTGCGTATGTCAAAATTTATATACGCGGCGTATGCCAATTACCGTCGTCTCGCGATACCCTTTCGACAGCTTTGAGGAAGCCGCCTCGAACACAGGAGACACCATGACCCGACGCAGTCGCGCCGAGATGCTGGAAGAGACGCGCGCCAAGCTGATCGATGCCGCACGAGCGGCCTTTGCCGAGAAGGGCTACGCCGGCGCCTCGATGGACGAGCTCACCGCCCGCGCCGGCCTGACGCGTGGCGCGCTATACCATCATTTCGGTGACAAGCGCGGCCTGCTCGCCGCCGTCGTCGATCGACTCGACAGTGAGATGGCCGCTCGCGCCCATGAGATCGGGCAGCGCCATACGAACGCCTGGGAGGGGTTATTGGCGGAGGGTGGCGCCTATATCGAACTGGCGCGCGATCCCGAGATCCAGCGCATCGTGCTGCTGGATGGCCCGGCGGTACTGGGCGATCCTTCGCAATGGCCGAGCCAGAACCGCTGTCTGCTGGCGACGATGACGACGCTCGAGGCACTGACCGAGGCGGGAATCGTCAAGCCGGTCGACGTGGAAGCCGCCGCCCGGCTGATCAATGGCGCAGCGCTCAACGCCGCGCTGTGGGTCGCCGCCAGCGACGACGCCGATGTGCTGGGCAGAGCCACCGACGCCTTTCGCCAGTTGGCGTCAGGGCTACTGATGACGCGCGACTGACGAAAGGCCTGCCGACGGTTGACCTGACAACGACGACTGGCCTGATGACGATCGCCTAGCG